>Ga0070728_10004256_pt1 | contig 15027 bp, 8 predicted proteins | sample tdDd471_FD_66723 | JGI IMG/M metagenome (GOLD analysis project Ga0070728, IMG submission 66723) | Marine sediment microbial communities from the Atlantic coast under amendment with organic carbon and nitrate - tdDd47.1 | ecosystem: Environmental > Aquatic > Marine > Coastal > Sediment | place...
GCGCTGCTGCACCTCGCCGAGCGCACCGCGGACCTCGAGGAGCGCCTCGAGGCGTGGCACGACGCGCTGCGCTGGCTCCCCGAGGAGGAGGAAGACCGACGCGAGGAGGTCGAGCGCCGGATGGGCATGGCGGTGCTCGAGGACGCCCGCAACCGCGGCGCGACGAGCTCCGAGGAGAAGCGCCGCCTCGCCGAGGCCGCCGCGCGGCTCGAGCGCTTCGACCGCCCGTCCGAGGCCGCCGAGGCGTTCGAGGTCCTCGGCCGCCGCGAGGATCAGGCGCGATGCCTGCAGCTCGCGGGTGACGTCGACGCGCTCGAGGCGCTGCTGTCGGAGACCAACGAGGCCGATGAGCGCGAGTCGCAGCTGCGCCGCCTGCTCTCGGACTACGAGAACGCGCTGCGCTACGGCGCGCGGCTCGAGGCGCGCAAGGCGCTGCGCGAGGCGTCCCGGATCGCGCCCGACGAGCGCTCGGTCTCGGAGCTGCTGCGCCGCCTCGAGTCGCGCATGCCGCCGTCGGCGCGGGTCGGCCTGTCGTTCGGCGACCGGCGGATCCGCGTGGTCGGGCGCCTGCCCGCGGTGGTGGGGCGGGGCGACGACGTGGAGATCCGCGTCCGCGGGACGTCCGTGTCGCGGCGCCACTGCGAGATCGCGCTCGGGGCGGACGGAGCGCTCGTGATCCGCGATCTGGACAGCCGAAACGGCACGCTCGTGCGGGGGCTCCCGGTGGCCGGCGAGATCCAGCTCACCGGCCCGACCGAGGTCGGGCTCGGCGACGACGTGACCCTCGCGGTCGCGCCGTCGGGTCGGTCGCTCGCGGTGGAGGTGCGCGGCGGGTTCGACCGGGGGCTGCGCGTGGTGGTGGGGGAGGGCGCGCTGCGGGTCGACGGCATCGACGCGTCGATCACCTTCGACGCGGGCTGGGCAGTGCTCACCGCCGACGCCGGGCACCCGCTGCTGCTCGACGGCCAGACGTGCGCGCTGCCGGTGCACCTGCTGCGCGAGGATCGGCTCCGCGTCGGGGACGTCGAGCTCGAGGTGAGCGAATGAGCTGGTTCAAGCGGCTGTTCGGCGGCGGCGAGGAGCAGGCCCCTCCCGAGCCGGAGCCCGTCGAGCCGGAGACCGAGGTGGACGCGGCGCCGGCGCCCATCCCCGACGACCCGGAGCTGCGCCTCGAGGCGCTCGGCGACGAGCCGGCGGACACGATCGACGAGGACGAGGTCCGCGAGCTCATCGGTCGGCTGCGCGACATGGGCAAGGAGGCGCGCGCGGTCGACCTCGCGCGGCGCGTCCTGTTCCACCACCCGAGCGCGCGGAGCGTGCACCTGCGCGTGGCGGAGATGCTCGCGTCGCGCGGCGACGACGCGGGGGCGGGCGAGCTGCTCGCGGCGTTCGTCGACGCGCCGGACGCGCCCCTGGACCTGTGCATGCTCGCGGCCGAGATCGCCGAGCGGCGCGGCGACACCACGCGGGCGCTCGCGCTGTACGAGCGCGTCGTCGCGCGCGATCTCGACTACCCGCGGGCGCGCGCGCGGGTGCGCCGGCTGCGCGAGGGCGAGCGCCACCAGCGCGACCTGGGCGCCACGCTCATGGCCGACGGCGCGCTGACCCGCGGGCGCTACCGGGTCGAGCGCGAACTCGGCCGCGGCGGCGCGGGCACGGTGTTCCTCGCGCAGGACCTGTCGCTCGGGCGCAAGGTCGCGCTGAAGGTCTATCACCGCCGCGGGCGGGCGGAGCGCACGCGGCTGCTCGTCGAGGCGCGGACCCCGGCGCTGCTCGAGCACCCCGGGGTCGTGCGGATCTTCGATCTGGACGAGTCGCTCGCGGCCATCGCGATGGAGCGCGTGATCGGCGGCTCGGTGCGCCGCGAGATCGGCAAGGGGGCCATCGCCGTGTCGCGGATCGCCCGGTGGTTCCACACCGCCGCCGACGCGCTCGCGCACGTGCACGCGCGCGGCATGGTCCACCGCGACTTCAAGCCGTCGAACATGCTGCTGCGGGGCGACGACCAGGTCGTGCTGACGGACTTCGGCGTCGCGTGCGAGGTCGGCTACACCCCGGCGCGCGGCAAGGGCATGGGCGAGGGGACGCTCGCCTACATGTCGCCGGAGCAGCGCGGCGGGGCGCCGGCGCACCCGGCGATGGACATCCACGCGGTCGGCGTCTCGATGCGAGAGGTCATCGAGCACGCCGGCGCGGACGTGCCTCAGCCCCTGCGCGAGGTCGCCGCGGCGTGCCTGCGGAGCGACCCGACCCAGCGCCCCAACGCGGCGTGGGTTGCCGAGGCGCTCGAGGGACGGTAATCCGGGCGGGACGTGGCCAAGAAAGGCAAGCTGCCCAAGCCCAAGAACGCCGCCGACGCCATCGGAGAGATGGAGCGGCCGGCGATCAAGTGGCGGACGATCGGCATGATCGTCGCCGGCTTCGTGATCCTCTGGATCACGGCGCTGATGATCCAGGGCTACGCCGACGACGACTCCGTCTTCGGCTGGATCGCGATCGGCGTGGTCGGCGCGCTGACCGTCGCCGGCATCGGGTTCGGGATCTACGTCTGGAACCTGACCCGCAAGTCGCGCGGCATCGTCGACATCCTCGCGCAGGCGACCGACGAGGAGGGCCGCAAGCGCGCCATCGAGCAGCTCGAGGCCGAGAACCCGGGCGACGCGATGAACGCGCTCGCCCGCGCCCAGCTCGTCTCGCGCGACAAGCCGCAGGAGGCGATGAAGATCCTCGAGGGCGTCGACATCGACAAGGCCCCCGCGGTGGTCCAGGACGACATCCGCGCGAACCTCGGCTTCCTGTACCTCATGAACGGCCGCAAGAAGGACGCGCGCAAGCTCGTCGACGACCTGCGGCTCGACCGGCAGCCCAACGCCAAGGCCAAGGCGATGTACGCCGCGGTCAGCGCCGAGTGCTACGCCCGCACCGGCGACCCCGGCGAGGCCAAGAAGCTCCTCGAGACCTACGACGCCAACGACCCCGAGTACGGCGACATGAAGGGCATGCTCCTGCGCGCCCAGGTCTACACGTACCTGAAGCTCAAGAAGCGCGGCCGGGCCCAGGACGCGATGAAGGAGCTGGCGAAGGTCGACCCGAACATGCTCGCCCCCTGGATCGGCAAGCGCGTCCCGCCCCAGATCAAGAAGATGGCGGAGCAGGCCCTGCGCTCGATGGGCGTCGCGCCCAAGGTGCAGATGAAGGTTCAGCGCAAGTAGCGATGGGGCAGGTCGACCGGATCCGCTGGTTCAGTGGACGCGCACCAACGTCGAGCCATCGCCAATCTCAAAAGTAGCATCGAGAGAAACTCAGTTCCTCTGGAGAACCGTCAGTTGCCTCATTCGGCGACCGTCCTGCGGTTCGGATCCGGAGGGGGACTCGATCGTCCAGCCGGGATCCTATACAACCAACTGGGGCGGACTCGGCGGGGGGCTTGCGATGACGAGAGCACGAACGTGGATGGGGGAGGCTCTGCTCGGGGCGCTCGCCCTCGCGCTGGCGCTTGGTTGTGCGGCAGAGGAGCCCCAGCCAGCGTCGACTTCGCAAGCCGTCGTCGTGGGGCCGAACGGGGGGGGGGAGCTCGCCGACCCCCTGTATGACGCCGTGGGGTGTGTTCCCGCCCAAGATCCCGCAGGGGGTGACCCTACGTGCGGCGGCGGAACGTCTCCCGGTGATTGGAGCACGTGCTACGAGCGCTGCGACACCAATGGAACGCTGATCACGCCGAACATCGTTCTGACTCATCGCTTGAGGCGGGCCGCGCAGGACAATCTGTGGCGGTACGGACATCGCACCATCGATTTCGAAGCGCAAAGCGGCGAGCTACTTCCGAGTACCCCCGAGCGGGCCGGCTCGACCTCTGCCGAGATCGGCTTCGGCATCCGGCCCCTCGATTCTACTCCAATACTCACGCGCCATGCGGTCGCTTGCTACGAGCTGCGAGAGAGCGGGGTCGCGCCTTGCTGTAGTCACCTGTACGTCGACTCGGACGTCTTGGACAATTCGATCAGGCTCCGCAGCTGGGAACCGCCGCCCGGTTGGGATCCGGACGCGCAGCTTCCAGCATTCCACTCTGCAGCCGACCCGGAGTTCTTCCATCCCAGAAGTGCTTGCGAGGGTCTTAGCCGCTCGGAGTGTTCGGGCCGGGACTGTCGTTGGGGACCGATTCGTGGTGGCGATGAGGAAATGGGCTGCTTCCACCATGAGCGCGATGTGGGCGGTGTACGCTACGATACGTACGCTCAGTATCTCCGGCTATGCCCTGCGCCTTTGAGTCCTGGGGACGCCGCCCTGGGTGCCCAGTATTGGGGTTTCCTTGGGCTGCCAAGGCACACGGTCGAGTGGTCGTTTGCCATCTTTGTGTTGTCGGAACGTGTCGACGAGAGTCTCATCGCACCCATCCCGATGGCGATGGCCTTCGACGACGCCGGGCTCGAGGCGAATCCCGTAGCGCTGGTTGGGCGCTTGGGAGACGTGGTGGGATTCGGCGATTTCCCCGGACTGTCGAACGGGGTGCGACGCGTCGCGTTCGACGCGACCGCCCTCCTCGGGTTGCGGTCCTCGTTCTCTGAGCGTGCAGACGGGTCGCCGATGCCCTCCATCGTCATGGACGCGGACGGCACCTCGAACGGCGGCGCGAGCCACATTGACTGGGGCGCGCCTCTCCTCATGAACATCGCTGGGCGAACGCAAGTGGTCGCGGTCGCCGACACCGGGCTCCGCGACCGCAGCGCTGATCTTGCGTATCAGGTACCCCTTTCAACTACGACGAGGCCTCTCTTGGAGCGGTTCCTCGACCCGGACGGAGACGGGATTCACCGCGGCCATCTCGATGCCGACCCGGCCGATCCGGAGTACGTAGATCGCGATGGTGACGGGCTGTCGGAGTACCGTGTCCCCCCCGGGCGTGCGCCGGATGACGACTGCATCGCGCCACCGCCGGAGATCGAAGCCGAGTTGGGCTTGTCGCCGGGGAGCTGCCTGTTGCCGACCCACAACGACAACTGCCCCCCGCCGTTGACGGGCCCGGCATACTATGCGTACGCGAATCGCGATCAGCGCGACCGAGACGGTGATGGAAGAGGTGACGTCTGCGACACCTGCCCGATCGTCTGGCAAGCGAGCCACGATCTGTCGGATGGCGAGCTGTTCTGCGCGGCGTCTCGGCCCGTGGCTCCCGACTCGCCGGCCGGCCTTCAGATGGGGCGGGGGCTGCGTCGCGGTGAGCCCGTCAGCGAGGTCTGCATCCGGGGCGAGCTCGATCGCCAAGGCACGTCCCGCGACGAGACCGATCTCGACGCCGACGGAGTGCTCGATCTCTGCGACAACTGCCCTGGGGTCGCCAACCCCGACCAAGCCGACTTCGATGAAGATGGCTACGGTGATCTCTGCGACGTCTGCGAGGGGCCCGAGGCCCCTCCGGCCGAGACGTGCCGCGACCTCGACGACTGCGCGCCCGACGCCCGCGGTTGCGTCGGCGGGGCATGCGAGTGCAGGCGCGACAGCCACTGCCAAGAGGGGCATCGTTGTATCGAGAGCCGCTGTCACGTCGATGTCGACGAGGACGGCGCCCCCGACGCCTGTGACAATTGCCCTCCGTCGGCATGCGATAGCCCCGCCGAGTGCGCCAACCCGGACCAGGCGGACTCGGATCGGCTGGGCATGGACCGCGGTGATGGTGTCGGCGACCTCTGCGACAACTGCCCGGGGCACAGAAACCGTTCGCAGGCGAACTGCAACCTCGACGCCGAGCTCGATGCTCGTTCCGCCGATCCGACCGTCGAGCTGCTCGGCGACGCGTGCGACCCGGTGCCGTGCGCGCCGACGACGCTGACCGAGCGCCGATCGTCGACCGACCTGTTGGGCCGCACGTCGTACCGAATGGACCAGCTCGAGTACGACCCTGGTCTTGGTTCCGCGACACCGGGAGTCGATCCGGCGCCCATCGATGGCCGGACCACGCTCAGGTGGTGTCGTTGCCGCAATGCGACGGCGAACACGCCGGCCGCTCTGGCTGCCTGCCGCGAACCTGTCCAGGAGACTCTTTCAGACGGGACGCCCGTTTTCACCGGTGAGGGCGACTGCGCGCTCCGGGACATCGAGCGCCACGACTTCGACGACGAGGGACTGCCCTGGCGCTGGACCACGCAGACGTTGATCGAGGGGTCGCTGCCCGCCTGCGACACGGACGCGGAGTGTGGGCTCGGGTTTCGGTGCGTCGGGGCGGGCGCGGGAGTGATGGGGCGCTGCCGGTGCGCCTCCCCGCTGGGCTGTCCCTCCGGCCGCGTGACCCTCACGAACCCGACGCTCGTCGACCGCTACGAGGCGCCGGACGACTCGTTCGTTCCGGTTCGTGAGACCCTCTGGCGCTTCCACGACGTCGACATCCCACGCTGGTTGATCGACGAGATCGTCCCGAGCGTCCCGTTCGACCCGGCCTCACCTCCGTCTCAGGTCTTCCTCGGCGAGACGTTCCCGCCGCGCGGCGCGGTCGAGGGCGTGCTGTGGACCCACACGCCGGGCGAGGTCGGCCAGCCCGACTTCGACGAGGTGCCCGCTGCGGGGGCCGTGTTTCGCGGGCTCGCCAGCCACTACTGGAGCGGGGGCGTGACGCCCGAGTTCACGACACGGGAGCCCTTCCCGTGCTTCATCCCCTTCCTCCCGTTCCTCGGCGGCACGGGCATCTGCCCCTTCTGTCGCACCCAGGTGCCACAGCCGTGGATCGTGTTCCCCGGCGCCGCAGGCTGCGTGGACTTCCGCTTCGACGTCCCGTTCCTCCAGCTCGGAATCGACCCGATCGATCCCTTCGCGGGGTTGCCGCTGGCCGGCCTGGAAGTGTTCGCGAACGACCCGGGGCCCTGGGTTGCCGCGGCGGAGACGGGCTCGTGGCTGCCGGACGGCGAGGGGCTGCGCTACGCGAAGCTCGAGGACGGCAACCGTGTCCAACGGCTCGTCATCGAGGTCCAAGACCGTCTCGTCGATCCCCAGTCCAACGACAACTGCCCTCAGCCCCCGTGCGAGCCGATCCCGGCCCCGTTCGTTGCGGTCGCCGCCTCAGACGATGCCGACGGCCCCGTGGCGCGCGACGGCCACGCGGCCGTGCTGTCGGCCACTCGGCGTGCGCTCTGGGTGGTCGGCGGACGGGCCAGATCGGGGGGCGCTGAGCTGCGCGACGTGTGGCGTCATGACGTCGAGACGACGACCTGGCGCCGGCTGTGGCTCGGGTCGGTCGCGCTCGGCCACGTGCTCGCCGCCACCTACTCCCCGGTCGACGAGCGGTTGTGGATCCTCGATGAGACGTATGAGCGGCCCGGGCGCGGGCACCGTCGCCGCCGAGGCCGGGGCCGACGGCGCGGCCCTCCATTGGTCCGGCGCGCTCGGCTCATCACAGTCCATCCCGACTTCGGGACCGCCGAGGTCGTCGCGACCTGGCGCCGTGTGACCGCGAACGCGGAGTTCGAGCTGTCGGTCGACCCGTCGGGGGCGCTGTGGGTCGCGGCGTGGCGCGAGCGGGGCGGGGCCCATGTCGTGGTGCGACTCGACACGGACGCGCCCGGCACCGTCCGCGTGCTGGGGTGGCGGATCGGCGCGGGCGCCCTCGCGCCCGACGGCGTCCGGGCGGACGCGCGCGGGCTCACGGTCATTCGCGCGGCCACGCGCCGTCGGGGACCACGGATGGAACACCACGAGGCGGTCGACCTGTGGCCGGTGCCCGGAGGAGAGGCGGCGTGCTTCTGAAGCGCTCGCCATGGATCGCGCTCGCGGTAATCGCCTGCTCGGGACCGGGCGATGCGGACGGCGGTGCGGGCATCGACTCCGGTCTAGTGATGGATGCGGGCCACGACTCGGGCATGGACGCGGGGACGGATGCCGGGGGCGGGGATAGCGGCCCAGATGATCCCGGCTGGGAACCATGGATTGAGCTCGCGGACGATTGCGTGGTCGAGCGGGCCACAAACCCCGAAGCAACGATCCCTCCTTGGCGTTGGCAGGCATGCTCCGATCCGGCCGACTCGTGCTGGGAGGCGCCGGGAGGCGGAGGCAAGACTGGCTGGTTCGACGGTGAGATTGGGTATCTCGTATCGGGCGTCATTCACAGTGGTGGGTCGGCATGGGTGCAGCGGGCCATTACTCGTACGCTGGGCCCGACTCTTGCCGCATGGAGGTTTCCTAGCCCGGCCACGCTCGTGCCCGAGAACCGATCGTGCCAAGTGTCGCTCGCGGTGGGTGATGGGCATGCCGCATTGATAATCGAGTATGTGGACTTCGATGACAGCCGGCGCAGCAGACAGATGTTCTACTTCGGTAGCCTCTCGGAGATCGCGGCCGTCGAGGAGCCCATTCTCGAGCTCGAATCCCCAATCGCGCCACAAGAGATTGCTGTGACCAGCGAGTTGATCGCGGTCTGGACCGGTGGAGCGGTTGTAGCGATCGACCCGGCTGGCGGTGGCACCCGTCGCATGAACGAGCCGCTTTCTGGCATTCCGCAGAACTTGTCGCTCGTGGGGTCGCACGTCCTCTGGGAAGACTGGGCGGATGTGGTTCGAATCGCTCACGGCGATCCAATCACCGCGGGATCGTTGTTTCATCAGGCGGACCCCGGGGACATCAAGGGATTTCAGACCGACGGCGAGCGGTTCGCCTGGTTCCAAGGGTACGACCGGCAGCCGGACCGGAGCTACGACCGCCTCGAGCTCTGGACGGCACCCTACGTACGGGACCCGGCCACCCTCGAGCCTCGAATGGTCCGCGAGATGGAGGCGCGAAACGCGTCGGCCTACGGAGGCGGCTGGTACGTCGTCGTGCGCAGCGACCCGCGCCGCCTGGACATCGTCAACGTCGAGGACGGCACGCTGCGACAGTGGATCCCGGCGGGTGGTGTGAGCACGCCGCCGCTGTACGTCTCCGAGAACGAGATCCTCGCGCAGTCCGGCAACCTCGTCCGATTCGACCCGCACGCGCTGCCGGTGGTCGCGGAGTGAGGTTCGCCGCGAGGGTCCTCGTCGTGTGCCTCGCGGTGTCGGGTTGCGGGCAACGCGAGGTCCGAATCGGCGATCCCTGCTCGCCCGGCGATGGCTACGCTCCCTACGCCGAGACCCCAGGGCGTTGGCTCGCCTGCAGCGGGCCGCCCGGCTGCGACGGTCCCGCGGAGGGCTGGTTCTGGGGCCACTCCGAGTCGGAGAGCGGTGTTCACGACGCGAGAGTGTGGTGCGGCTGCGACGGCAACTCGGGCTCTCCCCCCGTAGAGCGGCGGGACGACGCCATCGGCACGCCGACCGTTCGATGGCAGTGGGTCGGCGGCTGCGCGCCGGACTGTTCTCTGGTGTCGTGGTCCCGCGACAGGTGGGTTTACCGCGGGCTGTGGGGCCCCGTAGCGCCCGAGTGCACCGAGTGCGACCTCGTTCGATTCGACGACGACGGAACGTGCACGCACCCCCTCCACGCTCCGCCGCCGCATTGCTGTCACTGCGATGGCGCAGCGCTCGACGACGACGGGATCTGCGTGGGAGGGGACTATGGCAGCCCCGTCTCCCCGGCGTGCTGCGAGTAGCCGGCGTTGGAGCGTCCCCGATTTAGATCGAGTGGGGAGCTCGCGCGTCTCTGACTCCGTTCCCTGACGGAGGAGAGAGAATGCGACGAGCACTGACCTTGGTGGTCGTCGTCTGGGGCGCGCTCTGCGCGAGCCCGGCGGCGGCGCAGACGAGCTGGATCGATGGGTCCGCCATGCAGACGCGGATGCGCGTCGGGGCGGACGGGCAGACCTACATCGGCGTGTGGATCGACGCGCCGCAGCGGGTGGTCGCCCGCACGCGCGCGCCGATGGCGATCTCGCTGGTCATCGACACCAGCGGCTCGATGGCGGGCGACAAGATCGCCAACGCGCGGATGGCCGCGGCGAGCCTGATCGAGAACGCGGCCGACGGGGACATCGTGTCGATCTACGGATTCTCGAACACCGTCTCGGAGCTCGCGCCGCCGACGGTCGTCGGGGCGCAGTCGCGGGCCGGGCTCATGCAGCGGGTCACCCAGCTGTACGCGGCCGGCGGCACCAACCTCTACGGGGGCGTGCAGGCGGGGCTCGCGCGGATGAGCCAGGCGCCGGGCACGCACCCGGTCAAGCGCGTGTTCCTGATCAGCGACGGGCACGCGAACATCGGCCCGTCGGACACCGGCTCGCTCGCGTCGCTCGCCGCCGGTGGCACCGAGTGGGGCGCGCAGATCAGCGCGATCGGCGTGGGCACCAGCTACGACCAGCGGACGCTCTCGGCCATGGTCGTGCGCAGCTCGGGTCGCCTCTACCACCTCGCCCAGCCGCAGCAGATGGCGCAGATCCTCGAGTCGGAGATGAGCCTGCTCTCGCGCTCGGTCGCGGTCGGCGCGTACATCGAGGTCGTCCCCGCGCCCGGCGTGCGGATCCTCGAGGGCAGCACGACCGGCGCGACCGTCGTGGACGGTCGGCTGCGCTTGCCCGTCGGCGCCGTGTACGCGGGCCAGCACCGCGAGGTCCTGTTCCGCGCCCGGGTCGACACCACCCACCCGGGCTCGCGCCCGCTCGCCGAGGCGCGGCTCGTCTATCGTTCGCCCGAGGACCGGCGCGAGCGCGTCGAGCGCACGCAGCTGACCTACGAGGTCACCGCCGACGCGTCGCTCGCCGCCCGCAGCCGCGCGCCGCGGGTCGCCGCGATGGTCGCCGACCACGAGGCGACGGTGTCGCAGCGCCGCGCCGCCGATCTGATGCGCGACGGCCAGGGCCAGCAGGCCGCGGCCGAGCTCGAGCGCGCGCGCCGCACCCTCGCCACCGCCGCCCAGCAGGCCCCGCGCGACAGCGCGTCGGGCGCGCGGCTGCGTCAGCGCGCCGCCCGGATGGAGGCCGCCGAGCACCGCGCCGCCACCGCCAGCCCGGCCGCCGCTCCGAGCGTCGCCTACGACTTCGAGGACGAGGCCATGGAGGCCGAGGGCTACTGAGGGTCCTTGACACCCTGCCGGCGTATTCATACTGCTCTGAGAGGTGTCCCCCTCCCCGGTCGGCCAGCCGGAGCTTTCGTTCCGGGCCCGGAAGATCCTCTACGCGGTGATCTCCGAATACGTCGCGACCGGGGAGCCCGTCGGCTCGCGGCGGATCGCGAAGCGCTACGGGGTCAACCTGTCGCCGGCGACGATCCGCAACGTCCTGTCCGACCTCACCGACGCCGGCGTCCTGCGCCAGCCGCACACGAGCGCCGGCCGGGTCCCCACCGAGCAGGGGTTCCGGCTGTTCGTCGACGCGCTCGCCCAGATGCGCGAGCTGACCAGCGACGAGCAGATGGCGGTGATGGGGCGCCTGAGCGAGCCGGGCATCGACGACTTCGTGAAGGAGGCGGGCCGCCTGCTCGCGACGATGGCCGGCGTGGCGGCGGTGATCACGCGGCCTCGAAAGGACAGCGCGCCGCTGCTGCAGCTGCGCTTCATGACCGTGAGCGAGCACCAGCTCCTCGCCGTCGTGATCACCGAGGGCGGCGGCATCCACAATCGCCTGATCACGCGGCCCGAGGCCCTCGATCCCTCCGCGCTCGAGCGGCTCAACAACTACCTCCAGGAGAAGGTCCCGGGACACACGATCGCCGAGGTGCGCGCGCTGTTCGCGGGAGAGGTCGACACCGAGCGCGGGCTGCGCGACGAGGCCAAGCAGCTGATCGAGGCGCTCTCGTCCAGCGACGACCCGCCGGAGCTGCTCATCGAGGGGCACTCGGTGCTCTTCGAGCGCCCGGAGTTCTCGGACGCGGAGAACATCCGTCGCTACCTGCGGACGTTCGACGATCGCGAGCGCCTCGTCGAGCTGCTCGACCGGACGATCGCCGCCGGCGGCGTGCAGGTGCTCATCGGCTCCGAGACCGAGCTCGGCGAGGACGGTGAGGAGACCGACATCAGCCTCATCGGGACCAGCTACAAGCGCCGGGGCATGAACGCCGGCACGGTCGGGATCATCGGCCCGCAGCGCATGGACTACGCGAAGCTCGTGCCCCTCGTGGAGTTCACCGCTCAGGTCATGGGTGACGTGCTCGACGGAGTGGACCCGGATGACGGCGAGTAACTGCCAAATCGGCCGCCGTCTGATTTATGCTTCGCGTTCTCTCATCTTCGGAGGAGATCAGGCTTGAGCCAGAGCGATACCAACACCGAGGAGGCGGCCGACGCCGAGGAGCAGCCGTCGGTGACCGATTCTCAGGACGTCGCGACGACGATCGAGGACGCGGCGATCTCGCCGGTGACCGCGCTCGAGGAGGAGCGCGATCAGCTCAAAGACCGCCTCGTGCGCGTCTCGGCGGACTTCGACAACTTCCGCAAGCGATCCCGCAAGGACGTCGAGCAGGCGGAGCGCCGCGGCCGCGAGGCCATCCTGCGAGAGCTCCTGCCCGTGATCGACAACCTCGAGCGCGCCGTCGAGGCGAGCAAGGAGGCCGCGGACGTCGCCGCCGTGCGCGACGGCGTGATGATGGTCCTCAAGCAGTTCGAGGACACGGCCAGTCGGATCTCGCTCGCGCGGGTGGAGTCGGTCGGCAAGCGCTTCGATCCGAACCTCCACGACGCCTTCCAGCAGGTCGAGACCGATGAGCACGACCCGGGGACGATCATCCAGGAGTATCAACCTGGATATATGCTCGACGACCGCCTCCTGCGGCCGGCCATGGTCGTGGTCGCGCGCAAGAAGAAGCCCGCGGAGCCCCCGCCGGAGGCGAGCGATCCAGAGGAGGAGTGAGCTCGTTTTGGGGGGGGCTGAATGAGCAAGGTCATCGGTATCGATCTGGGTACCACGAACTCGTGCGTCGCCTTCCTCGAGAACGGCGAGCCGGTCGTGATCCCCAACGCCGAGGGCTCGCGCACCACGCCGTCGGTGGTCGCCTTCATCAAGGAGGGTGAGCGGCGCGTCGGGACCGTGGCCAAGCGGCAGGCGGTGACCAACCCCGAGCGCACCGTCTTCGCGGTGAAGCGGCTGATGGGCCGCACGTTCGAGTCCGAAGAGGGCCAGCGCCACCAGGCCGCGGTGCCCTACCGCGTCGTGCAGGCGATGAACGGCGACGCCTGGGTCGCGGTCGACGAGGGCGAGTACTCGCCGCCCGAGATCTCCGCGATGATCCTCGAGGAGATGAAGGAGATCGCCGAGTCCTATCTCGGCGAGACCATCACGGAGGCGGTGGTCACCGTCCCCGCGTACTTCGACGACGCGCAGCGTCAGGCGACCCGGGACGCGGGCAAGATCGCCGGGCTCGAGATCAAGCGCATCATCAACGAGCCGACCGCGGCCGCGCTCGCCTACGGGCTGGACGAGACCAAGAGCGGCAAGGTCGCGGTCTACGACCTCGGCGGCGGCACGTTCGACATCTCGATCATGGAGATCCAGGACGGCGTGTTCCGGGTGCTCAGCACCAACGGCGACACGCACCTGGGCGGCGAGGACTTCGACGCCGAGCTGGTGGACCTGCTCGCCGACCGGTTCCTCGCGGACAACGACGGCGTCGATCTCCGCGAGGACAAGGTCGCCCTGCAGCGCCTCAAGGAGCAGGCGGAGCGGGCCAAGCACGAGCTGTCCACCGCGCTCGAGACCGAGATCAACCTGCCGTTCATCGCCGCGGACGCGGCGGGGCCCAAGCACCTGGTCACCACGGTCAAGCGCAGCGAGCTCGAGATCCGGGTCAGCGACCTGGTCGAGCGCACGCTCGGGCCCTGCCAGAAGGCGCTGCAGGACGCGGGCGTGAAGACCGAGGACATCGTCGACGTGATCCTCGTCGGCGGGATGACCCGGATGCCGCTGGTGCAGAAGAAGGTCAGCGAGTTCTTCGAACGGCAGCCCCACAAGGGCGTGAACCCGGACGAGGTCGTCGCGATCGGCGCCGCGATCCAGGCCGCGTCGCTGTCGGGCGAGATGGAGGAGGTCCTGCTCCTCGACGTGACCCCGCTGTCGCTCGGCGTCGAGGTCGGGGGCGGGATCTTCCACCGCCTGATCCCCCGCAACACGACGATCCCGACGAGCGCCGAGGAGATCTTCACGACGTCGGTCGACAACCAGCCGTTCGTGCCGATCCACGTGCTGCAGGGTGAGCGCGAGATGTCCGCGGACAACAAGACGCTCGCGAAGTTCGAGCTCGCGCCGATCCCGCCCGCGCCGCGCGGCGTGCCGGAGGTCGAGGTGAAGTTCGAGATCGACGCCGACGGCATCGCGCACGTGTCCGCCAAGGACCTCGGAACGGGGCGCGAGCAGAAGGTGCGCGTCGTCGCGTCGAGCGGGCTGACCCAGGAGCAAGTCGACAAGCTCGTCGAGGACGCCGAGGCGTACCGGGAGAGCGACGAGAAGCGCAAGGAGCTCGCCGAGCTGCGCAACTCGGCCGAGGCCCTGCTCTACACCTCCGAGCGGGCGGTCGAGGAGTGCGCCGAGCTCGTCAGCGCCGACATCATCCAGAGCGTCGCGGCCGACATCGATCAGCTCAAGGGGCTGCTCGAGGGCGGCGACGCGATCGCGATCCGCGAGGCGCTGCACCAGCTCGAGCTGAGCGCCTACCAGATCGCGGAGTCGATGTACGGCGCGGCCGACGAGGACGAGGCCGCGGACTAGTCCCGCCGCCGGCGGCGGCGCCAGAGCGCGAGCGCGCCGAGCGCGAGCCACGCGGGCGAGGTCGGCGCCCCGGGCGCGGCGCGGCACGAGCAGCCGTCGGCCATCGGCCGCTCGCCACCCGTGACCATCCCCGCGTCGGTCGACGGAGGCCCCGCGTCGGGGTCGCCCATCGACGCGTCGGCGGGCGGGGGCGGAGGCGGCGGCGCGCCCGCGTCGGGCATCACGGGCGGCGCGTCGAGCACGGTCACGCGGATCTGGATCTGCGCGTCGGGCGGGCCGCCCTGGCCCGGGTCGCCGAACCACGCGACCGACTCCTGCACGAGGTTGAAGTACTGCGGGTACTCGCCCGGCGTCGCGGGCGCGCGCAGCTCGAACTCGAAGCGGCCGGTCTCGCCGGGGTTCACGACGCGGTCGATGGTCGCGGCGCGCGACGGCGACACCCACGA
>Ga0070728_10004257_pt1 | contig 15027 bp, 12 predicted proteins | sample tdDd471_FD_66723 | JGI IMG/M metagenome (GOLD analysis project Ga0070728, IMG submission 66723) | Marine sediment microbial communities from the Atlantic coast under amendment with organic carbon and nitrate - tdDd47.1 | ecosystem: Environmental > Aquatic > Marine > Coastal > Sediment | place...
CATCGGCGTGCGAATCAAGGAACGACGACGAGGAATACCAGAGGTATTTCGAGGAGGAGTGACGCAGAGTCGCGCGTCGAGGGCCGGCGGGATCCTGCCATGAATCGCTGAGACGGGTGAGTAGGCGTCAGACCGCGCCGCGCTGGCGCAGGACCTTGTCGAACTCGGCGCGGCTCGCGCCGGTCTCGGCCGCCGCGGCGCGCTGCAGCAGCGGGGTCACCTCGGTGTGGTCGGCGCGCACGAGCAGCTCGCGCGACAGGTCCCGCTCGGCCCGGTCGCCGTGGCGCAGGACGTCGATGAGCAGCTCGGCTGCCTGCACGCTGGGGATCTTGCCGATCGAGGCGAGCGCGGCGCGGCGGACCTCGGGGTCGGACGCCTCGCGGTAGATGCGCGACAGCGGGTCGAACGCGTGCCCGAAGTGCAGCGCGCCGACCGCGGCGAGCGCCTCGCGGCGGACCGCGTTGTCCGCGTCGGCCAGGCCCCGCATCACGAGGATGAACGAGCGTTTAAAGAACAGCTGGCGCACCGCCTTGAGCACCGCGGCGCGGACCGCGGCCGAGTCCGACTGGTACATGTGCTCGAGCGGGGCGAGCGCGGCGTAGATCTCGACGCGGCCGAGGTAGCCGGCGAGCTGCTCGAGCGTGGTCGCGCTCGGGACCGGCTCGCCGCGGCCGAGCTGCGCGAGCCGGCACAGCAGCGCGCGCCGCCGCGTGAAGTCGGGCCACTTCTGGTCCTGGATGACCTCGGCCATCGTCTCGGCCGCGTCGCCGCCCTGCTCCCACTCGATCACGTCGAGGCGCCAGATCTCCGGGTACGCGGTGTCCATCCGCAGGTAGTCCGGGAACGAGCTCATGGGCGTCGTGTCGTCGCCCATCTCCTCGAGGCGGCGTTGCAGTCGGGCGTAACGCGCCTTGCGCTTGTCGCTCAGCGGCAGGCTCGCGAGCTTGCCGTAGATCTCGCGCACCTTGCTGTACAGGCCCAGCTCGTTGAAGCCGTCGATCGCGGCGGCGTACGAGTTCTCGGCCAGCTCGGCGTTGCCCTGCTCGGTCAGGGTGCGCTCGGCCGCGTCGACGTGCACCTGCGCGCCGCGGTACTGGTAGTGCCGCGCGTAGGGCATGCCCTGGCGGCGCGCGTAGTCGGCCGCCTCGCGGAACAGCGTGGCCGCGGCGTGCAGCTCGTTGCGCTGCAGCGCGAGCTCCTGGAAGTCCTCGTAGTACTGCAGGACGTAGTACTTGAGGTTGTCCTCGCGCAGGATGCGAATGCAATTCAAGTAGCCCTCGGAGAGGTTCTCGAACGAGCCCCCTTTCCCGATGGTCATGATGATCTGGTAGCAGTCGAACGCGCGCTCGCGCAGGCCCTGCGTCTCGAAGCCGTCGGCCGCCTGCTCGAGCAGGTGCATCGCCTGGATGGTGTGCCGCCGCGCGGCGGTCTTGTCCTCGAGCGCGGCGCACGCGCGGCCGAGGTTGAAGCGCACCAGGCCCTGTGTGTACGGCTGCTCGCGCAGCCGCGCGTCGTCGGCGAGCTGCTCCCAGAGCACGCGCGCCGCCCGCATGTTGCCCGCGTCCTCGAGCTGGATCGCGGCGTGGCCGAGCCAGCCCGCCTGCTCGAAGTAGCGCGCCGCCGTCTCGTGTCGGCCGCCGTGCTGCGCGCAGCGCGCCAGATCGAGCGGCTCGTTGGCCGACAGCTGCGCGGCCTCCTTCACCTGGCCGAGGAAGAGCATCACGGTCGCCGCGGCGCGGCCGCGCCCGAGCATCCGGTACGCGCTCGCCATCATCACGAGGTAGCGGTGCAGCTCCTCGTCGATCACGTGGCTGCGGTCGACGAGCTGCCACAGGTAGCTCAGCGCCTCGTTGGGCTTGTCGTTGCGCAGCGCGCGCTCGGCGCGGGCGCGGGCGTCGCGCTTGTCGAGCGTGACCGCGGGCCTCACTCGGCCGCCTCCGAGTCACCCGGCAGCAGCGAGTCGCGCTTGCGCCGCTCGGCGGGCAGCAGCGACTGCCGCTCCTCGCCGGCCGCGTCGTCGATGATGTCCATCGCGCGCCGCGCCCGCGCGTCGCGCTGCTTCAGCGACGCCTCGTCCACCACCTGCACGGTGTGCAGCCGCGGCAGGTACTCGAGATCGAGCTCGCCCTGGCTCGGCAGCATGAACACGCCATACAGCCGCGCGATCGAGCGCAGCCGCTCGATCGTGTCGAGCGGCACGTGGCACTCGGCGTGCGTGAGGATGTACAGGATCGGCGTGCGCCGCTCGCGCTTGGCGAGGCGCGCGAGGTCGTTGGCGAGCAGGCCGAACACCTTCACGTAGTTGCGGCCGTGCTCGCCCTTGAAGCACAGCACGTACGGGACGTTGATCCCGGGCTCCTGGCTGCGCCGGCGCGAGCGCGCGTGCTGCACCTCGTACAGGCGGCTGTCGAAGAAGCGGAAGTGCACGTCCTCGCCGCGCAGCGAGAGCTTCTTGATCAACGTCAGCGCGAGCCCGCGCGCGAACACCGAGCGCTGTCCGCGCATCGACGCGGTCGCGTCGCACACGATGTAGTGCAGGCGCCGGTCCTCCTCGTGCTGCTTCTCGCGCGCGTAGTAGAAGACCTCGTTCTCCATGAACCGCTGGTCGAACAGGTCCTCGTCGAACGCGAGCTCGCTGAGCATCAGCGAGTCGAGCGTGCCGCGCCGCGCGAGCCCCGCGTAGCCGTCCACGCTGAAGGTCTGCTGGCCGCTCGCGCGCTTGGTCTCGAGCACGCTGGGCAGCAGATCGAGGCTGAAGTTCACGACGTCGTTGGCCTCGGGCGAGGCGAACACGTTGAGCAGGTCGAGCATGCCGAGCGCGCTCGCCGCGCTCGCCTCCGCGCCGAACATGCCGAGCAGGCGCAGCGTGTCCAGGTCGATCTGCTCGACGCTCGTGATCAGGCGCAGCCGCTCCTCGGCGAGGTGCGACAGGAACCGCAGATCCGCCGCGCGGTCGTGCGCGCCGAACAGCTTCACGAGCTGGCCGTCGACCTCGCGGTAGACCTCCGGATCGAGCGGAAGCACCACGCCGACCGGGCGCCGTCCGGGGCCGAGGTGCCGCTCGTAGATCGGGCCGAGGATCTTGAGCAGCAGGACGCTGATCAGCTCGTCGGTGAGCCGCCAGCCGCGGCTCTTCTCCATGATCTCCGAGTCGGCGATCTCGCGCACCGTGTCGAGCCACGCCTCCGCCGCCGCGCGCGACGGGGGCGACAGCGGCGTCCCGTCGGCGGCCTGCCGCAGGCCGATCGGCGCGCCGCCGCCGTCCTGCGTGGCGAGCATGCCGATGTCGTGCACCGCCCAGAAGGGGACCGCGAGCCCGACCTTGGCCAGCGCGTTGCGCCAGTGCGCCGCGCGCAGCACCGCCATCGGGTTGTCGACCTGCACGCAGCTCAGCGCGAGCCCGCCGACCTCCCGGCCGACCGCGGTGCGCGCCATCTGGTCACCGACGGGCATCGCCGGCTACTGGCTGAACTTGCCGCTCTGGAACACGTGCCCGAGCAGCTGGTCGACGCGGCTGATCGCCTCCTGCGCCGGCTGGGTGCCGATCGCTTGGAGCGCGGCCTTGATCTCGTTGAGCGCCTTGAGCTGGCTGAACAGCTGGATGTCGCTCAGCGGCCGGTCGCCGGTGAGCAGCTCGCGGATGCGGTTGATCTCCGCGACGAGCGCGTCCATCCCGACGTCCGCCGCGCCGAAGCGCCGCGCCTCGGGGTGCTCGCGGTAGTGCGCCTCGAGCACCGGGCCGACGATCCCGTCGAGGATCTCGGACTGGTCGAGGTTGTTCCAGATGTGCCGCAGGATGAAGAAATCCGAGTTGTCGGGCGCGGGCCGTCCGTCGAGCATCGCGCTCGCGGCGAAGAGCTTGAGCAGCTTGATCGCGCGCCGGTCGGACATCGACACGCCCTCGGCGCGGATCTGGAAGACCAGGCCCTTGTAGGTGCTCAGGAAGTCCTCGGGGAAGCTGCGCATCCGCTGCGCGAAGGCCGTCTGCAGGTCGTGCAGGGACTTGGCGGTGAGCACCGGCTGCAGCGCGTCGTAGCTGCCCGCGAGCTTGGACACCTCGTGCGACAGCCCCTTCTGGAGCAGGTCCTGGAAGTGGTAGCTGTCGAGGTTGTCGCTGCGCACCCGCAGCAGGAAGCGGTCGAACACCGCCATCAGGTCCTCGTCGTTGGGGACCTCGTTGGACGCGCCGAACGCGCTGATCAGCGGCGTCTTCCAGACGTTGCCGCCGACGGTGTAGACGCGTTCGTTGAGCACGCTCAGCAGCGAGTTGAGGATCGCGCTGTTGGCCTTGAACACCTCGTCGAGGAACACGATCTCGGCCTGCGGCAGCATCCCGTCCATCCGGCGCTGGTACTCGCCCGCGCGGAAGGCCTGGATGTCGATCGGGCCGAAGATCTCGTTGGGCTCGGTGAACCGGGTCAGCAGGTACTCGAAGTACACCGCGTCGACGAGCTTCGCGTACAGCCGGATGAGCGCGCTCTTGGCGGTACCGGGCGGGCCGATGAGCACCATGTGCTCGCCGGCGATCGAGGCGATGAGCATGAGCCGCACCGACTCGCTCTTGCCGAGGAAGGTGGACTCGAGGGTGCGAGCCACCTGCGAAAGGCGCTGGATCGTCTGCGACGCCTGCATGCTCACGGACGTACCTCCGTTCGGGTCAGATTCGAAGCCGAAGTCGAGCCGGGGCGCTGGCAGCGCCTGACGAGGGGGGCGATCTGCTCCATCGCGCCCGGGGGCAGCGCGGCGGCGAGGCGCGCGCAGCGCTCTTGCACCACCGAGCGGTCGGTGTCGTCGAACGCGCGGACCTCGTCGATCATGGTCTCATCCTCGAAGAAGGCGGGGAGCACCGCGGCGTAGCGCGCGGTGTCGGGATCGGACAGGTCGAGCTGCTCGGGCAGCGCCGGGCCGGGCACGTCGAGGGTCGCGGTCATCTGCACCTCGAAGCACAGCGCGAGCGCGAAGTAGAGGTGCGCGGGCGGCGCCTCGCCGAGGATCGGGTCGCCGAGCGCGCGGCCGAGCCGCGGCGCGGCCTTCCACTCGCCGCGCTCGACGATCTCGCGGGCGACGCCGCCGCGGATCGCGTCGTCGCTGAGCACCGCGAGCGTCGCGAGCCCGAAGCGGAACGCCTCGCACAGGTCGAGGCGCACCAGCTCGGTGACCGGGCTGCGGGCGAGCAGCTCGCGCAGCCGCGGCTGCGTGCCGAGCCCCGTCCGCGAGTCGAGGTCCGCGAGGAGCGCCTCGAGGTCACGCAAGCTCTCTTGCTCTTTGAACTTGCTGCCGAACACCGGCTTGGTGAGCAGGCTCGCGTCGGTCGGGCGGCCGATGAACCGGTAGGTGTAGGCCCACGTCTTGGCGACCACGTCCCGGCGGCGCAGCGCGGGGACCGGGTCGAGCATCGCGTGGCGGGCGAGCGCGTCGGCGCGGGTGTTCGGCGGCGCGATGGCGCCGATGATCGCGTCGATCCAGCCGACGACCTTCTTGCGCGAGCCGCGGGCGAACAGCCGATCGAGCGCCGGATCGGTGACGTGCAGGAGGTTCACCGCCGCCATCGCGATGAGCAGCAGGTCGCGATCGGGCCACGGGACGGTCTCGATCGGCGCGATGGACGCGGCGTGCCGGTGCAGCGCGTCGAAGATCTCCGGGTTCGAATGGACGTCCGACGTGTTGGCGTGCTCGTAGTAGTGGATGGCGCCGGGCGCGTGCGGCTGCTCGACCACGACCTTGCCGCCGGTGAGCAACGGGGCGACGAACCCCGCGACGAGCTCGTCGTAGCGGCGCTGCAGCTTCTCGCCGTCGCTCATCCGCCGTCTTCTTCCGTGCCCGGCTCCGGCGCGATCGCCACGTCCTTGCCGGGTACGCCCCACAGCGGGAAGCGCCGCGCGTCGCCGTACTCCATCAGGGGCAGCGGCGGGTCGGTCCGGTCGGGAGCGTCGGCGTGCACGGTCAGGCCGGCGACGTCGCGCAGGACCTGGCGCGACACCGGGCCGAACGAGGCGGCGGGCACCACGCGCGGCGACGACGACTCGGGCTCGAAGAACACGTGGCCGCCCTTGGCGTCGCTCAGCAGGTCGCTCAGCACCTGCGGCGCGACCGCGGGCACCAGCGTCATGCCCGACGGGACGTAGATGCGCTCGGCGATCTCCGAGTAGAAGACGCCCAGCGGGACGCCCTCGATGCCGCCGCGGTCGAGCAGGTACACGCGGTCCTCGGCCATCGCCATCTTCAGCGTCGACAGCGTGCGCGGGGGCAGCGCGTAGAGCATCCGCGCGAGCCACTCGCGCTGCGCCGACGGCACGACGGTCGCGACCACGTTGCGCCACGGGGCCATCGTCGCGTCGAGCTTCAGCGGCAGCTCGAACGACAGCATCGCGTCGCTCGGGCCGCCCGTCTCGGTGTGCCCCGCGCGCTCGAGCGACAGCTCGTTGCGGACCAGCGAGCGGACCGGCGCGAAGGGCGGGGCCGGGTCGATGATCAGCACCTCGCCGTCGCCGCGGAACAGCGTCAGCGCCTCGTCGTCGAAGATGCTCTGGCAGCTGTCGAGCGCGATGGGGTGGCGAAAGCCCAGCTCCACCGCGAACCCCGCGCCGATCGGATCGAACACGTGCACGCCGGGCAGATCGTTCATCAGCTCGACGATCCGCGTCGGGGCGTCGTCGACGTCGAAGACGTAGAGGCGGCGGGTCGTGTCCTCGAAGGCCGACTCGCTCGGCCACTCGGCGAACGCGGCGCGCGCCCGCACCTGCCAGCGGAACAGGTAGCCGACGAGCGCGCCGCCGATGCCGACCTCGGCGGTCACGAACAGCCGCGTGGCGGTCTGCTTCTCCGACGCGGGGATGCGCACCGGCTCGAGCTTCATCACCAGCTCGCGGAACGCGATCTCGCGCTCGTAGTCGTACGCCTGCTGGAAGCTGTCGTGATAGAGGACGACGTCGGCGCGCTCGTCGAGCAGCTCCTCGACGTCGTAGCCGAGCGGCGAGGCGGCGTCGCGGTACTTCACGAAGTGACGCGACGTGCCGGTGAACACGAGCCCGCCGGCGAGCTTCGCGACCGACGCGATGCGGTCCATCCGGTAGCTCGACTCGGCGCCGCAGATGAGCAAGATCTCGCGCGTCTTCAGCGGCGTGACCACGCGCCGCAGGCTCATCGAGGGGAGCAGCTCGTCGAGCGATCCCTCCTCGCCGTAGGCCCTCAGGAACGCGACCAGGCGGTCCAGCGAGGGGAACAGGACGGCGCCCTTTTGCCCGAGCACCACGCCGCGGGCATCGGGGCTGACGCCGGGAGTGCGGAAGCGGGTCTGATGGAGCGCCGCACGTTCGAGCACGCGCGCGAACGTAGCACAGCACGAAGCCGACGAAGTCGGCGTCGTGCCCCGTGCCGCGCGCCACGCGCGCATGCCCGTGCCCCTGCCCGTGCCCGCCCGTTTCCCTTGCCCGTTTCCCGTACCCGCGCGGTTCGGAGCGGCTCGAGCGTCCGCCGGTTTCGGGCATGGGCACGGGCACGGGAGCCGCCGCCTTAGGGCTGCGGTCCCAGCGTCACGCGGTACGTCGTGGAGTCGTTGTCCATGCCGTAGACCTCCACGATCGCGGGGCCTTCGTAGTCGATCCAGTCGTGGTTGCTGCGCTGGGTCGAGCCGCCGATCCGCTCGCCTTCGAGGGTGAACAGGCGCAGGTTCAGGTCCTCGCGGGTCATCAGGAACTCGGTGTACAGGTCGAAGCGCCAGGGGCCCGTCTCGTCGACCCGATAGAAGTCGCCGCCCTCGGCGCAGACCCCGCCGGTGACCTCGCCGTCGAACGCGATCGGGGTCGCGCTCGCGAGCGCGTCGTTGGGCTCGCCCGCCTCCTCGTCCGCCGGCCCGCAGTTGGCGACGAACGGCGGCGGCGTCGGGGTCCAGTCCTGCTCGGGGTCGGCCGCGAGCGCGCCGAAGTCGAGCTGGTAGATCGACTCCGCCTGGTCCGCGATGATCCGCATGTCGCGCCGCCGGATGAAGTAGCCGCTGGGCATCCGGCTCACGAGGCCGCGCACGGTGTTCGCCGGCGAGTTGTCCGCGTCGCCGATCCGCATCCCGGGGCCGTCGGCGATGAGCCCGTCGATGAACGCGGCCGCGTCCTCGCTCGTGGCCGGCTCGAACGACGCGGTCTCGACCTCGACGTAGAGCACGAGCGTGCCCTCGTCCTCGAGCGTGGCGCGCGCCGCGTCGACCGCGCGGATGTACTCGGGGCACGCCGAGCACCAGCCGGCGCTGATCACGACCAGGATCGAGCGGTACCCGTCGTACTCGGGGTCGCAGTGGACTCGCTCGAGATCGATCGTGCGCGCCTCGCCGTGCTCGTCGAGCGCGCCCTCCCACCGCCAGCTCGGCACGACCTCGCCGAGGCGCAGATCACCCGAGAGCTCGGGGTACTCGCACGGCGGCGTGGTCTCGCCCGCGTCGGTCCCCGGCGGCGGCGTGGAGCCGTCGCAGCCGGCGAGCAGGAGGGCGCAGAGCAGCAGCGGGCGCATCGGCCCAGCCTGCCTCAGTAGAACAGCGCGCGCACCTTCTCCTTGCGGAGATAGACGATCGAGCCGACGTAGAACCCGATCTTCGCGAGCGCCCACCCGACGCCCATGCACAGGCCGAAGCTGCCCGAGGCGCGCATGATCCCGCCCATCATCCGCTGCGCCGCGGGGTCGCCGAGCTCGCCCATGCGCTGCGCGTAGGTGTCCATCACGGCCATGTTCTGGATGCCGATGGCCGTCTGGATCCCGCCGAGCGACAGGTCCACGAAGATGGACAGCCCGAGGCCGATCATCATCGCCATCACCGCCGACGGATGCCACCGGAACAGGAGGATCCCGCCCACGATGAGCGCGAACGACGCGAGCACGTTGAGCAGTTGCAGCGCGAGGTTGGGCCACTTGTAGCCCTGCGCGACCTCCATGATCTCGCGCTGCATGTCGCGGTTGATCTCGCGCAGCTGCGGGTCGGGCTGGCTCGCCTGCAAGTCGTCGTTCATCTGGACCATGGCGTCCTGGAAGAACAGCCCGATCACGCTGAACGTGCCGCCGCACGCGCCCATCGCGCCCAAGATCAGGGCGAGGATGCCCACCACCCAGATCCCCGCGGTCCGCTCCCGACTGTCGTCGCTCATGCGCTGGAGCTAGCAGCTGGGGCGCCCGCGGCAATCCGCGCGCGCACCTCGTCGCGGCTGAGCACGAAGACCGCGTAGCCCGCGAGCGCGAACGCGGTCGGCGCGCAGTAGCAGCCGAGCAGGCTCACCACGCCGGCCAGCGCGCCGCCCCACGCCCAGCCGACCCCGTGCATCTTGAACAGGCGCCAGCCGCCGATGATCTGCAGGCCGCCGGGCAGGAACTGCGCCGCGCCCATCAGCGCGACGACGCCGACCATCATCTCGGGGAGCATCGCCGACGCGGGGTCGCCGGGATCGGCGGGGATGTCCGCGAACGCCTCGAGCATGAACCCGCCGAAGATGACGTAGTACAGGCCCGTCGCGACGAGCAGGCCACCGTGGATCAGCATCAGGATGCCGAGCACCCGGATGTGCCGGACGTACCCGGACGAGTCGAGCCGCTTCAGGCACGGCTTGCACAGCGTCGGCGAGGAACCGTCCACCACGCACTCGGCGCAGATGAACGTCCCGCAGCGCCCGCAGGTGCCGCCGTCGGCGGGGCGGTCCGGGTGCTGCCCGCAGTGGTTGCCCTCCACGGACGTGGCCTAGCACGCGGCAACCCGTATATGCTCGCCGACGGAGGAACGGATGGGAGCCCTCGACGCGATTTCCACCCAGGCCCGCGAGGTCTTGCTCGAAGCGCTGATGTGCGTGGCGTGGGCCGACCGCACCCTCGCCGAGCAGGAGCGGCAGGCCGCCCAGGCGGCGGCGATGGGCCTCGGCCTGGTGCTGCCCGGCGACCGCGACCTCACGTCGCCCGACCGCAAGCCGGTGCCCCCCGAGCGGCTCGACGTCGCGACGCTCAACGAGCGCGACCGCGAGCTGATCTTCCTGTGTTCGGCGTGGATGGCGTTCGCCGACGAGATCGAGGATCCGGAGGAGACGAAGGTCCTCGAGCGGCTGCAGGAGGCGTTCGAGCTCGGCGACGAGCGGACCGCGTGGCTCAAGGACCGCGCGTCCGAGCTGCGCAAGCACCAGGCGCCGGACGCCTCGTGGTGGCGCGCGTTCAACTCGCTGGTCGTCGAGGCGGCGCGCGCGTTGAGCGAGGAAGGGAACGATTGAGCCGGCGCGTTGACCTTCCCGTGAGGGTCGTCGTCTTCAGCCTCCTCCTCGCGCTGCTCCCCGCCGGCGCGCTCGCGCAGGACGCGCCGCCGTCGGCCGACGACCTGCGCGCTCGCCTCACCCGGATCGAGCAGGAGCGCGGGCACGAGGCCGCGGAGTCGGCCCTCGACCACGCCCGCCGCGCGCTGCGGGCCTCGGCGCGGGCCGAGTCCACGGGCGACGTCGGGGCGGCGTCGCGCGCGCGGTCCATCGCGGACGCGGCGCTCGTGCTCGCGGATCGCCTCGCCGCCCGCGAGCGGGCGCAGCGGGCGGTGGCCGAGGCGCGCGAGCGCAAGGCGGCGGCGCACCGGCGGGCGGCGGCGGCACGCGAGGCGTTGCAGGCGGCGCTCGCGCAGCGCGAGGAGGCGCCCGACCCGCGCGAGTCGCGCCCGGACGCGCCGGAGGGCGACGAGGAGTGAGCACGATGTCGCGCTCGCCGATCCATCACGCGCATCTTCGCCGCAGTCTGCTGGGGCTCGTGACCGCGCTCGCGCTCGCGACCGCCTGCGGGCCGGGGACGCCGCGGTCGACCGAGGGGCTGCGCGCGCGGCTCGCGTCGGACGAGACCGCGCCGGCGCGCGAGCGGGCCCCCGAGCTGATTGCGCGCGTCGAGCAGACCCTCGACGAGGCCGAGGCGGCCGAGGCGCGCGGTGACGAGGCGGCGGCGTCGGACCACGCGACGCGCGCCCGCCTGCTGCTCGAGGCGGCGATGGCGGAGGCGGCGCGCGCGCGCAACGAAGCCGAGCGGGCGGACATGGAGCGCGAGATCGCGACGCTGCTCGAGCGCGCGCGCCGCGACGAGGCCGCGCGCGCCGAGATCGCCTCGGCGCTGACCCAGCGCGCCGCGGCGGCGACGGCGCGCGAGGAGGCGCTGCGGGCGCTGCGCCAAGCGGAGCAAGACGAGGGGCGGCCGGCGCGCCGCCGGCGCGTGTCGATGGAGGAGGCCGCGGACCTGCGTCGCGCGGCGGCGGCGCTGCGTGCGCGTGCGCGCCTGACCTTGGCCGCCGCGCGCGCGCTCGGCGGTGACGACGAGGCGCTCGGGCCGGCGAGCGAGGCGCTCGACGCGGCGGAGGCCGAGCGCGATCCGGCCGAGGGGCTCGCCGCCTCCGATCGAGCGCATCACGCGGCGCTCCGCGCGCTCGGCGCGGCGCGCGCGTCCGCCGAGGGCCCGTCGGCCGACGCGCCGGCGGCGCTGGCCGAGGCGGCGACCGAGCAGGGCTTCACCGCGCTGGCGCTGCCCGAAGGGACCGCGGTCGAGGCCGAGGGCCTGTTCCGCGGCGCGTCCACCACCCTCGCCGGCGCGTCGAGGGCTCGGGTCGAGCGCCTCGCGACCCTGGTGCAGGCGCACCCCCACGGCCCCGTGCAGGTGCAGGCGCAGGCGGCGCAGATGGGCAGCGCCGGCGACCGCGTGGCCGAGCGCCGCGCCGAGGCGGTCCGCGTCGCGCTGATCGCCGCGGGCGTCGACCCCGACCGAATCACCGCCCAGCCGATCCCGTCTGCGTTGCGCGGCGACACCGCCATGGAGCGGGTGCGCGCGGTCTTCGTCGCGTACGCCCGCCGAGCAGGGGATTAGTCAAGGGGACGCGTCCCTTGACTAACTCGAGTTAGTCAAGGGACGCGTCCCCTTGACTAACTCACCGCGTACGCGCGGCGAGGGGGGTCAGCCCTCTTCTTCGCGCTCGCGGAAGCGGTCGGCGAGGGTGCGGACCAGCGCGCCCATCCAGGGCTTCATCGAGTCGAGCTCGGCGCGCAAGATCGCCGCGGACACCCGCCGCAGGACCGACTCCTCGAGCGTCTTGACCGTCGCGGTGCGCGCGCCGGGCGAGAGGATCGCCATCTCGCCGAACACCTCGCCCGGTCCCATCACCCGGATGCGGGTGCCGCCCTTGAGCACCTCGCAGGCGCCGCTCTCGATGATGAACGCCGCGTCGCCCTGATCGCCCTCGCGGACGATCACCTCTCCGGGGCCGTGCTGGACCGCCTCGAACGACTCGCCGCCGCGCGCGAAGCGGACGAGCGCGTCGCGCAGGTCGGAGATCGACGCCCAGCGATCGTCGCGCTCGGGCTGCATCGCCCGCAGCACGATCGAGGTCAGCGTCGGCGGGCAGACCCCCTCGCCGAGGATCTCGTCGGGGTGTCGCTGGCGGCACAGGAACGCCTGCGCGAGGACCTGGATGTGGGAGTCGCCGCGATACGGAGGGCGTCGCGTCAGCACGTGGTACATGAGCGCGCCCACCGCGAAGATGTCGGCCCGCTCGTCGACCGGCAGCCCGCGGGCCTGCTCGGGCGGCATGTGGGTGGGGGTGCCGACGACGCGGTCGGGATCCTCGACGTCCGGCGGGCGCGCGAGCTCTTCGGCGACGAGGCGCGCGATGCCCCAGTCCATCAGGTAGACCTGCCCGAACTCGCCGACCATCACGTTCGCCGGCTTCACGTCGCAGTGCACGACGCCCTTGCTATGGGCGAACGCGAGCGCGTCGCAGACCTTGACCACCACGTCGATCAGGTCGAGCAGCTCGTCGCGGGACGGGAACCCGCGCAGGCTCTTGACCCAGTCGAGGAGCGTGCGGCCCTCGACCAGCTTCATCGTGAAGAACAGCCGTCCGTCGTCGCGGACCCCGAGGTCGTGCACGGGCACCACGTTGGGGTGGTCGAGCTGCCCGGTCAGCCGGGCCTCGCGCACGAACATCTCGACGTGCTCGTGATCGTGGGCGAGGTGCTCGTGATGGACCTTCAGGGCCAGCGACCGGGTCAGCGAGCGGTCGCGGACCTCGTGGATCGTGCCCATGCCGCCGGCCGCGAGCGTGTCGCCGGTGTGGTAGCGAGCCTCCTGCGCGGCGCGCACCGACTGCACCAGCTCGTCGACCTCGCCGTCCCGGTCGGCGTCGCCGTTACGCAGCGACTTGACCGTCTCCACGCCGCTCTGAGCCGGGTCGCGGGCGCACGCCAGGTCCTTGGGCTCGGTAGACACCAGCCCGGAGGATAACGCTCCGTCAGTCGGGAGTCAGGTACGTATAGCCACGCAACGAGTCTTCGTAGTGCTTCATCAGCAAACGTACGTTCTCGACCGTGATCAATCCCTGGCGGCGCGCGCGCTCGGCCTGGCGGCGGACGCGCTCGACCATCCGGGGCGGCTCGTACTCCACGTAGCCCAGGACCTCCTGCACGCTGTCGCCCTTGATCACCGCGGTGACCGAGTAGCCGTCGTCGTCGATGCTCACGTGCGCGGCGTTGGTGTCGCCGAACAGGTTGTGCAGGTCGCCGAGGATCTCCTGGTAGGCGCCGTTGAGGAACAGCGCGAGGAAGTACCGCTCGCCCTCGCGCAGCTCGTGGACCTCGAGCGCCTTCTTCACGTCGTCGCGATCGATGAAGCGATCGATCTTGCCGTCGCTGTCGCAGGTCAGGTCGGCGATGGTCGCGCGCTTGGTCGGCTCCTCGTCGAGCCGGTGGATCGGCATCACGGGGAAGAGCTGCCCGATCGCCCACACGTCGGGCGCGGACTGGAACAGCGAGAAGTTGCAGTAGTAGATGGCCGCGACCTCTTCGCGCATCTCCTCGATCTCTTCGGGCATCCGCCGGAGCTCGACCGCGTGGGTGAGGATCTTGTCGATGCAGTGCCAGTACAGCTTCTCCGCCTCGGCGCGCTGGCGGAGCGTGAAGTAGCCGAAGTCGAACAGCTGCGCGGCCTCGGTCTTGCCTTGCACCGCGTCGTGCAAGCTCTCTTGCAGGTTCTTCGGGCGGATGTTCTGCCAGGTCTCGTACAGCTCCTCGATGATCCGGTGCGTCCCTTCGCCCGGGGGCTCCGGCGGCTCGCCGGCGCGGATCGGGCTGCGCCCGACGACCTCGAACACGAGCACCGAGTGGTGCGCCGCGATGGCGCGGCCGCTCTCGGAGATGATCGTCGGCGGCTCGAGCTCGTGCTTGTCGCACGCGTCCTTGAGCTGGCTGACGACGTCGTAGGCGTACTCCTGCTCGTCGTAGTTCATCGACGCGTGGAAGTCCGTCTGGCTGCCGTCGTAGTCGACCGCGAGCCCGCCCCCGACGTCGAGGTACTGCATCTTCGCGCCCATCTTCGCGAGCTCGGCGTAGATGTTCACCGCCTCGCGCAGCGCGTTCTTGAGCGGGATGATGCTCGAGATCTGGCTGCCGATGTGGAAGTGCAGCAGCTGCAGGCAGTCGAGCATGTCCCGCTCGGCGAGCTGGTCGACGACCTTCACGATCTCGTCGGCGCCGAGGCCGAACTTCGCGCGATCCCCCGCCGAGGTCTGCCACCGGCCGACCCCGCGCGAGCGCAGCTTCGACCGCACGCCGAGGCACGGCCGCACGCCGGTCTTCTCGGACGCCTCGAGCGCGAGCTCGAGCTCCTCGAAGCGCTCGAGGATCACGATCACGGTCTTGTCGAACAGCTGCGCGAGCAGCGCGGTCTCGATGTACGCGCGGTCCTTGTAGCCGTTGCAGACGATCAGCCCGCCGGGGTCGCGAGTCGCCGACAGCGCGATCAGCAGCTCGGGCTTGCTGCCGGCCTCGAGGCCGAACCGCCACGGCTTGCCGTGCTCGACGATCTCGTCGATCAGGTGCCGCTGCTGGTTGACCTTCACCGGGAAGACGCCGCGGTAGACGCCGCCGTACTCGTACTCCTCGCACGCCTTGGCGAAGCACTCGTTGAGGTGGCGGATGCGGTCCTCGACCACGCCGCTGAAGCGGATGAGCAGCGGCAGGTCGAGCCCGCGCGCCTCGAGATCCATCGTCAAAGCGTGCA
>Ga0070728_10004260_pt1 | contig 15023 bp, 3 predicted proteins | sample tdDd471_FD_66723 | JGI IMG/M metagenome (GOLD analysis project Ga0070728, IMG submission 66723) | Marine sediment microbial communities from the Atlantic coast under amendment with organic carbon and nitrate - tdDd47.1 | ecosystem: Environmental > Aquatic > Marine > Coastal > Sediment | place...
CAACAATACCTGAAAGTATTGGTGATTTAAGTAACCTTGGTTGGTTATACCTTACTCAGAATCAATTGACGAGTCTGCCTGAGAGCATAGGAAATCTTTCTACGCTTGATACATTAGTACTTAACAATAACCAGTTAATTTCCTTGCCTGAATCAATTGGCAATCTGGATGACTTGAATTATTTAAATGTAGATCATAATTATTTAACAGAATTTCCGGCATCAATTACAGATCTTGCTACAATTGAATATCTCCGTGCTTTCGAAAATCAATTGACAGCTCTTCCGGAGGATATGGGTAAGCTTGGAAACTCTTTAATGGCATTGGTACTGAGCTATAATAACATTACCTCGTTGCCAGAATCAATGAGTCAATTGGTTAATCTATGGGAGTTTTATGCACCCAGCAATCAAATTGAAAATATCCCGGTAAATATTGGGGACATGGCAAATCTTCATACCCTTGGTTTAAACAATAATAACATTGAAGTAGTTCCTGAATCTATTGGGGATTTAAGCCTTTTGGGATACATAGCCTTGAGTGATAATGAAATAAATGAATTGCCTGAATCATTTGGAAATATTGATGCAGATACCGTTTTACTTAGTAATAATCATATTCCGGTTTTACCATCAGGCTTGTTCGATAAGTATTTTGATTTTCTGTGGGTTGAAGATAATAAATTGCAGTTTGGAAGTATAGAACCTTTCATGGATAATGGAATATGGGAATTTATATATGATCCGCAACAAATGATCGGAACGGATACGACCATCTTCGCAAGCCCGGGACAATCTGTAAACTACTCCATTGAAGTTTCAGGAGAAAACAACCAGTATTTCTGGTATAAAAACGGTTCCATTATTTCCGGACAAAACACCAACACTCTTCAATTAACAAATGTTGGTGAAAGTGATGCAGGGAGTTACCAGCTCAAAGTTTCGAATACTGTTGCTCAGGCCCTTACTTTGGAGAGCTATGATATGGAGTTGGTGATTTCGGATTGTGAACCATGGGAGTTCACTGCAAATGCATTGGTTCATACTATTTCTGTTCCGGCATCAGCCAATCCAAATATTGGTGATGATCCCTTGCAGGATGGCGACTGGATTGGGGTATTTTTCCTGAATGATGAAAGTGTAGAAACCTGTGGAGGTGCAACGATGTGGAATAGCTCAGGGAGTGTTGAAGTTATGGCATATGGTGATAACCCTTTCGTACCTGGAAAAGACGGTTTTGCTGATGGTGAAGCCTTTATTTGGAAGATGTACAGGTGCAGTGACCAAATGGAAGTAATGGCAGTGGCCACTTATGATCTGGAGATGCCAAACCAGGGATTTTATACAAACCAGGGATCATCCAGTCTTATAAGTCTTGGTGATGGCTATTGCCAGAGCTTTAACATGACCAGTGGCTGGAATAGCACTTCGAGTTATGTTGTTCCTGCAAATCCTTCGGTAGAAGAAATACTTGCGCCGGTAGTTAACGACCTGATCATAATGCGTAACCTTACACAGGTATATTGGCCCGAAGAAAACCTGAACACCATTGGTAACTGGGACAACAGTTCAGGTTATGCCATGAAGTTTTCAAACGAGGCAGCATTTGAGATTTGCGGCAATACGATGGCAGATAAAAACATTACTGTGGTTGAAGGATGGTCATATCTTCCGGTCCCCTCAGAATGTGATGTTGATGCCGTTGCCCTTTTTGATGTCCACCAGGACGATATCGTTATTGTACAGGATTTGATAGGTACCCAGGTATACTGGCCTGAAATGGGAATATATTCACTCCAAACCCTGGTTCAGGGAAAAGCCTATAAAATCAAGACCAATAACGCATTTGAATTAACTTTCCCAGACTGTACTGATGGCATGCAAACAACCTTGACTTCGAGGAATAATACTTTAGACACACCATGGGGTGATTTTAAAATGACCCCTTCATCAGAGAGTGTTGTAGTTTATGCAGATGCACTTAAAAACCTGGAGACAGGCGATTTCGTTGCAGCCTTCAACCAGGATAATATAGTGTGCGGAATGATGGAAATAAGTAATACAAGCCAGAACCATTCGATGATCCTTTTTGGCGATGATCCTACAACAATGGAAGCTGATGGTTTAGCAGAAGGTGATATGATCAGTTATAAACTGTATCGCATGAGAACAGGTGAAGAGTTTGTTTTGAATGTTGAATACAGCATGACGATGGAAAATTCGACCGGACTTTATTATTCAAACAGCTTTACCGGTATCACACACATGATAATAAGCATAACTTCAATTGGAGAGATCAATGGAAACGATGTAAGGATATATCCTAATCCTGCAAAAGATGTGGTAAATATTGATTTCGGACATGGGGTAGAATATTCAGCAACTGTATCTTTATTTGATGCACAGGGCCGTTTAGTGATGAAGGAAATATATTCAAACAGCATTTCACAATTGAATGTTTCAAATATAAAACAGGGGGTGTATTTTGTTAGAATTAAAACCAACTCCTTTAACAAGACTGTTAAGTTAGTTATTGAGTAACTGGAAACAGGTTTTAATTAGTTAAAAGCCCGGCGGGAAACCGTTTGGGTTTTTTTTTATTTTTTTCTGTTCCTAAAATCTGTTTATAGTTTAAAGAAGCTTTCGGCTCTTTTTACTGTTTAATAGGTATTATTTTCTGATTAAGACGTCTCAATCGGTAAGATGGGACTTCTATAATGAATAGCAGATATACATTTGCTGACAGTTGCTGAATTAAGAAATAAACATTTAATATGATGAAAAGGTTTAACCTAAAAACACTGGTCATTGGACTACTGATTCTCATCGGATTGCTTGTAATTGTTTTTACAACTTTTGGGCAAAACCCACAGGAGATAATATTACAGGACATATCAACTGATCTGCTTGACAAGTATGTCAATTAAAATATTGAGAACCCTATCTCTGGTAAGAACAATCAATTGATAGCCTACCTGGCAGCACCTGGAATGTGACATCAATGAAGATTCGTTTTTAATTTTTTAGTTCTATATGCAATTCCTATTGCAGCCAAGTACGATCCAGCAAATTATATTAACCTGAGTCCGATATAAGAATTTAACTAACTGATAGACAGCATGAGTATTATAAATCTATTCAGACATGGAAATTTGGAAAGTTGGTAATTTGGGCATAAAAAACGATAATTTCTTCCACTTTTCCATTCTTCACAGCCTTTGCAGGCAGGCAGGCATTTTTCCAAATTTAGAAGTGAAATTTTATTCTTTGTTTATCAGTGTCTTATAATTTTCCTTATCTCGAACTGACGTTATTACATGGGATAGAACCGATCGCTCATAATTGCTTAGTATTATATCTGATGAAATTGTAAAACTCATCGGAGGAATATTGACAGGACATGGTGTTTTGATTAATCAACAAATATGGTTAAAACAAAACACCAGGTCAGGATTCAGGTTAAACCGCCTGATGCATCGAGAAAAATTGTGATGGAGTCATAGTGGTCATCTGTTTGAAAATTCTGTTGAAACTTGTTTTCGAGTTAAACCCTGCATCATAAGCCAGGCTAATGAGTTTAAATTTACTGCTTTCAGGATCCTGCAACAAATGCTTCACCTCCTCTACCCTGTAGCTATTAACAAATTCATAGAAATTCTTTTTATGTACCTGGTTGATTACATTTGAAAGTTGATGTCGGGTAATTTCAAGTTTATCCGCAAGTTCGTGTAATCCAAGATTGGAATCCAGATAGGGCTTTTCGGAGTCCATAAAAGTCAACAATCGTTGGTTATTTGCTTTAAGTTCAGGTGTAATTTCTATTTCCTCAGGCAATGCTTTCGAATTTACTGCAGGCACTTTTTGATCTGATGAATATTGTCCTTCAATACTTTTATTTTTCGATCTCGTGTTTACCAGCAGATTAATCTTATCCTCATCAATTTTAAAGATTTCCGGGCTTGTTAGAGCAAAATAGCTGACGATGTAAATGATAACAACAAATATGAAGTACACTAAAACAAACAGGTCAACAAAAACAGGTACATCGAAAAATTCAAGATTAACGCCAATAGTCCCTATGATCCAGGATAGCATACTCAGAGAAATACCGATGAGTTCAACCTTCAATATTTTCTTATCAATGTTGGATTGATAGTTTTCTATTTCCTTTTTGTATTTCAAAAGCATTCTTATTGCCAATATAGAGTATACGATTCCTTGAATAGCAAGGATTTCATCCCCAATTATTTGAACAGCTGAAAAATACGAGGACATATTTCTAATGGCATCAACCTTTTCAGGTCCACTCAACAGGTAAAAATTTGAATGAAACAAAATACTGAGCAGCATCGGTATAAAATGGAGTAAATCACTTTTCCTGAATCGCTTTTGATCCGATATCAGGTATTTCACCTGGAGGTAAAGTAATGGAAAGATGGTGAAAAGTAATTGTGAAAGGGTTTTCAGTAAATGAGGAAACCTGGTATAAAGCCCTTCCGACTGCAAAGGAAACTGAATCAAAAGCAAACCCCATAATAGGGTTAACAGACCCAAAAGCCTGCTTGATATTTTATTGACTTTTACAGAAAATAAAAAAACAGACAGAAGAAGTCCTTGTACCGCACCTACGTAAAATAAAATTGCAACAATCTGGTCCATATAAAGAATTACCTTATGGATTCTGACGCCAGTATTTGGAATCAATGCTTCAAAATTAATATTATTTACCGATAAACTTTATTGATACCTCTAAATGGTTATATTGCAGTGTTTTACTATGCATCCCAAATGAGTGCCATTTGTTCAGTTGAACCCTTTGACGATCTCCCTCGCTCTACTTTTGCCGCAGCTATTTAAAACTTTGTTTAACAATTAAAATTAATTTTCAAAATGAAATTCAAAACAAAACTTAACGTAAGATCATTTAAATTAATGATCGTGGCTGCAGCCCTGGTATTACCATTTTTACTCAGCGCACAGCAAACTTCAGGTGGCAGAACTTTAAACCCTCCTACTGATTTAGGTTATATAGTAGAGGATGAAAACGATGTAAGTCTCTACTGGACGGCACCTTCAACCAGCACCAGCACTAATCTCCACTGGGACAGTGGTGAGAACCATGACTCATTTGGTTTTTTCCTTAGTGCTGAGCATTTTGCAACAGCAGCCAAATGGAATCCAGAGCACCTAACAAGTTATGATACATGGACGATTACTTCAATGCGCTTTTATGTTGTTAATCCAATGCCTACAATTACTTTGAAAATATGGACAGGGGTTGACGGTACTGAAGTTTACAGCCAACCGGTAACTAACTATAATTTTAACGACTGGACAGAGGTTACTCTTGATACGCCGGTAACCATTGATGCTTCAACACATCTTTGGGCCGGACTGGACATTGATATGCCCGGCCCGGGTGGTATTATGGGAATCGATGAAGGCCCGGCTTTTCCCGGACAGGGAAACATGGTATTATATGGAGGCACCTGGTACGATGATCAGATTGATGCCAACTTTAATATCCAAATCACTGTTGAGGAAGCAGCACCGGCTCCTACCCTTCTTCACTGGGATGATGGCGAAAATAATGATGCCTTTGGTTTCTTCCTTGGTGCAGCACAATTTTCTCCTGCAGCCAAATGGAATCCTGAGCACCTCACAAACTATGATTCCTGGACAATTAATACAATGCGCTTTTTTGTTACCAATCCAATGCCTACTATAACGCTAAAAATTTGGACCGGGGTTGATGGAACAGAAGTTTACAGCCAGGAAGTCACAGATTTTAATATTAACGAATGGACGGAAGTCATATTAACGACTCCTTATGTTATTGATGCTTCAACTCATCTTTGGGCCGGGCTGGATATTGATATGCCAGTAAGTGGTGGCGTTATGGGAATGGATGCAGGACCCGCCTTTATTGGCCATGGCGACATGACTTTGTACAATGGAACTTGGTACACCGGGCCTGATTTTGGCGTTGGTGCCAACTGGAATATCCAGATCGAAGTTGCTGAAACGGATGGCAGAATGGAGCGTGGACTCCTGGGATACAACATTTACCGAAATGACGACCAGGTTAACCAAAGCCTTGTAACATCACTTGCTTATATAGATCAAAATCTTCAGAATGGTGTATATGATTATCATGTAACTGCCATGTACGATGAAGGCGAATCCGATCCTTCAAATATTGTTGAAGTTACCATTGACCAACCGGTAATCCTGGAATCAGATTCACTCGTCGTGGTTGATATTTATAACCAGTGTAATGGTGTAAATTGGAACTACTCAGGCAATTGGTTTGAAACACCACTAAATGAATGGCAAGGAATCAGGACTACAGGAAATCGGGTAACTGGCATATTCCTATCAAACAATAATCTTACAGGCACATTGCCCGAATCAATTGGATACCTGGACGCCCTGGATACTCTGATGATCAGTAGTAATGAACTTACGAACCTCCCAAGCAACTTTACAGATTTATCTTCGTTAGAAGTGTGCTGGATTTCACACAACAATATCACAGAACTACCTGAAACAATAGGAAATCTTACCAACCTTAAGGAATTTCATATTGGATACTTAAGCCTAAGTGAACTTCCTGATTCATTTGGGAACCTGGCAAGTCTGGAATGGTTGGGTCTCGGTGACAACCAATTGACAAGCTTACCTGATAGTTTTGGGAATTTGGCATCACTGCAAAGTTGTTTTATCTGGGGTAATCAGCTCACTGCTTTACCCGAAAACTTTGGGAATATTACTACCATGAAATTCTTGCAATTCGATGATAACCAAATTACGGCTCTTCCTGAATCTTTCGGTAATTTAATCAATGTATTAAAAGTGTTTGCAGGTAAAAATCAGCTTACAGCTTTACCGGAAAGTTTTGGTAACCTTGAATCACTCGAATACCTTTCCCTCGAAGAGAACCAATTGGAGACCCTTCCGGCAAATTTTGGAGATCTTGATAATATGAACTTCCTGAGACTATCAATAAACAATCTCAGCTCATTGCCTGCTTCATTTTCTGATTTGGATGCAATTGAAAGATTATATTTAGATCAAAATCAATTGGAATCGATTCCTGAAGACTTTGGAAATTTGACAACACTTATGGATATATCAATGAGTGATAACCAGATTATCAACTTCCCTGAATCGATGGGGAACCTGAACACCTTTGTTCTTTTTGCAAACAACAACCAGATTACATCACTTCCCGAAACCATTGGAAACATGAGTAATGTACAGTTTCTTGGTTTGGATGGAAACTTCATCTCTAACATTCCTGAATCGATTGGTAACCTCAATACACTTGGTTATCTGGGCCTTTCACAGAACAACATCACAATGCTACCTGAAACATTTGGCAATCTTGAAGCTGATACTGTTTTACTTTTTGATAACCAAATTAAAGTTCTCCCGGCATCGATGTTCGACAATTACTACACTTTTTTATGGGTAGATTTTAATGAGTTGCAATTTGGCAGTCTGGAGCCACTCATGGGAAAGGTGACCGACTTCATTTATGACCCACAGTGGTATATTGGTGAAGAAGAAACAATTTATGTCAGCCCGGGCCAAAATATAAATCACAGCATTCAAGTGAGTGGCGAGAACAATGTTTATGCCTGGTACAAAGACAATACCTTGCTTACCGGACAAACTACAAATACGCTCACCCTGACAAATGTGGATGATGACGATGCCGGTATTTATAAATTAGAAGTAACGAATACAACTGTAAGCGATTTAACCCTCGAAAGCTTTGATATTGAAGTTATCGTTGAGGAGTGTGTGCCATGGGAGTTCACTATTACTGCATCGGTACATACTATAATTATCCCCGGCTCTGCCAATCCAAGCCTTGATGGCGAACCTTTAACTGCTGACGATTGGATTGGTGTATTTTATTTGAATGACAACAATGAGGAAGTTTGTGGTGGCGCTGTAAAATGGAATGTTTTTGGAAATGCAGCAATAACTGCTTATGGAGATGATCCTACGACATCTGATAAAGATGGTTTTGCAGCTGGAGAACAGTTCAGGTGGAAAATGTTCCAATGCAACCTTCAGAATGAAGTACAGGCAGTAGCCACTTATGATCTTGAAATGCCCGACCAGGGTTTCTTTGCTGATTTTGGTTCTTCAAAACTTAACAGCCTGTTTGATGCATACGGCCAGTATTTCAATATGAGCCAAGGATGGAACGGAGTATCAAGCTATATTGTACCAGCAAATTCCTCTGTTGAAGATATCATGGCTCCGGTTGTTAATGATCTGATCATAATGCGCAACCTTACCCAGGTATATTGGCCAGAAGAAGAAATTAACACCATTGGTGACTGGGACAATACTTCAGGCTATGCCATTAAATTTACTGATGATGTAACATTTGATATTTATGGAAGTTCAATGGCAGATAAAACGCTGACGGTTGCTTCAGGCTGGTCTTACCTACCAGTTCTATCAGAATGTGATGTAGATGCCATTACACTGTTTGAAGCAAACCAGGACAATATCGTTCTCGTTCAGGACTTGATCGGAACACAGGTTTACTGGCCTGAGATGGGAGTTTATTCTCTTCAAACCCTGGTTCCCGGAAAATCCTACAAGATCAAAGCAAATAGCGAGTTTGAACTGACATTCCCGGAATGTGGTGAAAAAATGCAGCCTTCATTGATTTCTCGAAAAAATTCCATAAACACACCATGGGGCGACCTTAACATGACTCCATCATCTGAAAATGTGGTAGTGTTTGCTGAGGCCCTTAAAATCTTTGAAACAGGTGACATGGTTGCAGCTTTCAACCAGAACAATGTGCTTTGTGGAATGATGGAAGTTTCAAACACAAACCACAATCAATCCATGATCCTTTTTGGTGACGATCCCACAACTTATGATGCTGATGGCTTTACTGAAGGCGCTTTGGTTAGTTACAAACTCTACAGATCAAGTACCGGCGAAGAATTTGAATTGAAGGTTGAATACCTTACATCAATGGAAAATTCTACCGGTCTGTATTATTCAAACAGCTTTGCCGGAATTACAAATATGACCACAGGCATAACATCTGTGAACGAGATGAGTGAAAACAATATTAATCTATATCCAAATCCTGCAAAGGACCATGTGAACATTGAATTTGCTACTGGTAATGATTATTCTGCCAATGTTACAATCTTTGATGCACAGGGCCGTATAGTAATGGAAGAAATCATTTCAGGAGGTAACACACAAATAAATGTGAGCAACCTTAAGCAAGGCGTTTACATTGTAAGAATTACAACTTCAAATAATAACAAGACTGTTAAGTTAGTGATTGAATAACTAAGAACAGGTTTTAATTAGTTAAAAGCCCGGCGGGAAACCGTTTGGGTTTTTTTTATTTTGTGTCAAGTCCTGAAATAAGTTAACACAAAAGCGACTAAATATGCAAGGACAAAAAATACTAATGCCAATTCTGAATATATAAATTAGGCGATTTTTTGGGAAGAAATAAATTGAGAGGGAGTCATGTTTGTCATCTGCTTAAAAATCCTGTTAAAGGTTGCCTTGGAGTTAAATCCTGCATCATATGCCAAACTCATTAGTTTTAAATGTCTGTTGTCCGGATCGCTCATCATACTCTTAACTTCTTCGATCCGGTATTGGTTAATGAATTCATAAAAGTTCTTATTGTATTTTTGGTTAATTACAATGGATAAACTGTATTTTTTTACATCCAAATTATCTGCAAGTTCCTGCAGGCTCAATTCAGGATTTAGATAGGGTTTTTCACTATTTATAAAATCGATTAATTTCTTTTCGATTTCTTCACTTTTGACATGATCAGAATAATGAGCATTTTTTTTCCTACTCTCAGAGGAATTACAAGTATTTACCTGGGTCGATTCTCCTGAAAAATTATTTTGATGGTTTTTAGTGAACTCAAGCTTCATCTGTTTCTCATCAATTTTAAAAATTTCAGGAGATTGAAGAGCAGTATAGCTAATAATGTATATGATTAAAACAAGGGTAAGGTATACGAAAATGAAAAGATCAAAGTTAATACCAATCCCAAAATATTCCAGATAAATTCCAATGATTCCAATTATCCAGGCAAACAAGCTTAAGGATATTCCGGTATATTGAACTTTTAAAATCATTTTATCCACATTTGATTGGTATTCCCGTACCTTCTGCTTGTATTTTGATAATAACTTTAATGCTAATAAGGAATAAATAATACCCTGGACTGCAATTACCCCATTTTGAATAATTGATAATACATAATAATAAAGCGTACTTCCAATCTTTACTAAATCTAACTTCTCTTCACCACTTTTTAAGTAAAATCCAATGTTTAATAAGGCAATAATCAATGTGGGTAGAAAATGGAGTAAATCTCTTCGGTTAAATTTGATATGATCAGAAAGTAAATATTTTACCTGCAAATAAAGTAATGGAAAAAGATTGTATAGAAATAAATGGGCAATTTTCAATAGATGAGGATATGTAAGGTGAAATCCATCGAGTTGAAAACCAAATATACCAACAATAACTCCCCAAAAAAGGGTCAATAATCCTAATAATCGATTTGAGATTTTGTTTACTTTTATGGAAAACAAAAAAACACTTAGCAACATACCCTGAACTGCACCGAGGTAAAGTATGATTTGGAAAATTTGATTCATTAAAAATTAACCTTTAAGTAATGGAACAACTACTTTTCAAAAATAAATAAAATTCTTAGAATAAAGATTTGGTTCAGGTAATAAATCAGGTCACGCATATTTGGTTGAAGTCATATTCTGAATAATAAATTTTGATGTTAAGTTGTGATTGATAAAAATTCTTTACAATGAAAAACCACATACCCAGGTAATTTGGATGGCAAACTCTCTCCCCACTAGCAAAGCACTATTTTTGATTATCAGCTTATATATCAACAGTTAACATTGTCTCAATTGAGTATTTGATACATCAATTTAGCTAATAACTTGTCTTAATACGCGTATTGAGTCTTTTAGGATTTTAACGCAATCTACTTTTGCCACAGCTAATTAAAATTATCAATTTTTTAAATACTTAATTATGAAAAAGCTTAACAAACAAACAAAGATTTTAGCATTGCTGTTATTTATTATAGGTAGTGTTGCTCAAACACAAAGTTTTGGCCAGCAATGGCTGAATCCAAAAGATCTGAATCCTCCTGAAAATTTAGTTGCAGAGGTTGCTGATCAAAATGATGTAAACCTTTTCTGGACAGCACCTTCAACAGGGAGTTCAGCTTACCTGCATTGGGACAATGGTGAAAATTATACATCTTATGGTAACTTTTTGGGGCCTGCTATTGCTGATTTTGCCGCAAAGTGGGATCCTGATCATATTTCAGCTTATGATGGTTGGACAATTACCACAATGCGTTTTTGGGTAACGACTCCAATGCCAACCATACAGCTAAAAATTTGGGCAGGTCCTGATGCCACAGAAATTTACAGCCAGGATGTACCTAATTTTAATATTCATACCTGGACAGAGATTACACTTGATGTGCCGGTAACCATTGACGCAAGTACACAACTATGGGCCGGTTTATTTATTGATATGCCAGTAGCAGACGGGGTAATGGGCTGTGATGAAGGCCCGGCAATTAACGGTTATGGAAATATGACCAGGTTTAATAATGGTGTATGGGCAACTGCTTCAAATCTGAACTGGAATATTCAGATTCAGGTAGAAGAACCTGCACTTCCGACATATCTACATTGGGACAATGGTGAGAATCAAACTTCAATTGGTAATTATATAGTCCCCTCTGAAATTGATTTTGCAACAAAATGGGATCCTGATCATATTGCAGCTTATGATGGCTGGACGGTTACTAAAATGCGCTTTTATTTAACCAATCCTACACCAACAGTGAAATTGAAAATTTGGACGGGGCCAGGTGCTACAGAAATTTACAGTCAGGAAGTTTCAAGTTTTGCTATTAATAATTGGACTGAAGTAATGCTTGACAATCCGGTAACGATTGATGCCAGTACCCAGTTTTGGGTCGGGTTAAATGTTGATATGCCAACGACGGGACCGGTAATGGGAGCTGATGAGGGGCCTGCAATTGATGGATACAGTAATATTTACAGGTTTAATGGTTCCTGGTATTCTGATTTTGATAATAACTGGAATATTCAGTTCCAGGTTGAAGATTTAAGTGGCAAGGCAGTAGATGGCCTGTTGGGTTATAATATTTATCGGGATGACGAACAAATCAATGAGGATGTCTGGGGAGGTATTTCTTTTATTGATGAAAACCTGTTGAACGGAACTTATAATTATCATGTAACTGCTGTATACGATGAAGGAGAATCTGACCCCTCCAATACAGTAGAAGTTGTAATTGACCAGCCTGTTATTGTCTATGCAGATTCAATGGCACTGGTTGATTTATATAATAATTGTAATGGTCCTAATTGGATATTGAATGATTTATGGCTGGAAGGACCCGTGAGCGAATGGCATGGTGTTACTACTACCGGAACCAGGGTAACAGGTTTAAAGCGACAGAGTAATAATTTGACCGGTGATATCCCTGAATCATTCGGTTATCTCACGGCACTGCAAGTATTACATCTTGAACAGAACGCCATCACTTCAATACCTGAAAGCATCGGTAATTTAGAAGCATTAACCGAGTTATGGCTGGGATGGACCCCAATTACCACCATCCCTGAATCATTTGGGAATTTAATTAATCTGAAGCAACTCCATCTTGGACTTATGGAAATTGGGCTCGGAACCCTGCCGGAATCATTTTGCAACCTGGAAAGTTTGGAATGGCTGGCATTAGGACAGGCAGGACTGAATAGCTTACCGCACAATTTTGGTAATCTTACATCCCTTGAAAACTGCTTTCTATGGGGAAATACTTTAACCGAGTTGCCGGCAGGGTTTGGTAATTTGCAAAGTCTTGAATATCTTACCTTGGACAATAACCAATTGACCACCTTACCTGAAAGTTTCGGTAATATGGATAATCTTTATTACTTGAACATAGAATATAATCAGCTTTCCGGTTTACCTGATAGTTTTGGAAACTTAAGCTCAATGCATTCACTATACCTTGCAAATAATCAATTGACAATTTTGCCTGAAAATTTCGGTAATATGAATAACCTGTCCAGGTTAGATTTATATTACAATCAGTTAATTAGGTTGCCTGAGAATTTTGGATATCTTGAATCTCTCGATAGTGTATATTTCTTTAATAACTCGCTTATTTCGTTACCAGAGTCATTTGGGAATTTATCTGACTTGAACTTATTATCACTTGAAAATAATAATTTAACCCAATTACCCGAATCATTTGGTAACTTGGCAACGGTAGAAGAAATCTACCTGAATGAAAACCAATTGGAAGTTTTGCCTGAGAATTTTGGTAATATGCCAGAAATTTTCTTACTTGTTCTAGCTTATAATAACCTGACTACTTTACCCGAATCAATTACCGAACTCTCCAGCTTAAAAGGTTTGTACGCTGGTGCAAATCAACTTGAGAGCATCCCTGAAAATATTGGGAACATGGGTAATCTGCGAAATCTTGCCATAGGATTTAATAATATTACTGAAATTCCGGAATCAATTGGTAATTTATCCAGTTTAGGATCTATTAGTTTATCTCATAATCAAATAAATGCATTGCCTGAGACATTCGGTAATTTAAATGCTGATACTGTATTAATAGGGGATAACAATATTCATGAATTACCATCAAGTATGTTTGATAAATATTATGAATACCTGTGGGTACAAGAAAACGCATTGCAATTTGGAAGCCTCGAACCACTAATGGATAATGGAATATGGCAATTTTTATATGACCCTCAGGCAATGATTGGAATCGATACAACCATCACTGCTGCTCCAGAACAAACCATTAACTATACCATCGAGGTTTCAGGAGAAAATAATGTGTTTTTGTGGTATAAAAACGGATTGTTGATTACGGGACAGAATACCAACACACTGAACTTGCAAGACATTGGTGCTGATGATGCCGGAAATTACCAGCTTAAAGTAACCAACACCGTTGTTCAGGAGCTTACATTGGAAAGCCATAATTTGGAACTGGTAGTTTCGGATTGTGATCCATGGGAGTTCACAACAAATTCATTGGTTCACACTATTTCTGTTCCGTCATCAGCAAATCCAAGCATTGGAGGAGAACCTTTGCAGGATGGCGACTGGATAGGCGTTTTCTATATGAATGATGAAAGTGTCGAAAAATGTGGAGGTGCGTCGATGTGGAATAGTTCAGGAAACGTAGAAGTATTGGCATATGGTAATAATCCATTCACACCCGAAAAAGATGGTTTTGCCGAAGGTGAAGCATTTATTTGGAAGATGTACCGATGCTCAAACCAGTTGGAAGTATTGGCAGCAGCCACTTATGATTTTGAAATGCCAAACCAGGGATTCTATGCAAACCAGGGTTCATCAATGCTTACAAGTCTCAGCGACGGATATGTTCAAAGCTTTGATATGGCCGCAGGATGGAACGGTGTATCGAGTTATATTGATCCTGCTAATCCTGCGGTAGAAGAAATACTTGCACCGGTGGTGAACGATTTGATCATAATGCGCAACCTTACCCAGGTGTACTGGCCTTTAGAGGAATTAAACACCATCGGTGACTGGGACAATACTTCAGGCTATGCCATTAAATTCACTGATGATCTAACATTTGATATTTATGGAAGTTCGATGGCAGATAAAACCCTGACGGTTGCTTCAGGTTGGTCATATTTACCAGTTCCATCAGAATGTGACGTAGATGTCATTACACTGTTTGAAGCAAATCAGGACAATATCGTAATCGTTCAGGACTTAATCGGAACACAAGTATACTGGCCTGAGATGGGAGTTTATTCTCTTCAAACACTGGTTCCCGGAAAATCCTACAAAATCAAAGCAAATAACGAATTCGAACTGACCTTCCCGGAATGTGGTGAAAAAATGCAGCCTTCATTG
>Ga0070728_10004261_pt1 | contig 15018 bp, 12 predicted proteins | sample tdDd471_FD_66723 | JGI IMG/M metagenome (GOLD analysis project Ga0070728, IMG submission 66723) | Marine sediment microbial communities from the Atlantic coast under amendment with organic carbon and nitrate - tdDd47.1 | ecosystem: Environmental > Aquatic > Marine > Coastal > Sediment | place...
CCGTGGTCCCGACATAATGCCTCCGACATATGCTTCAATATCGCTTGCTAACTCAGGATCATTGATGAGCGTACTATAAGTTTGTAGGTCAGCGATCGCACTTTCGGGGTTATTGTTGTTGGCATAAGCACAACCACGATATAAATAGGCATCCGATAATTCAGGGTTGAGGTCTAATGCTTGTGAGAAAAGCGTGATCGCCGTCACAAAATCGTTACGGACAGTCATTTGTAAACCTGTATTGACCAGTGTGTCGGCTGTACTTGCGCCACCGGGTTCTTCAGGTTCAACCATAATAACATCACATAATTCGCCATCTTGCGCCAAAGTAGGAACACTCCAGAGCATTGATGACACACTCAATATCATACTGACTAACCACAATCTACGTAACATACAGGTATCCTTGTCTTTTATATGCTATTACGGACATACTCTGATTGTAGTATAGACTGTAGAGAATGCCAAAGTTTGAGCTATAAAAAATGATAAAATGTTGACCAACTCATGAATTTATCATCTTAGGTATACTTTAGTACCTTACCACTTTAATTTTTTAAGATTTTCGGCTGACAAGGATGTTTGCCCCCTACGATACATTACATAAAGGTTGTAGGGACGTGATCCTTCACGCCGAAAGCACTTTTTAGGTCATGTACTAGTAGCATGGATTAATCCGCGTATTTACCCCACTCATCCACAATGGCTTCGAGTTCGGCTTCGGTCTTGGTATACATCGCGCCTAATTTTGTTACCTTTGCGGTATCACCATTGGCACTGGCTTCGTCAAGTTGGGTAGTAATGACCCCTAGCTTGACTTCAAGTTGTTCAATTATTGCTTCAAGTTTTTCAACTTTTTTCCGAACTTCATAGGGGTTCAAGCCATGTTTTTTCTCTGAGAAGTTTGTACCCTTATTGCCGTTGGATGAATCGTTTTTCTCGGCTTGAGCTTCTTCTTGTTGTTGGGCTAAACGCCGATTCCGTGCTGTGATAAATTCTTGATATGTGCCTTCAAAGACATTCAAATTCAGCGGAGAAACATCCCAGATTTGTGTTGCTAGCTCATCAATCAAATAGCGGTCATGGCTCACCAGTAAAATCGTGCCTTCAAAATCTTCAAGAACAGCTTGCAAAATCTCTTGGCTATCAATATCAAGGTGATTGGTTGGTTCATCTAGCAACAGTAAATTTGCGCCCTGTAATGCTAACTTCGCCAGCGCAACCCGTCCACGCTCACCACCCGATAAGGTCTCGATAGGGCGAAAGACATCATCATTGCTAAACATGAATCGCCCTAGAAAATTCCGCGCTTCACCAATTCCCATCGGCTTTGCGGATATGATCTCATCAAGGATTGAGTTATTCGCATTGAGTAGCTCATGTGCCTGCGCGAAGTATCCAATTTTAACATTTGCACCTAATTTGCTTTGTCCTGCGAGTGCGTCTAGATCGCCAAGAATCGTTTTTAGTAAAGTGGATTTGCCAACCCCATTAGGTCCGATGATTGCGACGGTCTCGCCACGAATCACCAGCACATCAGGTACATGAACCAGCGGTTTATCTTGCTCATAGCCGACCACCAAATCATCCGTGATGATCACTTGATCGCCACTACGAACATTGGTGTTAATGTGTAGTTTCATTGATTGGCGGTTACGTGGTGCAGAATCGAGGATTTTGCCACGCTTTTTCATGGTCTCCAATTTTTTGAGGCGACCCTTTGCTTGTGCCGTCCAACGACTCCCCATATGTTTACGGATATAATCCATCTCTTTGGATAAGAATTCTTGTTGCGAATCGAATTCTTTTTGTCGGCGTTCTCGGCGTTCATCCCGTTGTTTGAGATAATGGGTGTAATTCCCTCGGTACACTTCTAATTGTTTAAATTCTAATTCCCAGACAGTTGTTGCAAAGTGATCAATAAAATAACGATCATGACTGACAGCCAATACCGCACCGGGGAACGATCTCAGAAAGTTCTCCAGCCATTCCACCGCATAAATATCGAGGTGATTGGTAGGTTCATCCAAGATTAACATATCGGGTTCTTCGAGCAATAGACGACACATCATCGTGCGCGTTTTCTGTCCGCCGGATAACTTCGGTAGTGGGGTGTCAAATTCTTCGGGTTTAAAGCCAACACCCGTCAGCACCATTCGGATACGTGTTTCGTAGGTATAGCCGCCTAATCGTTCAAATTCAGCTTGGAGTGGTCCGTATACTTCAAGAGCTTGATCATAAGTATCTTCATCTGCCATCTGATGTTCGAGTTCGGATAACTTGGCTTCCATCACCTGCAAGTCTTCAAAGGCTTTGAGTTGCTCTTCCCATACGGTATGATCACCAGCCATTTCTGGACGTTGGGGTAGATAGGCAATCCGTGAATTCTTAGCCATCGTCACGCGTCCATCCGTTGGCGAATCCAGACCCGCTAGGATATTAATCAAGGTGGTCTTGCCTGCGCCATTTGGACCGACGAGTCCAACCCGTGCTTTGGGTGGAATCTCAACCGAGAGATTACTGAATATCTCATCGGGACCATAAAATTTGGTTATGTTATTTGCTACAAGAAGGGACATAGGTTTCTTAGGTTTGCTAGTTGAACAGAACGGCTTCGCATTATAGCACGGACAAAACGGCAGGTTAATTGCGGTTTATAATGGGTTTAGCTTTGTAATTTTAATTGCATGATTTAGATTGCTTGGCATATACGGTTCAGGTTATATCGAATGTTGCACCATAAGGCATCGCGCCTAGTTTCTTGGCTATCGACTGCGATGCAATATTCGACCACGATGTACTATAAAGGGGGATTTTGCCCATCTCTCTAACAGCAGTTGACCAACCACGAACCGCCTCAAGTGCATAACCACGTTTTCGATGTGTTTCGATTGTAAAAACTCCAGCTTCGGCTGCTAAGGAATTGCTACGAGCTGTAAAACAAGCTGATACAGCTACACCATCTTCAATCATAACAACAAACGGACTACATTCGTCAAACTCCGTCAGACCCCATGAAAAATTGGATTTTAGGACATCAATATTCTCTGATGTGACGAGTAAGGCATTTTCTGGTGATAGATGATTTGGAAGCACATAAGATGGACCACCGCCAACACTCGCAATTGGCATATGCTGTTCCAACAGTTTTGTATATTCTTCTATGAATGACGGAGGTTGGTTCAATTCGTGAATGATAGGTTCAGTAGCTGCAAACTGTCCCAACTCAACAGCAAGGCTAGAGGGTAAATCATATCTGACACGCCAAATATTCCTAGTCAGACTACGAGACAAAAAGAATCGAGGTGCTGGATTTTGAGGTGCAGATTCATTGAGACGCAGTAATTTGTCCTTGGAGTCGTGTACGAACAGAACTGTTGCCTGTATTTGGGTTAGTTCACTATCGCTATATTGCATTGTTATTCTTGATAACCTAGAAAACATTTTCAATGATATTATATCAAAATTATTTTTGTGAATATATAGATTGGTAGTGAAACTCTATGTTCCTTGACCGTGAGGTACTATAGACTAGATAATAGATTATAATGTAAACAGGTATCTTGAAATTTAGACATCATGATATAGAGGATAGGGCGAATCAACGATTAGAAAAGAGGAGATTATCGTTTTCATGCAAATACTCTGTGTCTTTGCCACGTTGCGACCTCTACATTAAATGTTGAACAGTATCTAACTATCAAATTAAGTTGCGATAAAATACAGCGAGGGATTCTTTATGCGAAACAAGCGTTTTTCTTTTTTGGTCATGTTAACTATCATCTCATTGGTCATTGCATCATGTGCCACTGAATCAACCACCTCATCAGGCACAACAGGTGGTGGACAAACAGTAAGTCCAACAACTCCCCCTCAAACCCCTGAGAGCGACATCGAAGCCGTGACATTAGGTCTAGGACGAGGCTATATTGCGGATTGGTGGGCGGTATTTTTTAATGAACCCAATGGTAGCAGTGATGAAACTACTTATATCAATGGGATTGATGTCCCCTTAGTCGATGCAATTGGACAGATTCAGAACACACTGGATATTGCGGCATTCGAGATGAATAACCCGCTGATTGTCGCCGCCATCATGGATGCTCATGAACGCGGTGTGACTGTACAGATGGTGACGGATGATGAACATGGTCTCGAAGATAAAGACGGCATTGTTCAAGGTATGAAAGATGCGGGTATTGCTGTTGTTGATGACAGTCGTAGCGCACTCATGCACAATAAATTCATGATTATGGATAGCGCCGCTGTCTGGACAGGATCATGGAATTACACGATTAATGGCACTTATCGGAACAACAACAATGCACTGGTGATGCAAAATGCACAAGCCGTTGCCGCATATCAAGCCGAGTTTGATGAGATGTTCAAAAAGGGAGAATTTGGACCACGCTCAACAGATGATGGTTTGATTCAATTTACGGAAAGTGGCACAGATGTCAGTATCTTATTTGCATCTGAAGGCAATGTGATCGAAGCTGTTGCCAATGAAGTACTCAAGGCAAAGAGCGATATTCGCTTTATGACGTTTGTATTCTCATCCGATAGTCTTGCTGAGGCAATGTTAGAAATGGTTGCTAAGCCTAATATCAATGTTCAAGGCATCTTCGAGAATCGGAACAGTACAGCAAGCTGGAGTCAGTTACCGCCACTTCATTGTGCAGGCGCAAGTATGCGGCAAGATGGCAATTCTTATGTCTTACATCATAAAGTCATCATTATTGACGATGATACTGTTGTTACTGGCTCATTTAACTTTTCGGGGAATGCTTCAAAAAGTAATGATGAAAATCTTGTGATTATCAAGAACAAAGATATTGCAAGCTTCTACATTGATGAATGGCAACGCATGTGGGACAACGCCGAAGACCTTGAGCCTAATGAAGTGACTTGTAGCTAAAGGTTATATATCGATCATCCCCTACGATTCATGTTGCGTCGTAGGGGTATTCCATTTTTCATATAACCAGATATATTTTACTGAGCCATCCCGATGATAATCGTATCGGATTTTAACTTCTTTTATATTTTTACTCCTTCATTTTAATCTCCGAAATTCCAAAAACGTTTGATATGACTAGCTTTATCAACCTAGAACATTTGACATACAAACAGATGTTCGTGTATACTGTAGAACAATTATGCTAGGTATATTGTATGAATCAACCAAAAACAATATGTTAGCACCATTGGATAATAACAAGGATAAAACAATGAAGGATTTTAAGAAACTATCTAAGCGACAACAGAATATATTGAAGTTTATGTTTCGGTATATGGAAGATCAGGGTTTTCCACCAACCATTCGGGAAATCGGAGAAGCCTGTGATATTAACTCCACATCAGTTGTCAACTACAATTTGAACAAATTGGTTGCAGCTGGTTACTTGGAGCGTTCTAACAAGGTCTCACGCGGGTTACGGTTGATCGCGGATATTCCGGGGACGACCAGTAAAAAGCGTGTTCGGACAGATTCGGTTGTCACACAAATTGGCATTGTTGGGCGTATCGCGGCAGGCGAACCAATTTCATTACCCGATGATAGTGGTCATCATATTGATGACGATGACATTATCGATGTACCGATTAATTTGCTCAATGGATATGATGAATCTGAAGTTTTTGCCCTTAAGGTTAAAGGCGATTCTATGATTGATGCTATGATTCAAGATGGCGATATCATTATCCTGCGTCAGCAAAATACCGCCAATAATGGCGATATGGTAGCGGCTTGGTTAACACAAGATAACGAGACAACCTTGAAGCATTTTTTCAAAGATGCCGATCAGATACGTCTGCAACCTGCGCATCCAACCTATGCACCGATTTTTGTTCATGCATCCAATTGCGAGATCAAAGGAAAAGTTTTATCGGTGATCCGTAATATGCGTTAAATGCGTCACTCTGTAATATGGAATACCATGTAGGGACGTAGTTTTATTTCTGCGTCCACTTGTCTAAGTGCGGATACTCCCCAATTATCGCGCTTTATTCGACGCGTAATGCCCCATGTAGCGCGTCTTTGAGAGCTTTCACTGTATCAAATGAACCTGAGTTACCAGTAATAACAGCACTACTCAACGCCAGTTGATTTTCGGTCATGGCTTTGACGGCTTTATTATGATCTCTGATGGGGTAAAAGTATTCACGCGATTGTTGGATGCGCCGTTCAATGCGTTCTAATATGGATTTTGCATTTGTACTATGGGTAACAATCAGAAAATCTTCATGTTCCAGATGTCCCATAAAATCATCGGGATCACCATGTTCTTTAACGGCATTTCTCATCATCAATGTCACTGCGCGGAGGACATCATCCGCCGCAACAAATCCATAATGCTCACGGAATTTACTCAGTTGGCTGATTGATAATTGTAGCACTGCCCAATCACTGGTATCGGTGAGTAATGATTCCAGCTTTTCTTCCACAACTTCGCCTTCGGGTAGGTCGGTGACGGGGTTGATTGCGGCTGGACGATTGGCACGATTGATTGTATTTCGGACACGTAAACGCAGTTCCTGAATATCAAAAGGCTTCGTAATATAATCCACGACACCTAATTCCAAACCTTGTAATTTATCGCCACGGTCTCGTTTTTCTGTCAAAAAGATGATCGGTGTACTTTCTGTCTTACGATTATTGGTACGGAGTTCCCGACATAAATCGAAGCCGTTCATATCGGGTAAGCGAACATCAAGGATAATGAGGTCAATATGAGATTCGCTGGCAATTTTTAAGGCTTCTTCTGCCCATGCAGCGGTGAGTACATCATAATTTTGAACACGAAAATATGCACTGACCATCTCGGAAAGGTCAAGATCATCTTCGACCAGCATGATTACAGGTTGTTCCATCTGATGTTCCCCTTACATGGTTTTTGATGGTTGCGGTTAATCCATTTTCTGATGATATGTCACTCTTTATTATAGTGCATCATATGCCAATATAAATCCGAGTGATGTTACAATTTTGGAATACTGCTTGAACATAGAATTATGGTTTACTTAGAGACCTTGTTCATAATTTTTATCTTAAAAACACATTGCTCGGCACCCGATGCCCGACATTCTGTTTCACGGACAAAACAGGTGTGTTCAGAGGTCGTATATTTTAAGGATTCTTGAATAAGTCCTGCGAGAGTATGACATACAGGACGTTCACTTTGTCGTCCCCAAGCAAATGGACTGGTATCCACACGGACGAGGTAATCACTACCATCAGCTTCAATCTCGGTTTCTTGATCGGAGAAGTTCGTAAAGATTGAAGCTAACCCACGTAATCCAAAGTCAATCTGTTTATCTAGAGGTAATGATTTAAATGCAGGGTGAGCTATCCCTCGCATAGCACCAAATTGACGTAATCCATTTGAAAATGCTACTTGCCCGATACTCATCGCAAATCCTAATCCGCCACGAGTCCCATAGAGGTGTTCCAACCCGATATTCATGGCTGCCAAATCTGCAAAGTCGAATTGCATATCCATATTATCAGGAGGGTAATTGTTAATGTATCCGTTTAAGCCCGCCGCCTCCAGAACACTATTGCTACCTTGCGTTCCCAAGACTTCATCCATCGCCACGAAAAATGAGCGCGCGATACGATTGGGATAATAGAAGCCACTCGATTCGGGCACGACTTATTCTACTTTCTAATATAACGCCTGTTATAAATTGGTGTTCATAAACAGTAACTATGCCTACAATTGATGGTGCTTCGGTTTGTTTCTTATGTCAAAATTTGACTTAAACGATAGCGACCAAATCTTCAACAGCACGGGTTACATCAAGCAGAATCAGACCTAATTTTGCATCTTTACGGGCGATGACTGTTAGAACTGCTTCTTCTCCAACCGCTGTTAGAATGACGTAGCCATTATCTCCACGCACATTAACCTGCGCCAATGCACCACGGCTTAACTCACTAGCGATACGTTCCCCTAGTGATAACATCGCCGCCGACATCGCACTTACGCGGTCTTCTTCAATTCCACCGGGAAGGATGGATGCCATACTCAACCCGTCTACACTTACAATCGCAGCTGCTTCTACATCACCACTGCTCGCTTGTAAATCACGCAGTCGATCCATCAATTGATCAGTACGAGACTTTGCCAAGAGACCTCTCCTTGCTATAGTAATCACTCATTGATTCTTATTATAGCGTGTTTTCGATAAACACGACCTTAATTTCAGTAAAATCACAAAAATTGTACACCAAACAGAATGTTTATGCACCTAATGGTTTTATTTCGATAGTGCATTGAAGTTGATAGTAATTCAAGCCTGTTCATTTTACGCATTGTCTGAGAATGATCCCAGTCCTACCATATACTGTTAATTCATAGAGTTAGTATGAACAGGAAAATCTTGTAACTACAATATGTAAGATCATAACTTGTTTCAAGTAAAATGGAGACACAATTATTCGATTACATGACTAGCTCTTGATTGCTGATTGTGCTACCTTTAAAGTGTCATCCGATAGATTATAAAGGATTCCCCTATGACGATTCTTAAACGCCTTGCCGATGTATCGCAACCTATCCTTACATTCCCCTATATTCAACGCACACGACGGAATCACGGCTTAGAACATGCAACGATTCATATTTTGAGTAAGTATCACCATAGTCTATCTGGACGGAGTGATGATCGCGGGTTTGTCTTATTTGGCGAAGTCCCAACTGAGCGCGTTGAATCGGCTGTGCAAGAAGCCCTCAAGCGTATGAAAAATGGTGAACATAAATTAGCGATACATCCCAATTGCGGGACAAATCTCGTGACAACGGGTTTTCTAGCGACGACTGTAGCATGGTTCGGATTTAGTGGGAGCAATCGTCGTAATGGATGGGATCGTTTTCCGATGATTATGGTCATGATGATGGGGGTGTTTTTGTTCTCGACCCCGCTTGGCATGAGTTTGCAAGAATACTTTACGACAGATGGTGACCCCGGTGAGATGGAATTTGTCAGTGTGACCCGTGACGAAAAAAATATCCCACTCACAGGACGGAAAGTTACAATTCATAGGGTGACAACGCACTAGCCTAACCTGAGCAGGTAAATAACAATGAGTGAAACCAAAACATTTTTTATCTTTCATGGGGATGATGACATCAGTGTTGATCAGGCTCTCGCTAAGATGCGCAAGGCGATGGGTGATGATGGTGATATGAACACCTCTGAATTTGAAGGTGCAGAAACGACTGTGCCTGATGTATTGGGTGCGGCGAAGTCCTTCCCGTTTTTATCGGATAAGCGTCTGGTGATTGTGCGCGGTTTAATCAATCACATCACGCGCAAAGGGGCGGGTGAAACGGGTAAAAAGGCGGTTGAGCGATTGATTGCTGATTTGCCGACTTTACCAGAGTATGCCCGACTAGTTATGATTGAACGCGAGACGTTGACCGATGGTAACAAAGTCCTTAAAGCCGTAAATGGTTTTAAAAATGGCTATATCAGCAAGTTTGAACGACCCCAAAATCTGACGGGTTGGATTATTAACCGCGCCAAAAATGAATATCATGCAGAAATATTGCCGCAAGCCGCCCAAGCCATTGCCGATGTGGTCAATGAAGATATGCGCCGTGCTGATAATGAGTTATATAAGCTGGTGTGTTATGTTGATGATGACCATCCTATCAATGAACACGATGTTGCAATGCTCACCCCTTATGTTCCTGAAACCAATATTTTTGAAATGGTTGATGCGCTAGCGATTGGTGATGGACACAAAGCCTTACGCCTGATTCATCAAGCCTTACATGATGACCCCCGTGACCCCGGTTTCGGCTTATTTTCGATGATTGTGCGCCAATTTCGGATGTTATTGATGGTACGCGAACATCTTGATACAGGAGGTGGTTCGCACAATAAAGTGATTGCCAAGGCATTAGGTGTACATCCCTTTGTGGCGGGCAAAATTTCGGTACAATCACGAACATTTACGATTGCTCAACTCGATGTCATTATCAAACGTCTGCAAAAATATGACCAAGATATGAAAACAGGTCGCATTGAAGCCCGTCTAGCGTTGGATTTATTGGTGACGAGTCTCGCCAAAAAGTAATGATTTGCTTAACAGATGTTATGCAGAAAATTTACTAAAGATGACCAATCCAGATAAGAAAGCCTTTTAGCTTATTAGTTCATTAGCGTTTTAGCTAACCAGCTATGAAGCTAGCTGGCTCTCCTACTTATGAATTTAGATAATAGTGCTGGAATTCAACCATACTTGGTGTCAGGTGACTGACTTAATTTACGTCCTTGCAAGCAAATCTTTAGAAATGCTTCATATTTGTTCGGTACAATGACGGATGTACATGATAACTTGTGTATGATTGTCCTCTATTTTCCCAACCATGAGGTAAAAATGATATGAAAAAACTGACTCTACTCGTTGCTTTGCTATTATTGACGCTAGGTGGTATGACCCTCGCTCAAGATGCACCACCTGACCCGCAAGACTTATACGAAGGTCAAGTTGCACCCCCCGAATTCCCTGAAGGGTTGGATTGGATTAATACCGATAACCCCTTAACCATGCAGGGATTAATCGGCAAAATTGTTATCTTTGACTTCTGGACATATGGGTGTATCAACTGTATTCACATGATTCCAGTTTTGGCACAAATCGAAGAAAAGTACGCTGATGAAGTGGTTGTGATTGGTGTGCATTCTGCAAAATTTGAAAACGAAGGACAGACCGATAATTTACGTCAAATTGTCCAGCGCTATAATTTACAGCACCCTGTCATCAATGATAACCAGTTTATCGTCTGGCAGACTTATGGCGCACAGGCTTGGCCGACCATTGCGATTGTTGACCCGCGTGGCAATCTCGTTATCCGTGAATCTGGTGAAATTCCGTTTGAAGCATTTGACGGTTATTTATCGGGCATGATCGAATATTATGATGCACTTGACCCCGATATCATTGACCGTACACCTTTAGAAATTGCACTAGAAGGCGCAGGTGACCCCGGTACACCGCTCTTGTTCCCCGGTAAAGTATTAGCTGATGAAGCCTCAAATCGTCTATTCATCGCTGATAGCAATCACAATCGTGTCGTTATTGTTGATCTGACAACTTCCGAAGTCATTGAAACCATTGGCTCGGCACGACGCGGTTTTGATGATGGTGCATTCGAGGATGCTACCTTTAATCAATTGCAAGGGATGGCATTAGACGGTGATTTGCTGTATATCGCAGATGTCAATAATCATGCGATTCGTGTGGCGAATTTATCCGAACGCACTGTTTCGACGGTTGTCGGTACAGGTGTGATGGCGCGCGGTGGGGTTCGCTTTGGAACACTGATTCGTGACCCCCTAGCAGATCCGATTCGTAGCCCGTGGGATGTTGAATTTGGTGATGATGGCATCTTACATATTGCGATGGCTGGAACGCATCAACTCTACATCTATGAGCCCGAAACCAATCTATTATATCCATCAGTTGGTAACGGACGTGAAGCTAATCTCAATGATGTTACTCTAGCTGAAAGTGAACTCGCACAGCCAAGTGGACTTTATTATGCAGGGGATGGCAAACTTTACTTTGCAGACAGCGAATCCAGTACGATACGGTTGGCTAATTTTGAAACAAGCCGTGTGACAGTCATCGCAGGCACAACCGAAAATAACTTGTTTGCATTTGGGGATGTTGATGGCGAATTAGGCGTGAATCTCTTGCAACATGCGCTGGATGTACAAGGTGTGCCGAATGGCGATCTTTATATTGCCGATACCTACAATAGCCGTATCAAAGTGGTTCGTGCTGGTGAAACCTCAACGGAAACCGTATTTGGTCTAGGTGGCTTAGGTGGATATGCTGATGGGGGTGCAGATGTGGCTGAATTTGATGAACCCGGTGGCTTATCTTATGCGGATGGCAAATTATATGTTGCGGATACCAACAATCATGCGATCCGTGTAATTGACCTCGAAGCCGAAACAGTTGATACCCTACAATTTAGCAATCCCGAAGCTCTTGTGATTGACCCTAATACAGTGACAATCCTCGGTGGTAATGCGTCGGATAACTCCTTAATTGCGCTGGAATCACAATCTGTGCTGACAGGTGAGGGTGAAATTACGCTGACGATTACCTTACCCGAAGAATTCAAAATCAACGACTTGATTGATAGTCGCCTAGCATTATCATCAGATTCGGATGCGGTACAAATCGGTGACGAGGCTACAAATATTACAATTAACCAACTAACAACTAGCGTACCTCTGACGTTTGCAACAGGCGAGGGTGAACTCCATGCAGAATTGACCTTATATTACTGTCGAGAAGGTGAAGAAGCGTTGTGTTTCATCGACACGGTAAGCTATACCATACCTGTGACAGCGAGCGAGGAAAGCCTTGAAACTTCTATTGCTTTAGACCGTGAAGTCATCCCGCCGGCTGATTTGTAATCGAATAATATTATGGGTGAGTAAGTCCTCCTTGCTCACCTTTTTCTCCGCTCATGATCTTAAAGCTTCTATAATTGCTCGTATTACATTTTAACAAAAGTTGCGAGTTTCTAACTGAATATATCGAAATAATGTGTTATATTAAGTTCATGTAATAATGTATTTAGTAGGGGTTCTATGGAGACCAAGAGTCAAACCCAACTTGATCCCAATATCAAACAAGTACGTTATGGTCAATCACTGATATTAAGGCGTGACTACAACACCGCCGCCCCCATCCTCCGAGACCAAGCCTACACCTTAGCCCGCATCTGGTATATGACCTATCGGTTAAAGTTGCATACCGACATCCGCAATACGTGGTTGGATTATTTCTTGCCGTATCGCGATAAAGATACAATCCGCTTCAAACGACGCTCTAGCTTTATTGGGGCAAAACGGATGTCGATGGCGCTTGATGCGATTTATAATTCCGAACATCATCGTGCCTACGCCATCATCGAATCGGTGGATTTTACCGTGCGTGTCTGGTGGCATCATTGGCTCACACAGAAGCTCAAATCGAATACATGGCAATATGATGTCCGCATCCGAACCTACAAAAAAATGATTATCCTCTTGAATCATTTCAAAGCTGATAGCACCGATAAAAATGTCATCCGCAAAATTGCCCAACGGAGTCGCCCTGACGATCCTGATAAATATCATAATCTGTTATTTGAAGCAGGATATGGTGATGGACGGTTATTGGAGTGGGTAGAAGATGGATTTTGGTCTGTTCCGCTACATGATCATCCGCCAGAGGTTGCCGCCAAACACAAGAAGCAACGGCGTAAGAAACAATCGCTTGTACAACGGTTGATTTCATTTTTGATGTAATAATCAGCATAGACAATACTTGGTTTTCGCGGATGGGAATGATCCTATCCCCAAGCAATAATTTATTTTCGCGATACCGTGAAAACAACGGCGCGCCCTGCGTTAAATTTTGGACGCGCTAATTCCACTTTGATTATCCCAAAAATGACCCATTAGAACAAAACCTTAAGCCTCTATGGAACATCCATGCTACATCACTTGACAGAAGTAAAAAATATTTTTTATAATAAAATAAATTTTTACATAAAGGTGATGCGATGCAAGATGTCTTTTACATAGAAGAGATGGAGCAAGCAATTACGCTCCTTAAGCCGATTCGTATCGAGATATTGCGACGAATGGACGAACCATGTACGTGTCCGATACTCGCGGATTATTTCGATGAATCTCCGCAGAAGATTTATTATCATGTCAAGGCGTTGGAGACCGCAGGACTGGTCGAAAAAGTCGAAGAAAAACGGGTGCGTGGTGTGGTCGAAGGCTACTATCAAGCACGGGCGCGATCTTATTGGCTTGCCCCTCATCTGGTTGGCAAAGTCGGCGAGGAAAAATTATCGCGTGACCAAAAGAATTTGCAGGTCTTGTTAAGCCTTGCCGAAGAAGTCCATGATGACCTTGGCAAATTGGCAAACCGAGCTGAAGCAGGGCAAGATGTTCCGTCATTATCATTGTCAGCACATATTCACCTGCCTGATGGAGAGCGTCGTGCCGAATTTTTAGAAGAACTTGCATTGGTTTTTCAGTCATTGGCGCGGAAATATGGTACACCGCCATTGGATGCCACCCTCGAAAATGCTGAAGGGTATCGTCTGATACTCGCTTGTTATCCCAATTCAAATCAAAAGGATGGTGGCTAATGGAAACCTTGCCAACACTACGCATACAAGTCAAAATTCGTGCTTCGTTAGAGGCAATTTATCAAGCACTCACCACCCCATCGGCTTTAACAGCATGGCTGGCAGAATCCGCAGAGGTTGATTTGGGTGCAGGAAAATTTCTATTTTGGGGAAAATATACCCCTGCGAATCCCTCTCAGAACAGTTCGCATATGACCTTGATCGACCATAAAGTAGATCGCCTGTTAAAGTTTACGTGGAAAATTGCGGATAATCCCACCACCGTAACCATCAAACTCCGTGCATTTGATAACGAAACCACTGCTTTGACAGTCATTCAGGAACGTGGTAGCCAACTCCATCATCAAGAGCATACGTATACGCTAGAAGATTTCTGGTTTTTGCATCTGGAGAATCTGCGCCGTTATCTCGATGGCAAACCAAGTGAAGCACGGGTTGATTTTAGTCAGCCAATGAACGGCAATATCCGCCATGTCTTGGATTCTACGGCGACCCCTGAACAGATTTATGATGTGTTGACCAATCCGCGTTTAGTTGAAAGATGGATTGCTAGCGAAGCCAATGTTGATCTCAAAAAAGGTGGGGATTATGACCTCGGTTGGGGTGTTGATGGCATCAAAATTGTGGACTTTGACGAGAATAGGAAATTCTCAATTTCGTGGTCAGAGGGCGAAGATGACCTTACCACAGTGACATGGCAACTTGAGGCATCTCACGGCAAGACACGCATCACATTTACGCATAGTGGCTTTGATGATGACCACCGTAATGATGGTATCTGGACAGGTTGGATGAACTTCCTGAATTGGATTCGATCTGTTGCTGAATACGGGATTGA
>Ga0070728_10004262_pt1 | contig 15014 bp, 10 predicted proteins | sample tdDd471_FD_66723 | JGI IMG/M metagenome (GOLD analysis project Ga0070728, IMG submission 66723) | Marine sediment microbial communities from the Atlantic coast under amendment with organic carbon and nitrate - tdDd47.1 | ecosystem: Environmental > Aquatic > Marine > Coastal > Sediment | place...
GAGGACGAGTGCTAGCATGGTTCGCATGATCGCTCCTTTTGTTTGGCTAATTGTCGCATGCAGCTCGCAGTTTATCATGATTTATCTCGAAATGCGGACAAATTTTTCTTGCCGGCGCACGGAGGCAGTACCAAGCCAAGATCCATGTGCATGTGGTGGGTTTATCAGATAGCCCGCAGGTTGGTGATTGGGGCCTCACCGACCGTTTGGCAGCGGGGCCCTGCCAATTTCCCTCGTCACGGAGGACGTGAGCTTTGCCCGGCGCGGGATCACAATGAGTGGCCGAATAGCGTAGCCGTCATAGTGAGGTATCTTTTAGTCTTCGGTAGTGAAGTGTGAAACAGGTCCTGGGGAGAACGTTGGCCCACGCTCGCGACATCCTCCCTGCAGCCTTCGTCCAGTGACTGCCTAGCCAAGGAGAATTCGAAATGATGAGGTCATTGACGTTTGGGCTCGTGATCGCAACGCTGGCAATCGTTGGCGCCGCCTCCGCGGCGGAGAGCCCGTCGCCGATTCCCAGGGTCGCCACGCCCGAGAAACAGGCGCCGAACACCGACGCCATGATCTGGCGATTCATTGGCCCCATAGCCGGTACCCGGGGTTCGGTGGTGCTGGGTCATCCGACCGATCCCAATGTGTTCTACCATGGCGCTTCCGGGGGCTTGTGGAAAACTCCGGATGCCGGACAGACCTGGATCCCGGTGGGTGACGGCCAGTTCGGCACCAGTTCCGTGGGAGCCATGGAAATCTCGCTGTCCAATCCTGACGTCATGTTTGTCGGCATGGGCGAGCCCCAGATGCGCAACAACGTCAGCTGGGGTGACGGTGTCTACAAGTCCGTGGACGGTGGTGAAATGTGGACGCACCTGGGACTGGAAGAAACCCACCATATAGCGCAGATCAGGATTCATCCGACCAACCCGGATATCGTCTATGTGGCAGCCTACGGTCACGCTTTTGGTCCCAATCCGGAACGCGGTGTCTTCCGCACACGGGACGGTGGCAAGCACTGGGAAAAGGTCTTGTTCAAGAGTGAAACCGCCGGCGCCATCGATCTGATCATGAATCCTACCAATCCGGATGAGCTGTTTGCTTCGATCTGGGAGTTCGAACGCAAGGCCTGGGGGCCCAAGACAGGTGGGGCCGAAAGCGGCCTATGGAAGTCGGCCGATGGCGGCGATACCTGGACAGAAATCACCCGTAATGATGGCCTACCTGAGGGGCAGCACGGTCGCATCGGTCTCACCATGTCCGCGGCCGACGGCAATCGCGTGTATGCTCTGATCGATTCGCAAACCCGTCCCGGGCTCTATCGATCGGACGACCTGGGCGAGGCCTGGACCTTCGTATCCGACTACTTCCAGATCATCGGACGGCCATTCTACTACAGTCACATCTACGCCAACCCGTCCAATGCAGACGAATTGTGGTGCCCCAATAACCGGATTTTCTCGTCGAGGGACGCCGGTAAGACCTGGGTGGTGGAACCCGGTGTCAAAGACGATTTCCATGACATCTGGATCGATCCCGTCAATGCCAACCGAATGATCGTGTCCTGTGACGGCGGCGTACAGGTGACGATGACAGGCGGGCTGAGCTGGTCGACCCAGTACACACAGAAAACGTCGCAGATTTACCGTGTCTCGACCGACAACGAGTTTCCCTACAACGTGTATGGTACCGCCCAGGATATCCTGGCCTACAAGGTGCCCAGCGCGTCCCGCTGGGGTGGAATCTCCGGCTACGAAACCACGCTGGTGGGCAACGGAGAGACCGGCGATATCGTCGTCGATCCCGACGATCCCAACATCGTCTTCAGCGTCTCTAACGGCTCCCCCATGGGAGGCGGCGCCGCGTTCACGCGCAACAATCTGAAGACGGGCCAGAACGAGGTGCGCAACATCTGGCCGGAGCCGATATTCGGTCGCAATGCGTCAGATATGCCGTATCGATTTCAGTGGGACACACCGTTCCTGATTTCCAAGTACGACCACAACACCATCTATTCTGCGGGCAACGTCATGTTCAAGTCGACGGACGAAGGACTGACCTGGGAAGTGATCAGTGGCGACCTCACCCGCGACCTGAAGGACAAGCAGGTAATCACTGGTACTCCCTGGTTGCCGGAATATTTTGGCCAGGAAATCTACAGCACCATTCATCGGTTGGCGGAATCCCCGCTCCAGGAAGGTGTGCTGTGGACCGGTTCGGACGACGGTCTGATCCACCTGACCCGTGACGGTGGCGATACCTGGGAGAACGTGACCATCCCGAAACTGCCCGAGTATGCCCATATCCGGGAACTCGAGGCATCTCCGCATGACCCAGCGACCCTGTATGTGGCGATCTCCCGTTTCAATACCGCGGACGACTACGCACCCTACCTGTTCAAGACCGATGATTTTGGCAAGACCTGGAAGGACCTGAGCAAGTCGTTTCCCCAGGACCAGACAACACACACCATTCGCGAAGACACGGTTCGAAAGGGCCTGTTGTACGTGGGTACGGAAACCGGGGTATTCGCCTCGATGGATGATGGCAACAGCTGGCAATCCATTGGATTGAACATGCCGCACGTTCCGGTGGTGGCCATGACGGTCAAGGATGCCGATCTGGTCGTCGCGACCAACGGGCGAGGGTTCTGGATCCTGGACGACGTAACTCCCCTGCGCGAACACGACGCCGATCTGGTCGGGAGAACCGGCCACCTGTACGAGATCCCGGACCATACCCGTTTCGGCTACAGCTGGTGGATGAATTACGCCCCCGGCGGCGATCCGGGCGGCCTGAAGAAGTACTTCGTGCAGAACATGCGGCCGGGTCTCACCTTCTACGAACTGGGTGTGGTCAACGGTGAGAAGAAGCGCAAGTTTGTCGATGCCGGAGACGCCAAGCCGCTGGGGCCGATGATGTACTTCCGGCTCGCCGAAGGCGTCGGGGACGTCAGCATCACCATCCTGAACGACGACGGAAAGGAAATCGTCATCGTCGCCAAGGATGCGCTGACCTTGAAGTATGCCGCGAAGGGCGATGACTCCTTTGATGCCGGCCTGAACCGGTTCGTCTGGGATATGCGTTATCCGCTTCCCAGCGGCATTCCGGGGCGACCCGCGACCACCATTCAGCCCATCGCGAAGCCCGGAAAATACCAGGCCCGGCTTACCGTGGACGGGAAGAGCCAAACCCGGGAATTCGAGCTGTTCATGAATCCCAACGAGCCGTACACGAGGGAGCAGACGGATGAACGGTTCGACTTCTGGATGGAGCTCTATGACAACGTGGAGGCCAGTTCGCAGAACGTCCTTGCTGCACTGAAATTGAAGGAAACAACGGCCGCCAGGGTCGAGGCGATGAAGGGCTCCGGCGCCAGTGCCGACAAGATCGAGTCCGCTGAGAAAGAAGCGGCGGTCATCGCCGGACTGGTCGACACGTACGAAGCGACCTTTGTTCCCACGGGTCGCACACTGGCCGAGATCATCAACCTGCCGGCCAAGATATTCACCAAAATGATCTGGCTCCACAACATGATGGAAGTGACAGAAGGTCCGGTGACGGCGTCCATGAAGGTGGTTTACGATCAGCTCAATGCCGATCGAGACGCTGCCAATGCAGCGTATGACAAGGCGATTGCCGAGGCCCTGGCGAAGTTTGAGGCTGTGGACAAGTAGGGTGACGCGTCGATCACCGTTGTTACGGGCCGCAGGAGAATCACGGCTTCGGGCTCGGTTGACCCCGCAGTTTGACGCTAGACGACCGGTTTCATCGGTTCTTGATGCACCGAATGGGAATCGCGTCATCGGGGTGCAGAAATACCCGGAGGCAGGAGGCGCTGGTCCGATTCAGCTCCCATGCATATCCGCCACCGCCTCCGGGTGAGGTGGAGCTTCGCAAAAAGGACTTCTCACCCAAACCTTTGAAATCACCGGAGAAGTCGAACCATCCGGTGGGCAGTGCGCCAAACCCGGTTTCGTTACCTGCCCCCGTGTTTGGCTCTGACCAATGGGCAGATCCCGCCTCCTTCAAATGGCCTCCCGCAACCGCTTCCCCGCCGAGGTGGTTGATCAGTTCGAGCCATTCCGCCTCACTGGGAATGTGCCAACCCGCAGGGCTTGCCCCCTGGATTTCCCGGGGATCTCCTTCGGCAGCAGAATAACCCCGTAGAGCGGATTCCCACCGGTACAATCTCCCATAGGTCTCGGCATTCGCTTCATCATTGTCCATGGCGAAACTCTCGATGGGAGTCCCATCGCTGTAGTGGGTCGTTCTCAGGTTCTCGGTCATCCAGACCTGGTTTCCGATCTTGACCGTCTGATAAACGTTGCCATCGTAGTCGGTCACCGTTTCGGCGGTTGAACCCTGGACTGCGGCAACGGCGTATGAGCACGGCAGGGACACCAGCAGGGAAACGCTCAGAACGCAGGGGTTCAGGTACTTCATGATGCCTATTGGGTCCTTTTTGTGAATCGTTGCCCTAGAATATTGCACCGCTGGATCCAGCTCTGGGAAGGAGTGCCTACGCGATCCCCGTTCTTATGTTCCCCGCTCTGTCCCCAAAACTTCTCTCATCGGGGACGAGTGAAAGCGCGTGAATTCTTAAAATTCGACAAATTTAATCTTGTATGGTATCCTATCTTCAAGACGGGGATACAATCCATCATATCGAAAGCCTTTTCGCCTGGCCAATGTTTGCTGTGGCCACGGCAATTCAACGGGCCGGTATCCACATCGGATGCAATCAATACCGGACCGTATTTCTGAGACTATACACGCCAAGTAACCGAGTTGAGCGGCACTCGTCGTTCAGACCAACGTTCTAGGAGGGAAAGAAAATGAATAGAAAGCACCTTTATTCCGTGATGATGCTCGCCATTGCCGTGAGTCTGTTCTTCGGCGAAACAGCCGAAGCGAGTGACGTGCTGATGGTGAACATATCCGGTGGATACAATGGTGACGCCAGCCACATCCACGACACGCTCATCAGCGCAGGTGCGACCACGACCTACGTCAATCTGAACACCGATGGACTGGCCGCAGCGGCCCTTGCCGCGGGCACATTCGATCAGATCTGGGTGTTCGACCTCTCGACGGGCGCCGACAACTACCCGACGGATTACGCGGCCATCTCCGACTGGTACAACAGCCGGCCGTCATCCGAGTTGATCTGCGACAGCCGGATGCTGTCCTCGTACTGGAGCGGTCGCTGGGCTACCGAAGGCACGGACTTGACCGAGAACTACCACTACAACATGGACATCCGCGGAGGCGGCTTGCTGCTGGGTACAGACCATGATCCTTACCAGGGCGGCATCAACGAGATCAACATTCAGATCGGGATCAACGAGTTCTACGGAACCTTCTCCCTGAACACGATCCCGGTGGATATTGCCAACCCGTTGATGAACACGCCCAACGACATGGGTCCGACGCTGTATGACGATTCATCTCCGGGCCAGACTCCCTACGGGCTCCAGCCCAATGGGCAGATCCTCTACACCGTGGCGTGGCATTCGAACAATCCCGACACACCTGGCATCTCCAGCACCATCGAGGGTGCAGTCGGCATGCACGTGTCCATCACGTCGCCGGCCGACGGAAGTGTCTTCGAGCCTTCGGATATGATCGATCTGGCCGCCGAGATAACCGGCGGTGATGGACCGTTCACCTATGAGTGGTCCTTCAACGACGGGACGCCACTCGGTAGCGGCCAAACCCTCCAGGTAGCGGCCAGCGTGTTCCCGGAAGGCCCTTCGACGATCACCGTACTGGCCCAGGACTCGATGGATCGAGACGACGACGACTCCATCGTGATCACAGTCGAAGCCGTGGAAATACCACCCGTGTGTGATGCCGGCGGACCTTACGAAGGAAGTGCCGGCGAGCCCATTCAGTTCGATGGCAGCGCCAGCTTCGATGACGACGGTGAGATCGTTTCCTGGGCATGGACCTTCGGCGACGGCAACATCGGCACGGGCATGACGCCAACACATACGTACGCGGAGGACGGGGTCTACACCGTGATTCTCTGCGTCACTGACGACGATGGCTTTACCAGTTGCTGTTCGCCCGGGGAGCCGACCGTACCCTCGGAAACGACCAACTGGGGCAGTCTGAAGGCCAACTATCGCTAGAAGCAACCGGACGGGCGATCTTGGGCCCACGGGTTGAAGACAGGGACCCCGCTGCCGTTGTGGCGGCGGGGTTTTTCTGTTCTGTCTGAGATCGCGAACTCGATCGAAGGCCCTCCAGGTCTGTCTACCATGTTCCGTTCCGGCCTGATATCATCGACCCCTACGCTCCGACCCGGACCACGCGCAGCGCCATGGAGGTTCCCATGCTCCCCAGTCGATTCCGCCACCTCGTCTTGTTCGTCCTGCTGCTGGTCGCGACTCAAGTCGGGGCCGACGAAGGTAGCCCGTCCCGTCCCAGCCTCGAACGGATCCCTGTCGACCCGGCCTTGATCGACGTGGGCGACGGTGACACCGTCACCATCCGCTGGAGCAATGAGGACTCCGAACGCGTCCGTATCCTGGGTATCGACACGCCGGAGGTTGCCCATCCCTCCATGGGCTGGTACGACGACCAACCCTACGGTCCCGAGGCAACAGCCTTCGCCGAAGGCGTCTTTGCCATGGCCGAGTCCGTGGAACTGCTCCGCGCCGCCAAACCCGACGGTTATGGACGCACCCTGGGTTACCTTTTCGTCAACGGGCGCAACTACTCGGTTCTCGCGGTCACCGCGGGCTATGCGGTCGAGACCGTCAGCCACTACGGCGACAACGGCCTGCCCGAAGTTTCGGATGCGGTGCTGGCGGCGTCGCGCGAGGTCGGACCGGTGCCGTTCGAGGCTCCGTACAAGTTCCGGCGGCGTATGCGCGAACTGAACGACTGGCGAGAGCAACAGGAAGAAGCGACGGACTCCGACTGAGCGGCCGTCAGCGGAAGAGTGCCTTCAGGCTGCTCCAGCTCTGGTTAGCGGTTGCCACCGGGGTCTCGCAGCACCTGGCGAAGCCAGAAACAGCCAGGTCGCCAAGGGTCAGCGTTCCGGCCGCAGCGAGGTCGATCCACTGGCCGTCGGACCAGGTCAGGAACCGACCCGGATCCGGCGAGCCGTCGCCGTTGGTGTAGAATCCACCGGGCGGGTCCATGACCGAGTGGATGGTGAAGGTGAGGAAGTACGGGATGGCCATCAGCCGGCAATCGCAATCGATGGCGAGGCCGTAGCCCAGGTAGTCCTTGGGAATGTAGTGGGTGAAAGCGCGGACCGGCGTCTCGCAGATCGTGGACCCCGGCACCCAGGCCAGGACGCCGTCCGGATCGGGTTCCGCGGTCCGTAGACTCATCGATACGCTGACCGTTGCCGGCAGGGGCATGTCCGGGTCGCAAGCGAGATAGAACTCGGTTGTTGTCAGGCGAAAGCCGATCGGGCAGTCGCAACCCTCGGTCGGGTCGAAGAGAACGGCGTAAGTCTCACCGTCACCGGTGATGGTACCGGATTCGAGCCAGTCGAGGTCGAATCCCGGCCAGGGGATGCCCACTGGGCAGTATCCCCCCGATCCGGCCGCTGCGGCCGCGAACAGCAGAGTGAACAGGAGAACAGCGACGGCGAGGGTGAAACGCGACGTTTGCATGTTGGTCCCTCCGGATTTGCAGCGGACCGAGGCGTGGTTGGCGGGATTGTAGCACAGATTGGCTGGCGTCGTCGGTTCAGGGCGACGACTGCTGACGATAGGCAGTGGTCGAAGGCTTGGCATTCGACTGAGTAAAAGTGAAAGGCCGGCTATGCGCTGGATAGATGTTCTCAGGGTTGCAGCGGCGATCGTTTCGATTCTCTTGTCGGTTCACGTGGCCCTGGGACAGGCTGTCCCGGTGGAAGTCGTCGAGACCGCCGATGGCCAGTGGCAGCTACTTCGCGGCGGCCAACCGTACACCATCATGGGCGCAGGGGGGAGCGGATCGAAAGATCTGCTGGCGGCGGCCGGGGCCAACACGTTCCGGACCTGGGGGGTGGGACCCGATCTGGGAGCGCAGCTCGACGAGGCGCTGGATCTGGGTCTGACGGTCGTGGTGGGCCACTGGCTCGGCCATCCCCGGCACGGATTCGACTACAGCGATCTCGACGCCGTGGCCGATCAGTTTGCGCGCGTACGTCGTGATGTGCTGGCCTACAAGGACCATCCCGCGTTGTTGATCTGGGCCGTGGGAAACGAGATGGAGGGATTCGCAAGGGGTGACGATGCGGCGGTCTGGTCTCATGTTCAGGCCCTGGCGGCGATGATCAAGGACCTCGACCCGAACCATCCGACGATGACCGTGACTGCGGAGATCGGAGGCCGCCGGGTCAGTGCAATCCACAGCTTGTGTCCGGATATAGACATCATGGGGATCAACTCCTACGGCGGATTGCCCTCGGTTCCCGAACGGTACCGTAAGCTGGGCGGCACCAAACCAATCGTCATCACCGAGTTCGGTCCTCCCGGCACCTGGGAGATCGCCATGACCGAGTTCGGCGCGCCGCCCGAGTTGACCAGCACGGAAAAGGCCGCCGTTTATCGCGACGCCTACACTGCGGGATGTCTCGAAGCCGGCGGTCTCTGCCTGGGTGGATTCGCCTTCACCTGGGGCTTCAAGATGGAGGCAACTTCCACCTGGTATGGCATGTTCCTGGCCAATGGCGACAAGCTGGCTGCGGTCGACGCCATGACGGAGATCTGGAGCGGCCAGCCGCCGGCCAACCTGTGCCCGGAGATTCAGTCCTTTGGGTTGGCCGGGCCCGACGTCGTGCAACCGGGAGACACGGTCCAGGTTGCCGTCGACATCTTCGACCCGGAAGGGGCCGAGGTCCAGGTGCAGTGGGTGGTGCGGAGTGAAACAGCTGAGTATTTCACCGGCGGCGACGTCCAGGCGGTCCCGTTCGAACTGGACGGGATCATTGTCGAGTCATCGCCAACGGCGGCGACCCTGGTCATGCCCGGCGGAGGACTGTATCGCATCTACATGTCCGCCAGTGACGGGTCAGGCGCCGGCGCTTCAGCGACCGTACCGATCAAGGTGGAAGGACCGCCGGGGCCGGTGCGGCTGAAACTACCGGTCGCCGTCTATGCCGATGGTACATCCCAACCCTGGGTGCCCTCGGGCTGGATGGGCGGATTCGACGCCCTGACCCTCGATTTCGAATCGAAGGATTCGCCCCACAGCGGCGAGACCTGCTTCGAGGTGTTGTATGACGCACCCGGCATGTGGGTGGGTGTGGCCTGGCAGCATCCGGCCAACGATTGGGGAGATCAACCGGGGGGCTTCGACCTGACCGGCGCGACGAAGCTGACCTTCTGGGCTCGCGGCAAGGAAGGTGGGGAGAAGCTCGATTTCGGCGTGGGCTTGCTGGGCTCGGACAAGGAGTACCCGGACACGGCAAAAGCCGAACTCAAGGGGGTGAAGTTGAAGCGGGACTGGAAACGCTACAGTATTGACCTGAAGGGCGAGGACCTGACCCGGATCAAGACGCCCTTCGTGTGGACTCTGGCGGGCCGTGGGCGCTCCGTCACCTTCTATCTGGACGATATTCGGTTCGAGTGATGAAAGGACCTCAGATGATTCGCTGTCTGGTATGGACCGCCGCGGCCCTGGTGCTGCTGGGTGTCGTCGCCGCCTGCGACTCCGACGATGAATGTATCGAAGCCCCCGTGGTGGTCGATGGGCCCATCGTACTCCACAACGGCCCCAGCGATCCGGCGTCCCTTGATGCGATCTGGGGCAGGCCCAACGATGGCAGCGTGTATGTTCAGTTCGGGGACCCGCAGGGCTTCGAAGATCTGTCGACGGCAGTCTTGAGTATCGAGGACATTCGAGTTCTCGACGCGATCGGACGGGATTATCGGGGTGCCGAAGACATGGGCGGAGACTGTAATGGCACCGGAGCCGAGTACGATGAAGAGCTGCCCTTTGATGTTCTGGCGATGCTCCCGACCAAGCTTGGGCGACCTCTCCGAAGTGCCGCTGATTCATGACGAGGGTTTTGTCGACCTGTCGAGGGCGTTGTGTTTCAGCGAGTGGTGCTCAGCGGATCTCCTCACTGCGGATCTTCTGTCCACCGCCGAGGACGCGTTCGGCCTATCGGTGGAGGGTGGTTGCACGACGTCCATCACGCTCATCGGTGTGTACCCGCCGCTTCGCGACCCGGTGTAGGACATCATCATCACGAGACTCGAACTCGAGTTCATCAACCTGTCGGTGACCATCTTCGACGCCTCCGGTAACTCGGCGAGCGCCATCTGGCCATCGTTGCGAATCAACTATTCGCATCCGGATGAAATGCCCTGAGAGTCGGGTATCCCCGGACCTAGCTCCATCGTCTACTCCAATCAGTGCATCGTCGCAGCTGATACAGCAAATGCTTACCCGATGTCAGACAAGAAGATGTCTCTGCGGTTGGCGGCTTGAGGGATAGAGCGACTAAATACTTTGCACGGACGCCGAACAAAGTGTATAATGGTAACCCAATATCGGAGTGAGCGAAGAGGCCTGTCCTCAGTCATTTTTGATGCCGCAACGCCGGGAGTGGAGTCGGATGAAGGCGAAGAGAACCAGCCTGCTTGTGCGTGGATTGGCGTTGTTGATCGTCGTATTGACGGGTTTTGCCGTTCCCTCGGTCGCCGCACTGTCCCTCGTGTGGTCGGACGAGTTTGAGGGCTCCAGCCTGGACGCCGCCAACTGGAACATCGATATCGGTGACGGATGTCCGGATCTTTGCGGGTGGGGCAACAACGAACTCGAGTACTACCGGGCTCAGAACGTCACGGTTGCCGATGGCAATTTGATCCTGACAGCCAAAGAGGAATACTACGGCGGCAGAAGCTTCACCTCGGGCAAGGTCCATACGAGGGACAAGCAGTACTTTGTCTACGGCAGGATCGAGATGAGGGCCAAGATTCCCACCGGCGGCGGGATGTGGCCGGCTTTCTGGATGATGCCGCAAGACGACGCCTATGGTGGATGGGCGGCGAGCGGCGAGATCGACATCATGGAGTCCACCAACAGTACGACGTCGATTGGCGGGACAATCCATTATGGGGGATCGTACCCGGACAACACGTACTCGAGCGGATCCTACTCCCTGGGTGGAGCCAACTTCGCCGACGAGTACCATGTTTACGCCGTCGAGTGGGATCCCGAGCAGATTCGCTGGTACGTGGACGACGCGCTCTATTCGACGAAGTACAGCTGGCAGTGGTATTCCGACGGTGACCCCGACAATCCCTTGGCGCCCTTCGATCAGGATTTCTACATCATCTTGAACGCGGCGGTGGGCGGCAATCTCACCGGCTGCCTGAACCCCGGCTGTGTCACCGCGGACCTGCCCCAGGAATTCCTCATCGACTACGTCAGGGTGTACCAAGAAACCTCGAACATCGCGCCCACGGTTGCCATCACCTACCCGACCGAGGGGACCAACCCCCCGGCGGGCGACATCACGATCACGGCAACCGCTGCCGATGAGGACGGCACCGTCGCGCGGGTGGAGTTCTATGCCGGCACGATCTATCTGGGCGAGGACACGGTGGCTCCGTATGCCTACACCTGGGCCTCGGTCGCCGACGGCTGCTACTCGATCATCGCCAAGGCCGTCGACGACGAAGGCGCCTTCAGCTCCGATACGGCCAACATCACCGTCGGCGCCGGTTGCGGCCAGGGTCCCTATCCCGGCAGCCCGTTTGTCCCGCCGACCAGGGTCGAAGCGGAAGATTTCGACATCGGTGGCGAGGGCATCGCCTACCATGACTTCGAACCCGAGAATCTGGGCCACGAGTACCGCACCTCGGAGGGGGTAGACGTTCAGACCTGCTCCGACGAGGGAGGCGGCTACAATCTGGGCTGGATCCTGGTGGGTGAATGGCTGGAGTACACCATCGACGTTCCGGCAGCGGGAACCTACCCGATTGAGGTTCGCGTGGCGTCGCCCAACCTCGGTGGCACCTTCCATATCGAGTTCAACGGCGTTGACGGCACCGGCGATGTCGATGTGCCGGTCACCGGTGGTTGGCAGACCTGGACAACCGTTCATACCGAAGCGACCCTCCCTGCCGGGGTGCAGATCATGAAGTTCGTGCCGACGGTGCAGGGATTCAATCTCAACTACTTCGATATCCTGCCGGCGGCACTCGCAAACACGCCCGATGTACAGTCGACGGGCCACATACTGCATCCGTGCTACCCGAATCCGTTCAATCCCGCGACCACCCTCAGCTACGAGTTGGCGAGTCCGGCCGCGGTCAACCTGGTCATCTACGATGTGACCGGTAAGCTGGTGCGGGAACTGGTATCTGCCGAGGTCACCGCTGCCGGTCGTCATGAAGTCGTCTGGAACGGTCGCAACGAGGACGGACGGGTTGTTGCGGCGGGTGTCTACTTCTACAGACTGGACGCCGGCCGGTACACGGAGACCAGAAGGATGACTCTGGTGAAGTAGGATTGTCCCTGCCGGCTGCTCAGTCCGAAGTGAGGCCGCCCGGTGACCAGAAGCGGTCTTCTAGGCGGAACCGTCGGCGTATCGCTCGATTTCGTCCCGGGTCAGGAATAGACCGATCTTCGGCAGTGCCCACTCCTGCAGATCGCCCGGCGACATCTCTATCCCCGAGTCCAGAATCACGAGACGGTCGCGCGTTTGTTCCAGTACAGGCATCAACCTGGCCAGTCGTCTGGGACTGGCGGCCTCGGGGTCGAGAATGACCAGGTGTGCTTCATCAGGGGCATTGAAGAAATCAGGCAACGGCATGATGGTGTGTCCGAAGTATGACAGCAATTGCTGGAGCCAGGTCACCATTGCCGGTTCCGAGCTGATCACCGCCACGGTGTAGTTTCGAGTCGAGGCAGTACGAGTCAGGAACGACACATCGCCGGCGATCTCCAAACGTTTCTGGGTGTCGGCTACCTGCTTGTCCACCTGACGCAGCACCTCGGCGATCTGATCGATCCTCACACCAGCGCGTTTGGTAACGAGGAACAAGGTCTTTGCCGGGCAGTTCGGCTCCGATCCAATGCAGTGAACTTTGCCCAGCATATCGGCCAGGGCCACGACGGAGATCACCGGCTCGCGTTTGGAACTGTAGACCTTTTCCGTGTGGTGCAACCGAACTGCATCGCACAGAGGTTTCGGCAACAGCCACTGCCTGAGCAACATGTTGCCGACGCGGGGGTGGGTCGCGCCGAATAACTCTTCTTCCTGTTCCAGCCGGTGCTGAGGATCGAGTTCCCAATATTGCGTATACCGCTCAGGTGAGATGGCTGCGAAAACGAGCTCACCAATGTCGTGCAACAATCCGGTGACAAAGGCTTCCTCGGGGATGGGTAGGCCGGCGGTCGTGGCCAGAATATTGGAGCAGGTCGCCGTATGGAGGGCGTGGTGCCAGTAGTCCTGCTGAGCCTTTTCACTGGCCAACTCACTCAAGGTCTCGGCTGCCCCGACGCTGATGACGACATCTCGCAGCTTCCAGAATCCGAGCCGGGTGACGGACTGGGAAATGGTGGCGACCGGATCGACACCCTTGTAGAGCGGCGAGTTGGCGAGCTTGAGAATGCGGGCGGTCAGAGCCGGGTCCGTGGCGACGATGTCCTCGATGTCCTTGGCCGAGCTGCCCGTGTCGTCCAGCACCATTATCAGTTTCTGAACGACCGCGGGCAAGGACGGCAGGTTCTTGACGCTGGTGGCGATTTCTTCTGCTTTTCGAACGGTTCCCGTCGCAGGCATGTGGTCTTCCCCGTTGCGGTGTCAAGAATGCGCGCACTGTCGGCTGGGCAGTCACTCAACATGATTGGAGCCGTGCAACACCAACCAATCGGTGTCGTCTATTTCGAGGTTGTCGACTTATACAGAAAAAACTTAATTTGCAACTGGGCTTTCCTCATTCGTCCAGTCGGACCCATCTGATCTCTCGATTCCATGAGTGTCTCGATGTCAGCGCGGGTAGCGTGACCGGTAAACCCAGAACCCGCGGGTTCCAGCAACTTGTTGCTGGGCAGTGCGTACAGCCTATTTGTCAGAGGCACACCCGGGGAGGATCTGTCCATGGCACACCCAGAAGCTCGAATCTACGCTCTATTGCTTGTCGCGGTATTGCTGTTGAGCGCTGGCTCGGTCGTCGGGAGCGAAGTCCTTCACGTGCACAACGGAGCCATGCCTCGCGATGGGGTCCGGACTCAGGTCCTGAAGGAACTATGGCGTGTAGGAAACGAAGCAGACGGCGTATTCTTCGGCCGCGTACCTCGGGTCGATACGGATCGTCAGGGGAATGTCTACGTCCTCGACTCCCAGCTTTGCCAGGTGCACGTCTACTCACCCGCCGGCGAGCACCTGCGCACACTATTCCGCGAGGGAGATGGCCCCGGCGAGGCTCGGGGCCCCCGTGACATGCTGTTGATGCCGGACGGCGGTGTCGGCCTGATGCTCGAAAGCCTGGGTATCGTGACGTTCGTGGATGCCGCTGGTGATCCGGCCGGATCGCTGCGGCTTGGTGGGTCCGACGGAGGCAACTACGCCCTGGTTGCTGGGCGCGGAGTAGATGGCGCCGTGGTGCTGGCGGGCAGGTGCAGTACCCCTGGTGAGACCAGAGCCATACGAAATCGCCGGAACTTCCTGGTCCGCAGCGACCTGAACGGCCGAGAGAACGCGGTTTATGCCGAGAGCCACTGGGTTTTCGACTTCAATGATTTGAGCTACGTGGAGCTCGACGAGTTGCCGTCCTTCAACTGGGCCTTCGACGTGGGAGCCGATGGCCGTGTGTTCGCGGCCGTTGCTCGGGAAAGATACGAAGTGACCGTCTACGCTTCCGACGGTACGCCCTCAATGGTCATCGACAGGGAGTACTCGCTGCTATCCCGGACGGACGAGGACCGTGACCGGTTCACCCACCTGATCGAATCCTCCATGGAGGGCATGCCCTTCACGACGAAAGTGGAGATGGAGGACACTTACCCTGCCATATCCGTTCTTCAACGCGGTGTTCAGGTGACCGCCGATGGCT
>Ga0070728_10004267_pt1 | contig 15002 bp, 11 predicted proteins | sample tdDd471_FD_66723 | JGI IMG/M metagenome (GOLD analysis project Ga0070728, IMG submission 66723) | Marine sediment microbial communities from the Atlantic coast under amendment with organic carbon and nitrate - tdDd47.1 | ecosystem: Environmental > Aquatic > Marine > Coastal > Sediment | place...
GTGCACGCCGACGGGCTCATCCGCATTGAAAAAGACACCGAGGGACTCTACAGCGACAGCCAGGTTACGGTGCGGCTGTTGCCATAACAAAAGCATGCCTTCTATGGCTAAAGTGGCCAAAAAAAATGCCTCCGGCGGCAAGGTGTGCCACCTTGAAAGCTGGTTGCAAATGCGCTTTGTCCTTCGTTCCTCAGGCCAAATCACATTTGCTTTAGGCTTTAGGTTGACCCAAGTTTTTTTTAAAAGACCTGTTTGGCACCCTTTTTAAAAGGTTGGCCCCCGGCAGGGCCGCCGGAGGCAAGCAAAATAGACCCACGACATTCCCATATTGAATAAAGGGCAGACCCATGAGCAGAAATGTATACCTTGACATGATTTCCCTTGAAGAGGCCCAAGGCAGGCTTGAGGCGCGCTTCGGTTCCCGCCGGATTCCCGCGGAGAAGGTTTCCTCGGCGCTGGCCGCCGGAAGGGTCCTGGCCGAGCCGGTCTTTGCCCGGGCCTCCTCCCCCGGGTATCACGCCTCCGCCATGGACGGCATTGCCGTGTTGGCGGAGACCACCTACGGCGCTTCGGAAGGGCGCCCCAAGACCCTGATCAAGGGCGAGACCGCTTTTCCCGTCAACACGGGGCATCGCCTTCCCGACGGCTGCGATGCGGTGATCATGATCGAAGCGGTGAATGCCGTCTCCGACACCGAGATGGTCATCGAAAGCCCTGCCTACCCCTTTCAGCATGTCCGGAAAATGGGGGAGGACATCGTGGCCACGGAGCTTCTTTTTCCCACGGGGCACCAGCTGACGCCTTACTGCGTGGGCGCCCTTGTGGCGGCCGGTATGTTTGAGGTGGCGGTGTATGGGGTTCCCCGGGTGCTGATTATTCCCACCGGCTCTGAGCTGGTGCCGCTCTCGGATGAGCACACGGCCCAGCCAGAGCCGGGGCGTATCTTTGAATCCAACTCTCACATGCTCGGCGCCATGGTGGAAAAAGAGGGCGGCATTGCCGTGAAAAACCCTATTATCCGCGATGAGCCCGAGGTGATTAAGGCTCGGGTTCGGGAAGCGGCAGCCGAAGGGTTTGACGCCATTCTTATCATTGGGGGCTCTTCGGCCGGTTCCGAGGATTACGCCAGGAAGGTGGTGACCGAGTGCGGTTCCCTGCTCTTTCACGGGGTGACCATCATGCCCGGAAAGCCGGTTCTGGTGGGCGAGGTGAACGAGGTGCCGGTGTTCGGCATGCCGGGGTACCCGGTGTCGGCCATTGTCGCCTTTGAGCAGTGTCTCTCCCCTCTTCTTGCCTCCCTTTCTGGGCGAAGCTTCGAACCCAAGGCCACCCTTGCCGTGACGCCGTCTCGCAAAGTCGCCTCCAAGCTGGGGGTGGAGGAGTTCCTGCGGGTGAAGCTGGGCCAGGTGGGGGAGACCATCATCGCCACCCCCATCGCCGGGGGGGCCGGAACCTTGACCAGCATCACGGAAGCCGACGGCATCATCCGCATCCCCACCCATGTGGAGGGGCTCTCCGCCGGAGTCGAGGTTCCCTGTGAGTTGCTGCGCCCTGCTTCGGCCATCGGGCGCACCCTGGTGGCCGTGGGGAGTCACGACAACACCCTGGACCTTATTTCCGATGAGATCCGGCGACGCTCAGGCAAGGCTCGCCTCTCCTCCAGCCATGTGGGAAGCATGGGGGGGATCATGGCCCTCAAGCGCCGGGTGTGCCATATGGCCGGGATCCATCTCCTCGACCCGTCCGACGGCAGCTACAACCTCTCCTATATTGAAAAGTACCTTCCGGGCCGCTCCCTCACCCTGGTGAACCTCGTCACCCGCCAGCAGGGCCTCATGGTGGCCAAGGGGAACCCCAAGGGGATCACCGGCATCGAGAGCCTCACCCGGGACGGGGTCACCTTTGTCAACCGGCAGGCCGGTTCCGGTACCCGGATTCTCCTGGACTACCGCCTTAAGGCGTTGGGAATCGACGACAAATCAATTGACGGGTACACCCGGGATGAGTATACACACATGTCAGTGGCCGTGGCCGTTCTCTCCGGAACCGCCGATGCCGGCCTTGGCATCCATGCCGCTGCCCGGGCCCTGGACCTTGACTTCATTCCTGTGGTCACCGAACAGTATGACCTGCTCATCGACAACGATTTCGCAGATACCCCCATGGTGGAGGAGTTCCTCGCCACCATTCGATCCCAACGATTTAAAGAGCGCGTCCTGGCCCTCGGGGGCTACAGCACGGAAACCACCGGCGAGGTTGTCGCAACCTTTTAACAGGCGCCCGATGGCGCAGCGCGTTAACTATTCAGCTCCCAAAAAGCTGCCTCCGGCGGCAAGGTGTGCCACCTTGAAAGCAGGTAGCGGATGTGCTTTGACCCTTGTTCCTCGGGCCAAAGCACATCCGCCTTTAAATAAGGAATTCATTCAAGGACAAGTTTTAAGGCCTGTTTGTTAAACCAACTCTTTCAGATCAGGCAAACGTTTAGCCCCCGTCAGGGCCGCCGGAGGCACACGCTGAATCGTTACGATTTTTTTACCGCGTCCCTATAGCGTAGGGGACCTCACAGCAAAGGCAGGGTTTTGGGACTTTTTCATTCGATTTTCTTGGGCTTTATTCAGGGTCTTACCGAGTTTTTACCGGTGAGCAGTTCCGGGCACCTGGTGCTCTTTCAGCGATTTTTCGGCCTTCATGAGCCGGAGCTCTTTTTTGACATCTGCCTGCACGTGGGGACGCTGGGTGCGGTATGCCTCTTTTTTCGCCGGGATATCGTGGCCCTCGTCAAGGCCGTGCTCGCTCTTTTGGCCAGCGGAGGCAAGGTGAACTCCCTGTCGGTCGAGGTGCAGGAAGAGCTCACCATGGTGGGGATGATCCTTGCGGGGAGCGTCCCCACGGCCATTATAGGGGTGGTGATCAAGGGGTTTTCCGAGACGGTGTTCACCTCCCTTGCCCTGGTGGGAGCCATGCTCTGCGTCACCGCCGGCCTCCTCGTGGCCACCGCGATGGTGCCCCAGGACCGGGACCAGAAGATCACCCTGCCGAAAGCCCTTTTTATCGGGTTGATTCAGGGCATGGCTGTCTTTCCGGGGCTCTCCAGGTCCGGGTCCACCATTGCCCTCGCCCTTTTTTTCGGGGTCAGCCGGGAACGGGCCGCACGGTTTTCGTTTCTGCTCTCTATTCCGGCCATCGTGGGGGCCAGTCTCCTGGCCATCCTCGATTTGTCGAAGGAGACCCTTCCCTCCTGGGGACTCATTGCTGCAGGGACCGCTGTTTCAGCCGTGACAGGCTACCTGGCCCTTCGTTTCCTTGTCTATATCGTGGGGCGGGGCAAACTTCATTTTTTTGCCCCCTATTGCCTCATTCTGGGCCTTGCTGCCCTGGTGGCCGGATGGTGATCCGGCAGGTGTATAATTCGATTTCAACCAACGCATTTTTTCGTGAGGAGTGACCATGAACCCGACCATTTTCAGAGAATACGATATCCGCGGTGTGGCCGGAGAGGATTTTACCGAGACCGATGCCTGCCTCATTGGCAAGGCCGTGGGGAGCTATCTCAGGCGCAAGGGGAAAACCCGCATCGCCGTGGGCAAGGATTGCCGGACCACATCCGATCTCTACACCGAGCGCCTCATCGAAGGGCTGCTCTCCACCGGGTGTGACGTGACGGAGCTGGGGTATTGTGCCACCCCCCTTCTTTACTTCTCCATTCATCACTTGAAGCTGGAAGGGGGGGTGATGGTCACGGCCAGCCACAACCCACCTGAGTACAACGGCTTTAAAATGTGCTGTGGCACCGACTCCATCCACGGGTCGGACATCAAGGGCCTGTACGAGATGATTGAGGCCGGTGCCTTTGAAGAGGGGGCGGGGAGCCGCTGTGAAACCGATATCCTGACCCCTTACCTTGACTACATGAGTGAGACCGTGTCCCTTTCACGGCCCCTGAAGGTGGGGGTCGATGCGGGCAACGGGTCTGCAGGCCCCATTGTTCTGCCTTTGCTGGAGCGCTTTGATCTCACGGTACACCCCCTCTACTGCGAGATGGACGGCACCTTTCCCAACCACGAGGCAGACCCCACGGTTCTTGCAAACATGGAGGACCTGGTGGCCCTGGTTCGTGAGAAAAAGCTCGATCTGGGCATCGGGTACGACGGGGACGGCGATCGCATCGGGGTGGTGGATGAGACGGGCACCATCATCTACGGAGACCAGCTCATGGTGATCTTTGCCCGTGAGATTCTCTCCCGCAAGCCCGGAGCCACCTTCATCTCCGAGGTCAAGTGCTCCCAGGTGATGTACGACGACATCAACGGCCGCGGCGGCAACGCCATCATGTGGAAAACCGGGCACTCCCTCATCAAGGAGAAGATGAAGGAGACAAAGGCCGAGTTGGCAGGGGAGATGAGCGGACATATCTTCTTTGCCGATCGTTACTTCGGCTATGACGATGCCTTGTATGCCACCCTGCGCCTCCTGGAGATTGTGGCCGATGAAGGAAAACCCCTGTCATCCCTGCTGGCCGACCTGCCGGTGACCTTCAACACCCCGGAGATCCGTGTGGAGTGTCCGGATACGGTGAAGTTTGCCATCGCAGGAAAGCTCAAGGAGCGCTTTGTCGCGACCCACACCGTCATTGATGTGGACGGGGCTCGCGTCCTCTACGATGACGGCTGGGGGCTTGTTCGGGCGTCCAACACCCAGCCTGCCCTGGTGCTTCGCTTTGAGGCCTTGAGTGAAGAGAGCCTTGCTGCCATTCGCTCCGAGATTGAAGGGGCCCTTGAGGAGATAATCGCCGCCTCCTGATCCTTGTTTGACTCCCCTGTCTGCTCACCGCAGCCCGGGGAAAGTAGAATTCAGAGGGGATCCGATGCTTTACTCTTTGAGGGTCGGATCCTCACTTTCCTCTCTTTTCGCGAAAAAGAACGATTATTTCGCCAATCCTCTGAGCCACAACATATAATAAAAACAGAGAATCTTACCTCTATATGCTGTGCTTTTGCGTCGCGTATTGCTACAGGGTAATGATCTTTTGATATTTTTTCCTTGATTAATCCCGTTAACCCATGTAAAAAACAGACTAAAGTACCTTGAAGAGGAATACCCGGACTCGCACGAAGAGATGAACACCGTTTTGCATTCCCCCTTATGTACCAGGTGCTCTTTTCCGGCACCCCTGCTTGACACGAACCACGCGACTTCGGAGCAAAATTTCACAAGACCCGACCATCAGCCCTCGCGCTGAGACCCTTCGGGTTGCTGCCACGCAGCGCCTCTTTTCAAGATATATCCACTAACCACTTCCAAACCATTCGACACCGCATACACTTTCCCTTTGCCGATATTGCGGCGGACTGCTTTGTGCACGGGTCCCCTTTACAATTCGGCAGGCGGAAGAGATAAAAAAGCGTCTTTGGGGTTCTGGCCGAAGGCGTCGTGAGTCAAACCATAACAAGGAGGAAGGTGTTTTGGCAGAAGGAACAGTAAAATGGTTTAGTGACAAGAAGGGGTACGGATTCATTGAGCGGGATGACGGATCCGATGTGTTTGTTCATCACAGTTCCATTGATATGCCGGGGTTCCGAACCCTGTCTGAAGGTGAAAAGGTATCCTTCGAACTTGAAGAGAGCGACAGAGGGTGTGCCGCAAAGAGCGTCATGCGCCTGTAGCACTTGCCAGCATACGTCGTAAGATAATGAAAGGGGCCTGCACCGCGAAAGCGCGGTGCAGGCCCCTTTTTTTGTGTGATCGGCGGCGAGGGGGGCTGGCTGGGTTACCGCTTGAAGGCCCTCTCCAGGCTGCCTGTGCTCCAGCGGATCCACGTGGGGCGACCGTGGGGGCAGAAAGACGGGTCGTCGCAGGCATCCATCTCGGCGAGCAGGCGGGCGATCTCTTTGGGGGAGAGGATCTGGCCCGCACGAATGGCGCAGTGGCAGGCCATGAGAATCAGGCACTCGTCCAGGGCTCGTTCCAGGGTGTCCTTTTGTCCCATGCGGACCATCTTCTCGGCCACCTCGCTCACCAGCCTGGCCATGCCGTCGGTGGCCATCATGGACGGCACGGACTTGATGACAAAGGTGGTGCCGCCAAAGGGCTCCACCTCCAGGCCGAACCGCACGAGCTCGCCCAGGATATCCCCAATGGCGTCGGCCTCACGGTAGCCCAGCTCCACGGTTTCGGGAACGAGGAGTCGCTGGGAGAGAGCGGTGCCTCCGCCCTTCAATTTTTCAAAGACCACCCGTTCGTGGGCGGCGTGTTGGTCGATGACAATGAGGCCGTCACCGGCATCGCAGAGGATGTAGGTACCGGCGTGCTGGCCGATGACGCGAAGGGAGGCAAATTTTCCCAAGCTTCGGGGGGCCTGGGCAGGGGCCTCGTCCAGGGCCTCGTCACAGGAGGTTTCCGCTGCCTCCTCCACCGGAGCGACCGACAGGGGCACGTCTTCCCATGCGTCGGGAAGAACAGGGGTGACGGGTTCCTGCCACTCCCGGCTGGGGAGGGGAACAGGGATTGCATCCGTCACGGTGACAGGGGTGTCCTCCTCAAAAAGGGCCGTCGGTTCGGCAATGCGGGTCTCCAGGCCCTCCATGCGGGGCGGCAGGGGGGCGGCGTGGGAGAACGCGGGGGTGAGGCTCCGGGGCTGACCGCCGCCAAAACGGCGGGAGGCCGCCTCCGCTGCATTCAAGGCCTCACGGACCCCGTCTTCCACGGCACTCCCCACGGAGGAGGCGTCCCGAAAGCGCACCTCGTTTTTGGCCGGGTGGACGTTGACATCCACCCAGTCGCAGGGAAGGGAGATGGTGAGCATGCCCAGGGGAAAGCGTCCCTTCATGAGGCGGGGGCGGTATCCGGCGAGGAGTGAGTTTAAGATCACCCGGTCTTTTACCGGTCGGCCGTTGACGTACAGAAAGATCTTCTGGGTGGTGCTCCGGGTGACCTCCGGGGAGGTGACAAAGCCGCTGACGGTGAGTTCTCCGCGGGTGATGGAGACGGGGTGCAGGTGGCCGCGGACATCCCGGCTGAGGACCTCTTCCACCCTCTGGCGAAGGTCTGTCGTGGCCGGCCAGCTTTTCACCACTTTGCCGTTGTGGGTGAGGCGGAAGCGGACACCGGGCCAGGCCAGGGCGATGGCGGACACCGTGTCGGCAATGTGCCCCATCTCGGTGCCTTCCCCTTTTAAGAACTTGCGGCGGGCGGGGGTGTTGAAGAAGAGGTGATTCACGGAGATGAGGGTCCCCGTGGGGGCCCCTGTTTCCGTCACGTTTGTCACCTTTCCCCCGGCCATCTCCACCGTGCAGCCGATGTCCAGGTGCTCCGCGCGGGTGGTGAGGGTGAATTTGGAGACGGAGGCGATGCTGGGCAGGGCCTCTCCACGGAAGCCCAGGGTGGTGATGTTGAAGAGGTCGTCGTCGGTGTAGATTTTGCTCGTGGCATACCGCTCGATGGCGAGCATGGCGTCGTCGGCGGCCATGCCGCAGCCGTCATCGGCCACGCGGATGAGGCGCCGTCCCCCTTTCTCGATGTCGATGGTGATGGATCGGCTCTTGGCATCCAGGGCGTTTTCCACCAGCTCCTTTACCACCGAGGCGGGGCGTTCCACCACTTCTCCGGCGGCAATTTTGTTGGAGAGAATATCAGGGAGTATGCGAACCTTGGTCATGGCGGTCTCCAATGGCGCGTCCAGTTTCCCATAAAAACCGCAGGGTGTGCTGAGGCGCAAAAAAACAGGGCGGCCTTAAGGGGCCGCCCGGGTGTTACGTCGTTTTTTTCTCTTCGGTGGAAAGGAGCCGAAGCAGAGCGTCGGAATCGTTCGGGGAGAGGTTGAACCGCATGCCGGCTTCATCCACCAGGGCAAGGAGGCCCTTGTCCGGATGGTCACGTCGCGTCTCGCTTGCCCAGCAGAGGGCCTTTTTGAGGGCGCTGCCTTCAGGTACCACGGTCATGCTAACCTCCCCGTTGAGATAGGGCCGGAAGCCTCAAAGGGGCGGTCCGGCCGTCCGGTGCTTAGAGTGTCGGGCGTGCTGGCGTTACGTTTGCGGCCCGCTCAAAGTGCCAGGCCACCTTGAGGAGGGTGGCCTCGTCAAAGTGACGCCCCAGGAGCTGCAGCCCCACGGGAAGCCCTTCGCCGGTAAAGCCGCAGGGCACGCTCATGCCTGGGATGCCGGCCAGGTTGGCCGATAGGGTGAAGATATCCGAGAGATACATTTTCAAGGGGTCGTCGCCTGCTTCACCGATTTTCCCTGCCGGGGACGGGGCCGCCGGAGAGATGATGAAGTCGCACGACTCAAATGCCCTGGTGAAGTCCTCCACGATGAGGGTCCGCACCTGGGAGGCTTTTTTGTAGTAGGCGTCGTAGTAGCCGGAGGAGAGGGCATAGGTGCCGATGATGATGCGGCGTTTGACCTCCTCTCCGAATCCTTCGGAGCGGGTCTGCTTGTACAGGGAGAGCAGGCCTTCCCCTTCCCGCTCGCTGATGCCGTAGCGGACCCCGTCGTAGCGGGCGAGGTTGGAGCTCGCCTCGGAAGGGGCAATGACGTAGTAGGCGGCCACGGCGTACTCGGTGTGGGGCAGGGAGACGGGCACGCAGCGGGCCCCCAGGGATTCCAGGAGGGCTTTGGCTTCGGTGACGGAGGCCATCACCTCCGGGTCCACCCCTTCGGCCTGCCAGTATTCGGCGGGGATTCCCACGGTCATGCCGGACAGTCCTTTGCCTTCATCTGCCTTCATGAGGCTTCGGTAGGCCGGAACCTCCTTGGGCACCGAGGTGGAGTCCTTGGGGTCATAGCCGCTGATGGCCTCCATCATCAGGGCGCAGTCCTCGACGCTCTTGGTCATGGGGCCGATCTGGTCCAGGGAGGAGGCAAAGGCCACCAGGCCGTACCGGGAGACCCGGCCGTAGGTGGGTTTCATGCCGACGATGCCGCAGTGGGAGGCGGGCTGACGGATGGATCCGCCGGTGTCGCTGCCCAGGGAGGCCAGGCAGAGGTCGGCGGCCACGGCCGCAGCGGACCCCCCGCTGGATCCACCGGGAAACCGGGTGAGGTCCCAGGGGTTTCGGGTGGGCTGGAGGGCCGAATGCTCGGTGGTGGACCCCATGGCAAATTCATCCATGTTGAGTTTGCCTGGGAAGACCGCGCCGGCCTCTTTGAGCTTTTCCACCACAGTGGCGTCGTAGGTGGGGACAAAGTGTTCCAGCATTTTGGAGGCACAGGTGGTTTTCACCCCCTTGGTGCAGAGCAGGTCCTTGAGGCCCACGGGAAGGCCGGTCAAGGGGCCTCCCTCTCCTTTGGCGAGGCGGGCATCCGCGGCATCCGCAGCGGCAAGGGCCCCCTCTTTGTCCACGGTGATGTAGGCGCCTACCTTGTCATCCACGGCAGCAATGCGGTTCAGGACCGCTTCGGTCAGTTCCCGGGAGCTTGCCTTCTTATCACGAAGAAGCCCTTCGGCTTCGGTCAGGGTCATATCGTACAGTGACATTGCCTCTCCTTTCATCTACCCCACCACCTTGGGGACCACAAACATGCCGTCTTCCTTCTCCGGCGCATTGGCCAGGGTCTCTTCCATTCCGGGATGGGTGTGCACCACATCTTCCCTCAACGCGTTGGTGAGGTCAATGGCGTGGGTGGTGGGCTCCACTCCGTCGGTGTCGGCTTTTTCAAGGGTATCCACATACGAGAGAATGTTGCCAATCTGTGCGGCGAGTTTCTCCACGTCGTTTTCGTCCACATTGAGGCGGGCCAGGTTGGCCACGTAGAGGACCTCTTCCTTTGTGATTGTCATATTTCACTCCTTTGTCCATTCCATGGTGGTCTCGCCATGGATGGGCTCGTCATATCGGTGTTGCCGCACGGTCCGTCAAAGCTTGACGACATAGGCCTTGCCCTTCAGCGGGGCAAGTCGCGCGAGCTCTTTTTTGGCCGCGTCCCGTTCGGAGAACCGTCCCACGCGGACCCGGTACCAGGTCTGGCCCTTGCTGTTTGTGGCGGCCATAAAGTAAGCGGGAAACCCTTTGTCCCTCAGGGCTTTCGCTTCGGATTGGGCCGACGCCTCTTTGATGTGGGCGGCCACCTGGATGGTGAATCCCGAGGTGGGCGGGGCGATGGCCGGAGCCGTGGCGGGTTTTTTTGCCGGCCTGGTGACGGCCGGGGGCGACGTTGAAGGGGGCTTTGCCGGGGTCAGCGTAACGGCCTGGCTGGGCGCCTGGCCAGGCTTCAGTACCGGCGTCTCCTTTTTGGTCATGCGGCTCGACTTGGTGATGGCCTCTTCGCTTTGGTTCACCTCTTTATAAAAGGAGAGCTCCACGGGAGGAACCGTTGGGGTCAGGGGGGCCGCCTGCTGTTCTGGGCGCGGCACCGCCTGCTTGTCCGGAATCACGGCCAGTTCGCGCTGCACATCCGTGGGGATGAGATCCACCTCGATGCTGCCGCGGCCCACCAGCACCCCCAGGAAAAACAGCCAGCCGAAGAGGAGGAATAGCGCCACACTCCAGCCGATGGTCTCCCGGCTGCTCAGGGTGATAAAGGGGGTCTGGTCCTTCGGTTTTGTCTTGGCCGCGTTTGCCATGAGTCCCTCGGGGTTTTAGGTCGAAGGGCCCGGGGGAGACCGGGCCCGTTTAAGTCAGGTTACATCTTCTCCGGTGCCGACACGCCCAGAAGGGCAAGGCCGGTTTTGATCACCTGTCTGACGGATGCCACCAGTCGCAGGCGGGCCGCCGACAGCGCGGCGTCATCGGTGAGAACCTTGTGTTTGTTGTAGTAGCTGTGGAAGGCCGAGGCCAGCTCCATCAGGTAGTAGGAGATGCGGTGGGGCTCCATGAGCTTTGCAGAGGTTTCCACCACCTCGGGGAAGCGGAGCATCGCCTTCATGAGGGCGATCTCTTCGGGCTGGGAGAGGACCTCCATGGGGACGTCGGAGACGGTGAGTCCTTTTTCCGCCCTGGCCTTCTCCAGGATGCTGGAGATACGGGCATGGACATACTGCACATAGAAGACCGGGTTGTCGTTGGTCTTCTTTTTGGCCAGCTCCAGGTCAAAATCCAGGGGGCTGTCGTAGTGACGGGAGAGGAAGATGAACCGGGCGGCATCGGCCCCCACTTCGTCCACCACGTCCTTTAAGGTGACAAACTCGCCGGAGCGTGTGCTCATGGCCACGGGTTCCCCGCCTCGTAAGAGGTTCACCAGCTGGACGAGGATGACGTTGAAGTCATCGGGGTTGTTGCCGGTGGCTTCGATGCAGGCGTTGATGCGGGGGATGTACCCGTGGTGATCGGCTCCCCAGACATCGATGAGGCGCTCGTACCCGCGCTCGAATTTGTTCATGTGGTAGGCGATGTCGGAGGCGAAATAGGTGGTCTGTCCGTTGCTTCGGACCACCACGCGGTCTTTTTCGTCACCGTAGTCCGTGGTCTTGAACCAGAAGGCCCCGTCTTTTTCATACACGGTGCCTGTCTCTTTCAAGGATTCGATGGTTTCCATGACCTTGCCGGCATCGTAGAGGCTCTGCTCGCTGAACCAGTTGTCAAAGGGGACGCCAAAGGCCTCGAGGTCGGTCTTGATGCCGGAAAGGATCACGCCTGCGGCGTGGCGGGCGCAAACCAGCACCGCCTCCTCTTCGTCCATGGCCAGAAGGGTGTCGCCTTTGTCGGCTTTGACCGCCTCGGCCATGTCGATGATGTAGTCGCCCTGGTAGCAGTCCTCGGGAAAGTCCACGGTCTTGCCGCAGATCTCTCTGTAGCGCAGGTAGAGGGAGAGGCCCAGGGTGCGGATCTGGCGACCGGAGTCGTTGATGTAGTACTCCTTGTCCACCTCAAAGCCGGCAAAGCCAAGGATGCGGGCTGTGCTGTCGCCCACGGCGGCTCCCCGGCCGTGGCCCACATGGAGGGGCCCCGTGGGGTTGGCGCTGACAAACTCCACCTGCACCTTTTTACCGGCCCCCATGTCAGAGGCACCGTAGGTATCGCCGCCCGCTTCCACCCGCTGCACCGCGGTGAGCCAGGCATTTTTCTTCAGGAAGAGGTTGATGAAGCCGGGGCCGGCAATGTCTACCCGTTCCACCATCCCGCCGTCCACGGGAATTTCCGCCACAACGGCTTCCGCGATTTTCCGGGGGGGCATCTTCTGTGCCTTGGCCATGACCATGGCGATGTTGGTGGAAAAGTCACCTTGAGCTCCCACCTTGGGTGTTTCAATGGTGACGGAGGGGAATTCATCGGAGGGGAGGGCCCCCTTGTCATACGCCGAACGTGCGGCGTTTTCGATCAATGCTTTGATTGTCTGCTTCATCTGATCTGCTTCACTTTATGGTTCATGACGGCCTGGCACAGCCAAAAGGTTCGGTCCAAGTCCACACCGGGTGCAAAAACACCGCTTTGACACGCCATATGTTTCAAGGGCCGCCATGGGTGGGAGGTCGTACTGCCGTGGGAGGCTGCCGCAGGCAGCCTTAAAATGTCGAAATGGGAGCAGGTGCCGGCATGGCGCTCGCCAAGCCAATAGCCCCATTTTAAAAGAACATTATGTAATAAATAGTTTTGCCCCGCAAGTCAAGGCGCCGGAGGCGCCTCGGGCCTTGACCATAAAAAAAAGGGCCGCGGTTTCCCCGGCCCAGGACGATGCAGGCACGTAGCGCGCTTTGCGAGCGCGTTTGACAGCAACGCTTTTTTTATTGCGGACGGGCGATGGGGCAGCACATGGGAGGGGGCCCGCCATGCCCCGGGAGACCGGGGCACAAAGGAGAGCCTTCAGCCCGCCGGTGGCCTTAGCCCTGCACACGGTGCCGTGGATCAGGCCTTGGCATCGGGCACGGGCTCGTCGGTGGCGGCGTCATCGTCGTCATCCTCCAGGAGCTTGTCGATCTCCACCAGCTCTTTTTCACCGGTGACGAGGGCTTCCTGGGCCTCTTCCTTGTGGCTTTCCAGGGCGTCGTTGTCACAGAAAGCGATCTTGAGCGAGTTCTGGCCGTTTTCACCGAACATGGAGAGGATCCCCTCTGCCAGGGTGTTTGCGGAGAAGTCAGCAGGAAAGAAGTTGTTGCTGCGGAACATGCCGATGAGGGCCTCTTTGCCTTCGGCAACGGCGGCCTCCACGGTGTCCAGGGGAAAGCTCTCCTGGTGGAGGACCGTGAACTTGCTCACATCGGTTTCCGCCACCTCTTTAAAGGTGAGGGTGCCTGCATCAAGATCCTTGTCAATGATGTATTTTTGCTCCATGGTTTATCTCCGAATGGTTGCTCCGCCCAGTTTAAGAGGTGCGGAAGGTACAGACCTGTCTGGGTTATGTGAGGCCCGCCACCCTGGCGGGCCGAAGAAAAAACGCCGGGCTCTCTTTTGCGGGGGCAACCCCCTTGCGCACAGCCACGGCGATACGGGAAATCAAAAGGACCCTTTGGTCCTTTGCGTTTCATTAATTCTTAATAATAAGCGAAAATCCTCCGATGTCAACACAGTTGCGGGATCATCTCTTCAAGGGCTTCCGCTGCCTTATTTTCAAGGGGCGGAAAAATGTCCAACAAAGCTGTTGACCTTGCCCGCGTCTAATGGTAATTAGTCCGAGTAATTTTGAGTGGAGGAGTGGCCGAGTGGTCGAAGGCGGCGGTCTTGAAAACCGTTGAGCGAAAGTTCCGTGGGTTCGAATCCTACCTCCTCCGCCAAATACGCCGCGGAGAAATGGCCGAGTGGCTGAAGGCGCGCCCCTGCTAAGGGCGTATGGGTTAACGCCCATCGAGAGTTCGAATCTCTCTTTCTCCGCCATACATGCTTATAAAGCCCCTTGATTATGCGTAATCAAGGGGCTTTTTTGTTTTTACGGGTCTCCAGAACCCAACCGGAGCCAGGTTTGGTCCAACTTTTGGTACAAACCTGTCGGTTTTCGGCGTCCACAGTGGCGGCGTTTCCCTTTGCACATCGAAACCTGCAATCCCCTAAATTTCATATGCGCTCACGGTAGCGATTCAGCTGCCTGGTACGGCATCATACGATGGTGTGTCGGGAAGTGGTAGGGTGCGCCGTGCGCACCGACTGCCGTTGCAACGATCGGCACCGGTCGCTTTTTGTCCCAGTATGGAAGAGAGGGCCGGTGGCATGCGTTGCGCAAGACGGTGCGGGAGCCGCACCCTACCTTCGAGCCCCGGTGATGCAAGGGGGCGTCCTTCGGTTCGGTCCACGCAAAAAGGGCCTTTTCCCTGTTACGGGAAAAGGCCCTTTTTTTGTTCAGGTGTCACCGTTTCGTTGCTCATTGCCTTTGGTGCGACAAAAGAGTCCTTCGGCAGCACGAAGATGGTCAGCGACCCATCATCTTATATCCGGGCGCAGCCCGTCAGCGAATGGGCAGGGGGGAGGAACGAACCCCGGAGCATTCGCGAACCTGGGGTGCAGGGGCTGTAGCCCCTGCCCGCCGGAGGCCGGTTTTTTAAGCCTCTTTTTTGGAGAGGTCCAGAAACCGGTAGACCGTCTCTTGTTGCTCTTCAAGGACCGCCACCTTCTCAAAATAGGTGGCGACATCGGGCAGGCTCCCTATGCGGGCGGTGATGGCGGCCAGCTCCGCAGAGCCTAAGAAGACTTTGGCTCCGTCACCGATGCGGTTGGGGAAGTTGCGCGTGGAGGTGGAGAGCACGGTGGTACCGGCGGCCACACGTGCCTGGTTGCCCATGCAAAGGGAGCATCCGGGGATCTCCATGCGTGCACCTGTACGGCTCAAGGCATTGTAGAGGCCCTCGCGCCTCAACTGCTCCTGGTCCATCACCGTAGGAGGGGCCATCCAGAGTCGCACGGGCACCTCGCCCTCTCCGCCCAGGAGGGCGGCGGCGGCTCTGAAGTGGCCGATGTGGGTCATGCAGGAGCCGATGAAGACCTCCTCCATTTTTGTGCCTGCAACTTCCGAGAGGCGTTTCACATCATCAGGGTCGTTGGGGCAGGCAAGGATCGGCTCGGTGATGGCGGCAAGGTCGATCTCGATGACCTCGGCGTATTCAGCATCGGCATCGGCGGTGAGAAGCTCCGGCGTTTCCAGCCA
>Ga0070728_10004272_pt1 | contig 14985 bp, 16 predicted proteins | sample tdDd471_FD_66723 | JGI IMG/M metagenome (GOLD analysis project Ga0070728, IMG submission 66723) | Marine sediment microbial communities from the Atlantic coast under amendment with organic carbon and nitrate - tdDd47.1 | ecosystem: Environmental > Aquatic > Marine > Coastal > Sediment | place...
TGCAAGTGTAGCTGGTCTGCTTATTACAACAGAAGCTGTTATTACTGATGCTCCTGCTGATGATGATGGTTCAGCCGCAGCTGCTGCCGCAGCAATGGGCGGTATGGGTGGAATGGGCGGAATGGGCGGCATGATGTAAAATAGCTTCCATCGGTTTACGCCCGGCTTCGTTATTCGTTGCTTACGTAGGTTATTACGCTGCGTGCCTCATGCCTGACCGGACGTAAACGCTGTTTGCTATTTATGAGCCTCACTCATACCCGAGATTAAAAATAACAAAGCCCCGTCGATTGATTGGGCTTTTTCTTATGTCGCCTGTGTTGGTTTTGAAAAATTTTGGGGGATAAAAAAGAGGGTGGGTTTAGGCCATTCTAATGAGCGTGAATTATGCAACGAGCTCACTGGCTTCTGGCTTTGATCTTGATGGGTTTAATAGAGGGCTTGATTTAATAACTTTATCATTCATTTTTACAACCATTTTTGCATAATCACTAACACGATCAGCTTGTTTTAGCCAGAGTCTTGTCGCGCCAGCGCCTTCAATTTCACCGAGAATGTATTCCCCTGTTTCTGTGTTTTTCATCACATCTATTCTTAAAAAAGGAGAGTTTTGTATGTTTTCTGGTAATGCGCGCATTACCTGATATACAAAGTTAACCATTTTTTGGTCAGGGTTATCAATGAAAGTATCTTTACCGCCATAGCGTGCGTGAGCAATCTGAGATTTTTCTCCTTGTAAGCGCTCTACAAAGTGGGGGGTGCCATCAACGAAAACGGCAGATGTTTCAATATTTGGTACGTATTCTTGAAGCAGGAAGTAGTGATCTGGACTCGGGGTGTTTGTGAAATAGTTCATGAGGTAGTTCCGATGATCTTTAGTGCCGCTATAAACTACTTGAGAAGCATCTTGATCCTCTTCCCTAGGTATAGAGATTGTATATCTGTCTTCTTCAGGCGTGTGATTATCAAAAATTAGGCCGCGCCCTAAGGAACTTGTAGAGGGTTTTAATACAAAATTACATGTATTTGCTGTGTCCATAAAATCCTGCGATTTTTCGAGCATTTCATCGAAATTGTCAGGTTGCGTAATAATAGTAGCTTCATCTAGATTCTGCACACAACATAATGTTGTTGTTGGGATCGTCGGAATAAAATTATTTTCAAGATGCTTCAGGTATTTTGCTTTAGAAGATATCCATTCAATGTCATTAAAATCTGGGAATATCTTAATATTGTGTCCTTTATCATTTTGGCATTTAATGCAATCGTAGAGTTGATCTAGAATGCCAAGGTAGCGCTCAAAACTGGTTAAGCATCCTCGCATGTTTGATAGATCAATGACATTGATGCTATCCCAATCGAGGGCTTGAATGGTGCCTCTTTCAGCTAAGTTAGCTGTAATGACTTCAATCCCTTCTTCGTTCAATCCTTCCTCGATGTCATTAAAATCGGGCATATTTTCAGCCCCCATACTTGGCATAAGAACGCATCCACGTTGTTTCTCAGGGTAGGGAGCGCGTTGCCTTTTAAATTCTATTGCTAGCGGTGGTGGTTTATTATTATTCATTATTTTTCTTCTAAAAATTATTTAGTTGGGACAATCGAATTGTCCCACGCAATATCAAACAAAGCCTCAGCGCCGTTAGCAAAGTCTTTGTTTTGGAGCATTAAAATTTCAACTTGTTCCGCAGTATCCATGAATGTAACAAAAGATAGTTTGCCATCATATATGTACATAGTTCTGTTAACGTTAAGTTGGTATTTATTGGTAAACCAACGGTAGGTTGCGTAACCGCTGCTAATAAAATTACGGTTTCCTTCTGGAATTAAAATGCGTGTATCTTCTTTTTCTAGTTGTTGTGCCATACGTTCAACGTGGCTGTACCACCACTCTTCGCCAAGAACATCAATCCAGTTGCCAGGCTTCACATTATAAAATGAAAGTTTTCTATCGGTTTTTTTGGCAGAGTTGTACACGTCATTCATAAATTCCATGAGGCCGTTTTTGCCGTGGAATTTTTTGATTTCATTATTCCGTTTCTTAACACCGTTTTCGCCTATGAACTCAATGTCATGGGTATCAAATGCTTTGATAATTTTATCAACAGTAGAAGAGTTGGGGTGGTTTGTGCCGTTTTCAATGCGTGCAATACCGGTTTGCGATAAACCGGAGCGATCAGCTAGTTCTCCCTGACTCCACCCAATAAGGGCGCGTGCAGCGCGTATTTGTTCAATAGTAGGCATATATACCCCGTGATTTATTATCAAATTTATTTATTAACCGGATAACCGATAAATAAACAAGATGCTATTTTTAAAAGAACTGTATAGTTTTTATTTTCCAGATTGTCTAGCTTTTTCTCCCCATAATAACAAATTTGTGCATTTAAATGCATAATGTAGGCTCTGATGTGGCCATATTATGGCTAAAATATGTGGGGCGCATAGTGGTGTGTGTAAGCAGGCCGTAAGGTACTTATGTTTAATTATAATGCTTTAGGATAGTGGTGTCTAGGGCATTAATCGTAAGGCTTGTATATAAGGCTTAGTAAAATGCCAGTTAAAGTCTATGGGCCGTTACTTTTAAAAAATATTATACATAGGGTTATTATTGTTGCTGTATCGGTTGGGGCGCTTGTGTCGTTTTAATATTTCTGATGGAGAAAAGTATTGTTTTAATATTTAAAGCTCGTGACGGTTCTAGTTCATACATACCCCAAAGCCTGTAGGCATGTATTGAGAAGAATAAAAGGTTAAATGTAATCGCCGGGATAGAGGATGCAAATATGCCGCAGGTTACAAAGACCAATGCCGCTAACATTGAAAACTCACGAAAAGTACGCATATCTTGCGATTTTCTTGCGGTTACCATAGCAAGAAATCCTAGCGCGCAGAGTAGGTTAATTACCAAACCTCCCGGGGAAGATAACAATACTATTATACCTATTGGGTAAAAAAGGGGCATTGCTCTATCGATTCGCGGATCGTGCATAGCTTTAAGAGCGCAATAGGAAAGGCTGATGTTCATAAAGTTCATAACCAGTAGGCCGGGCTGTTGAAGCAAGAACCATTGTATGGATAAAAACGCGCAAGCCAGTATCTCTGTTTTTATGATATTGTGCTTGTCTTTGGAATAGGGCGCTCTTGTTAATAAAAGATATCCTAGAAATCCGACAAGTTGCGCGGTAATGTATATACTCATGATTAAGACTCTCACGCTGGGGTTCATGTTATTATGTGTCATGCTTAGTAATCACTTTATGCAAAAAAAGTTAAAATAATAATAATATCAAACACTTACAAGAATAGCATATAGCTTTTTATACATAATAAATGACTTTTGGGGCGGTTAGGCTGAAATAATTATGCAAATTTATTCGTGATGTTAAGGCTTGAGGAATTAAGAATTTTAAAGAGGGGACCGGAAGATGAAAAGAAGGCGCTTAAAGATTGATCCTAAAAAGCAGATTGGTGCTAAATCAAACACGACTTTGTTTATTTTTGTAAGTTTTGCCGCGATTTTAAGCGTTGTGATCCTCGGGTATCTTAAATTGACCGATCATGGGCAAGATTCGATAATCGGCGTTGTGCAGGAGGATCTGCCTGTTAATGCTGTCAAGCCAACGCCATCTTTGGGGGAGCAAATGAAGCAGAAGGTTCGTGAAGCTATGCCTGATGATGGAGCGAATATGGTACATCCTGGAGCGGCGGAGTTATATGGTCGTTGGTATACAAATATTGCACCTAAAGGGATCGCTGAATTTACCTTTAAGCCTAGCGGTTATGAGTTAATTTATGTTGATTCACCACAAAGCCCTCTTCGAAAATTCTCGGTTGGTAAGTATAGCTACGATCCTAGTACCGGGTACCTTGGATTATTTCCTGACTATAATGCTTTACCAGCCCAGCGTTTTGAGGGCGTTCGTTATAAGATCATTACTATGCGTAATTATCAAATGGTTGTATCGCGCGAGTCTGACGATTCCCTATTGTATATGACGGCGCATGAGCGTGATTTGGCAGGAAAAAATTATCATCCGCTGTTTTTGTATGAAGCCTATGATAATGTGCCTGTACTAAAGTTTAAGCCCGTAGTTGCAGTTAAAAAATAAATGTTTAAAAGGCGTACACTCACTTATTTTAAGTAGCCGTGTATTTAGTAGAGAAATCCATATGCCCGAGCTTCCAGAGGTAGAAACGGTACGGCACGGAATGGAAAGCGCAATTTGTGGCAAAGTCTTGGTTTCCGTGCAAATTAGGCGTTATGATCTGCGTGTAAATGTGTCCAGTGATTTTGGGCAGCGCATGAGTCAAAAAAATATAAAAACTCTCGAGAGGCGGGGTAAATATATCATCTTTGAGTTTGAAAATGAGCCTGACGAAGTGGCAATTTTACATCTTGGCATGTCGGGCCGTGTCCGTATTTACGCTCCCGATGAAGCCGCTTTCTATCAGACGCGTACACATGATCACATTATCTTGAATATGGAGGATGGTACGCTACTTGTTTATGAAGACCCGCGACGTTTTGGTATGTTTTATTTATCTAAGGTTAATGGTGATGGAAAAGGGTGGGCTGATATCTCTCCATTTAGCACTATGGGGCCGGAGCCTTTGGAAGATACATGGGATGGCTCAGTGTTGTATAATAGTGTGAAGGGAAGATCGGCATCGATTAAGAGTTTGCTTCTTAATCAAAGCATTGTTGCGGGGCTTGGGAACATTTATGTTTGCGAGGCTTTGCATATTGCCGGAGTTAATCCTGAGCAAAGGGGAAAAGAGTTAGTAAAGGCTAAATGTGATGCTTTAGCTAAGGCAGTAAAAGAGGTTCTTATAAAAGCTATAGAGGCCGGAGGCAGTTCTTTGCGCGATTATCAAAAGACAGATGGGTCAATGGGCTACTTCCAGCATAGTTTTCGTGTTTACGGCCGGGAAGGCGTGCGCTGCCTTAAAAAAGGATGTGAGGGTATAATTACGAGAATATCTCGGGGTGGTCGTTCGACGTTCTATTGTTCTTCCTGTCAGAAATAGGTTAAGATTTTTTTTATAGATAGTTAATCTGCAAAGAGGGATGTGGCTTGATGGGCGATAGATATACATATTGTATGCATTATAAGCAGTGGACTGCGTTAATGGTTTTAGCGCTGTTGTTTTTGCTTGTGCTGGCGTGTATGTGCCCGTCATTTTCATATGGCTCTACTTATAAAGAGGCGATGACACAGCCTTCAGTGACGTTTTTTGCCGGTAATCAAGATATTCCTGTTATGCCGGGGTTGGTTGAGCTTGAGGCGCGTTCGTTTTCCTATGATAAGCCTGAGGGGGAGATCACCGAGATCGTCGCTAGAATTGAGGGCGTTAATGATCAGCAGGTCCTTTATTATTATGAAGTAACTCTTCCGCAATTTGGTTGGAACAAGGTTGTTGAGGCCAAAGGCGGGCATTTCTTTCGCAAAAGTGAATATCTCGATTTTTCTTTTGATACAGAGGGAGCGCAGCGTTTCGTTAAGATTATGATTCGCCCCAGCCGTTAGGGCATTTATTTTGTAAATCGGGTTTTTTATAGGGGTGTAAATGAAACTGATCTTGCTTATATGTCTGGGGTTCCTTGCATTTTATATTTATAATAATTCTACTGAGAACTACGTGTACGAGTCTGCAGATGGCGCTCCTCCTAGTGTTTATAAAGATCCAGTACAAAAGAACATTTCCGGCAAATCAAAACCATTTCAACGAGGCGTGCTTAATCTTCTGGCAGGATATGAGGTAACGGCACGAATTTTGGATATCGGTCGTTATCGTCATGGTAAGGAAGTCTCAATAGCACCCATGGATTTAACGCTGGGGTGGAAAAAAATGTCAGAGGAAGCAGTATTTAAGAGGCTTAACGTTAGGAATACGCATAGGTGGTATAAATATAACTGGAGGGGCGCTCCGCCTATTCCTCCCAGGGAAATTGTACGCAGTAGCGCCAATGTGCATGTTATATCGGCAAATGGAAGTGTTCGCGATGCTTTGGCCACCCTACATAAATATCAATTTGTAACGCTTAAGGGGTATTTGGTGCATTATCGTGAAGGAACGTCTAAAAAATGGTGGGAGTGGAAATCTTCTTTATCCAGAACGGATAAGGGCGATGGTAGTTGTGAGCTCATGTATGTGGAACGGGTATTGCCCCATTGATTTTATGATTGTGCGTGTTGGGTTATGTATAGTCGGCAGCCATATAGAAAAATGATTCACAAAAAAGAAACGAATCACTTGACAAAGCCCAGCTCAAACGCGTATTAATCGGCCTCTAATCTGCTCTGTGGATTAAAAATATACGGTTTTAAAGCATATGCGTATGCTTTAGGGCCGACAAGGAAAATACTCCTGTGGATAAAGCTGGGTATAAGACTGTATATATATTTGGATAAAAGAACGTACATAAAGGTTTGAAAAGGTTTAACAATGGCAAATCATGCATCTGCAAAGAAACGTGTGCGTCGTAATGACAGACGTGCTGATATTAATAAATCGCGCCGTAGTCGTATTCGTACTTTCGTAAAGAAGGTTGAAATGGCAATTTTGGCAAAAGACGCAGACGCGGCTAAAGAAGCTTTAAGGCTTGCTCAGCCTGAGTTGCAGAAGGGTGCCGCAAAGGGTATTTTTCACAAGAATACTGTGGCCCGAAAGCTTTCTCGCTTAAGCGCAAGTGTAAAGTCGATATAGTACTTTATAAAGTAAAAGTCGCTTAAACGCTGCCGTGTAATTAGCTGGAATAATAAGATAATTCGCCCTGAATGATGAGATTCGGGGCGTTTTTGCTGCCTAAAAACAACGGTTGAATAAAAATTTCTTTTTTTAAAATTCATGATTTGTTCTTATTGCCTCGGGGCATTTTATTGGTGTAGTGTAGTTTCATCGCTGACAAACGAAGTAACATTTTAAAGGTTGGTTCTGGATTATTTCTGGTTGTGCTCGTGGGAGTATATGTGTGGAAATAAATAGGATAAGTGACCATGGGCGGTTTGTATGCAAACCGTTTATAGGTTTAGGGGAGGATCTCTTATTGGCTTCTATAGTATGAGAAAGCCGCGGTTTTAAGAGAATCTCAGTGATATGCCATATAAATGAAACGGTAGTGTGGATAAATTTATTATTTTATCCACAAGGGAGGTTTGTGACTTAAATCAGCGGGGCTGTGTGAAGGACCACGTGTACGTGCAGTAGCTGTTTGGTAGATTGATATTGTTTACCTATCTGTATGTACGTGTTGACTGGAACCAAAACTAAAATGACGACCATAAAATAAATTACAAAAAAGAGTGGAGAATAAGCAATGTCTGAAATTTCTAGTAAACAATCGGCACAGTTAAGCCAAATGACGTCTAATCTGGAAGATACTCCACTTGAACCAACACCTGACATTCAGGCGTTGTGGACACAAGTGCATACTGATATGCGCCAAGAATTTGGTGAAGCTGTGTTTCGTAGCTGGTTGAAGCCTTTGACATTGCGTGCTTATTATCACGGAACTATGGAAGTGTCTGTACCTACACGTTTTATGCGTGATTGGATCCAGACCCATTATGCACAACGCATTTCTGCTATGTGTAGTGATAAAAACACAGAAATTAAACGCGTACAGATTGTTGTCGTGCAAAATGCAATATTAGACGATACGTTTTCTTCTCACAATAAAAGTGGTGCCTCATCTAGTCCGTCTGGCCAAGAAGATTTGCGTGCCGCTATAGCTGAGATTTCTTCTCCACTTGATCAGCGCTTTACCTTTGATAATTATGTGGTAGGTAAGCCTAATGCTTTGGCACATGCTGCCGCTCGTCGGGTCGTAGAAAGCGCAAGCTTACCGTTTAATCCGCTTTTTCTTTATGGTGGTGTTGGACTTGGTAAAACCCACCTGATGCATGCAATTGCTCATACTATTGCGGAAACGGCACCTGAAAAGATTGTTATGTATCTTTCTGCAGAAAAGTTTATGTACCAGTTCGTAAAAGCGTTGCGCGCCAATGACACAATGAGCTTTAAAGAGCAATTCCGTAGTGTGGATGTACTTATTATTGATGATATACAGTTTATCGCTGGCAAAGAATCAACTCAGGAAGAGTTCTTCCATACGTTCAATGCTTTGGTTGATCAGAACAAACAGATCATTATCTCTGCAGACCGCGCACCGAGCGATCTGAACGGTATTGAAGAGCGCTTGCGTTCACGTCTTGCTTGGGGCTTAGTCGCCGACATACACCCTTCTACTTACGAGTTGCGCCTTGGTATCTTGCATTCCAAGCGCAAGCAATTGGGCGCTAACGTGCCTGATAGCGTGCTGGAATTCTTGGCTCTGAAAGTTACATCCAATATTCGTGAGCTGGAAGGTGCGCTAAACCGCATTGTTGCTCATGCAGATGTCTCCAAACAGGAAATTACGCTCGAATCAACACAGGATGTTTTGCAAGACCTTTTGCGTGCTCATGATCGTCGTATTACGATTGATGAGATACAGCGCAAAGTTGCCGAGCATTATAATTTGCGTTTGTCAGATATGCATTCGGCTCGTCGTGCAAGAAGTGTTGCTCGCCCGAGGCAAGTGGCAATGTACCTATCAAAGCTACTTACAGCACGCTCCTTGCCTGAAATTGGCCGAAAGTTTGGTGGCCGTGATCACACAACAGTGATGCACGCTATCCGTAAGGTTGAAGAGTTGATGGGTGACGACGCGCAAATTGCACAAGACGTAGAAGTCGTTCGCCGCGCTCTTACTGGTTGATATCGGTATAATGTTGGCTATTTTTGGCCTTAAATAAAGCTTTTATAGGGTGGCGCAAATTGATTTTGCGCTATCTTTTTGTGAGATTTTTTTAAGAAGGTTTTGAAGTGGAGATGCTATCGTATCTCGTTTTCATCTTTTCCTCATAAGTATGTCGCTTCAGTTTTTCGGCAATTTTATGAATAGTGTCGTAAACAATAGTGTTTTGCACATTCTCTACGATTATTAGATTGTTATGATTAGGGTCGTCGTTGATGACAGCTAACATTTTTGCGAACTCAATTTCAGATGTCTTAAAACACAGGTGTTCTCGTCCCAAGGCTTTAAGTCTTGCGTGTACGTATTCTCTTTCTTTATTTTCTCTCCCATCGACAAGAAAGCTTGAAAGCGGAGTGACAAAGGATAAGAAGGTATCATTTACATGCGAGGCGCCAGAGCGTTTTTTCTCTGTTAAAATCGTTGCTTAATAGATTCTCTAGCTTTTTAAATATGCATAGAGAAATATACTATCTCTGTTTTTTCGACTGACTTTGAAGTTTATCCCGGCCTTTTGTAAACCCTCAATGATCAACATATGGTGGATGTAATGAGCGGGGCAGTCATGATTCTCACCAATAGCTAAGAAAAAAGGTTTATCGCTTTTATTTGCTTCGATAGTTAGAGCAACAGTTTCACAAGCGGCGGTAAGGATGTTAACGGCTTCTGGGTCACATTTAAGCCTATCAATGTTGATATTCTTAAACATATAGGGATGTGAGTGTTCCAAAGCCTTAAGATGTTTTTTTATTGCCGTGTTATTTGAATTTCTGGCGGCGCGAAAAGCGTAATTTATGTTAAGGGTTTCGTTGTCCATGGGGGCATATTTACTCAGTGGCCGCAATTTTATGGCAACATTTAGCAAAAATAATAGAAAATAGCCAGAAACGAAATAAAATGAGGATATTCCGTTTCTGGCTTGGTCTTAGGCTACTTGTAAAACAATGCGGAGGAGAAGCGCATTAATCAAGTGCCAGGAGTAACGCTGTTTGAGCCAATGTCACGGCAATAAGCTTGTCTCTATAGTCGTCATCATATCTTTTGTAGACATAGATTACTTTTCTCGGGGCATGTCTTCGTCTGATAATTCTTCTGTGTCTAGGATGTCTGTATACATGGCGTGCATGTTCCATTTTTCTGTGACGGCGGACGTGACGCTTGGCTTTGTGATGTCTGGCTTTATGGTGCTTGGCCTTGTGATGTCTGGCTTTATGGTATTGAGCGCGTTGATGGTTGGCCTGATGCCTTCCTTCCATTTCTGGACCTCGCGCTTGTGCGCTACTCAACGGAACAAGGCAAAATGCCGATAACAATCCCGCCAGCGCAAGTGTTTTCATATGCTTTTTCATCTCGTAATGTCCCTTTTTGTGTCATGTGTTGTTGTTTTTAGTTTGGTTACGCAAACTATGGTGTACGTATTTATTTTTTGCTCTATTTTATAGGCGTAGTTAATTAAGAAAGCTGTTTGCCCAAAAATAATGCGTTGTACATCCTTTATATTTGTTATTACGAGAGGCAAGTGATTCGTCCTTTGAAAATTTTGTCCTACTAGCAAATTTATTTAGCAACTTGTTGATATTGAATAAAATAAATATAAAATTAAGTGCCACACCATAGTAGTGTAGCCAATAATGTCCATAAATTACACGACACAAACGGGCTCTATGGAAAACAAACGGCTATTAAAAAGTATTGCCAGTCATTAAAGTTGGATGTTTTTAGTGATGAGGACGGTTTTAAATCATTAATGCAAAATAAAACACTTACCATATCGCTGGGGCGACATGAATTATTTTACTAAAACCAATATTATTGTAGGTAAGGGCCGATATTCGCACTTTTTTTGGAAAAAACCGAGGAAAGCAGGCGTACACTCGCTTTTTATTCCATATATACCCATGATTAGCCAATATTATTCATATTAATCAGCTCTGTGATGGGCAGTCTTGTCGTCTGTTGTTGTAGTTCTAAATAACCCCCACTTTGCGTTCTGTGGCTTTTGAGGGTCAAAAAGCCCAGAAATTAGGGGTGTATGTGCACCTATTTTGCATTTTCGTACGTATTTGTATGGCCGAGGCGTGCAGAAAAGGGTCAGGGGAGCAGGCCTAAAAAGCGATAATGGCGGGGGAATTATACGTGTCTTACGTGCAAATCGTGGCGGAAGCGTATATATAATAAGAGAGTTTTCCTCCTTCTTGTCATAAATAACATTGATGATTATTAAGAGGTTAGGCTAGGCTAACTTTATCCTCATAAATAATAAAGCACGCATAATAATTAAAGCAATGACTGTAATGCAAATGTGACTATCTTTATCGCTTTTAATAGACGCCATTATATAATTACTAGCTTGACCTGACAAAGGTATTAGGATTAGGGTCTTATCCTTGGATTAGCTAGGTCGTGGCGGTCGGAATGAATGAGCGCGCCTTGCAATTATATTGATTAATAACAATAGGTTATTGGGAATAAGTTAGGCACTGGAGATTAAAGAAATGAAAGAAGAAGAAAAGAATAATTATAATTTAGAGGATGTGCGCCAGCTTTATTTTAGTCCGTTGCTTGATTTGGTGTTTAAAGCTGCGCAAGTTCACCGTGAGCACAATAATCCGCGCGAAATGCAGATCTGTACGCTTATATCGGTAAAAACTGGCGGGTGCACAGAGGATTGTGGCTATTGTTCGCAAAGCGTTCATAATGATGCCGAGCTTGATAAAGAGCTTTTGATGAAGGTTGATGACGTTCTTGAAGAGGCGCGCAAAGCTAAAGAAGCTGGTTCTACGCGCTTTTGTATGGGAGCCGCGTGGCCGCGAGTCCTTGATGGCCGTGCGTTTGAGCGCGTTTTGGCGATGGTAAAAGGCGTCACCGATATGGGGATGGAGGCGTGCTGTACGCTTGGAATGTTGACTAAAGAGCAGGCTAAGAAGTTAAAAGAAGCGGGCCTGCATACTTATAATCACAATCTTGATACAAGCCGTGAATTTTATGACAAGGTTATAACGACAAGAACTTATGATGAACGTTTGGAGACTATAAATAATTTGGCTGAGGCCGGGATTGATGTGTGTAGTGGCGGAATTCTAGGGCTCGGCGAATCGCAAGAAGATCGGATTTCATTCCTTTACACACTTTCGCAGCTTAATCCGCAGCCTGAATCCGTACCTATTAATATGCTGGTTCCTGTTAAAGGTACGCCTATGGAAGGCAACGAGCCGCTCGATATTTTTGAGTGGATTCGCGCAATTGCTGTGGCGCGTATTTTAATGCCAAAAGCTATGGTACGCTTGTCTGCCGGGCGTTTGACGATTTCCAAAGAAGCTCAGGCCATGGCATTTTTGGCTGGAGCGAACTCGATTTTCTCTGGCGAAAAACTGTTAACTACGCCAAATTCAGGAGAGTCTTTTGATAAGGCGTTGTTGGGAGAGCTTGGCATGACGTCTCGCAAGCCTTTTAAGGAAGGGCAAAATCAAAATGCTTGTACATGTAAAAAATGCACTGACGCAGCTTGAGGCTAAAGGCCGATATCGTAGTCTCACCTTACCTTGTGGGGTGGATTTAAGCTCTAATGATTATCTTGGAATGGCAGGGCATCCGGCTTTGCGTGAAGCGGCTATTGCCTATTTCGAAGATCAAAAAGCTGGGGATGTTGGTGCGGGTGGATCTCGGCTTTTACGAGGCCACACCCGCGCTCACCAAGAGTTAGAAGCATATGCGGCTGAAGTATTCGGAGCTGAGCGTACGCTTTTTTTCGCTACCGGATTTCAAGCTAATTATGCAATTTTGACAACATTGCCAGTGCGTGGCGATGTGGTTTTGTATGATGAACATGTTCATGCCAGTACGCGTGACGGATTAGTAGCATCGCGCGCTAAAAGTTTTAAATTCCGTCATAATGATATGAATGCGCTCGAAGATTTATTGAAGCGACAGCGTGAAAAGGCGCAGAATATATGGGTTTGCGCGGAAAGCGTTTATTCAATGGATGGAGATCAGGCACCTTTATCTGAGCTTTATGATTTGGCCGAACGTTATGACGCTATGCTGATTATTGATGAAGCGCATGCTACTGGCGTGCTTGGAGAAGGTGGGCGCGGCTTGGCTTACGATGCGATTATTAAAAATCACGGTTATGATCGTCTGGTTACTCTTCATACATGCGGTAAGGCTATGGCGATAGCTGGGGCTATTATTTGTGCTCGAGATGACATAATTGAGTATATGATTAATACATCACGTCCCTTTATTTTTTCCACAGCCCCCATGCCCGTGCAAGCCGTACTTGTGCATAAGTCGCTGGGGATTATTTTATCCACAGAAGGTGGTGGGCGGCGTCAAAGTTTGGTCAAATTGTGTCGCTATACGCAACAGCTCTTGGGCGATGGTGCTGGTCATGGTGGTCATATAGTGCCCCTTATTTTGGGTGAGGATGCTTTTGCCGTTGAAGTGGCGGGGCGACTCCAAAAACACGGATTCGACATCCGCGCTATCCGACCTCCAACAGTACCAGAAGGAACAGCGCGTCTCCGCCTGTCTTTGAGTGCGAAGCTAAAACGGCAAAATATTGAAGAATTTGCAAGTGTTTATAAAAGCGCGATTTCAAAGTAGTGCGGTGCCTTGCTATATAGCTGTTATATAATATAAAAACGCACTTTGCGCATTTCAAAACACACCGGTGTGTATATACAATTTAGCGCTATGAATCCCCCTTAACAATTGAGTTTCAATCCAAACGGCGAGTAGTTTATAGGTGTGTGGACGGTTGACTGAAACACTCTTTAGTGGTGCTGTGATCGGTGAAATGTGCTTTTATTATGGGGTTATCATTTTGTATTTATCGGTGCGGTAGGAGGATATGAATGAATTGATAATTTTTATCCCCAAAAGCGGTAGGTGGCGAGGAATATTTTCCGATTTACCCGAAACTGTGAGAAAAATACCACAGTGCATATGTGAGTGAATATCTTGTGAATACACGCTTAAAACTTTGCTCGATTTAGAGCGCTGAGCACTCAAAAACGGATGAAGTTTTACGGTATAATTTTGGGAATAATGTCTTAATTGTGTGTAGATTATTTGAAGCTATATAAATTTAGAGTGTTACAGTAAGTGCTATTGTTGAGAATAATATGAAAATACTACTGATGATCGCGATTTTAGTAACTTCCTTTTTTACGGTGATATTGGGACAAGGAAATTTATGTAGCAAATGGTCAAGATATCGTAAAAATTGAAAAATGCTTAGTAAATAGAGTATTGCCCATTCTAACGATATAAGAAGCATCTCTGTTGGGATGCATTTGTGTGCTTGGTTAGTATTTAAAAAAACAGACAGTTTTTCCGATATAACCATAATCAATAGAATTAACCAAAAAGGGTTCAAGCCGCCGTAACGTGTCTGCATTTTTGCTACAAACGCCTTTGTTGGGTGTTCTTTTTTTTGAGATTTTATGTAGTTTGTACGAATTGCCCAGAGCGAAGAAAGGGGGAGCGCCATTAGTTAGAAGGAAGATAACAAATATTCTTCCGATTTCTGTATAGATGTCCATGTGTTTTACTTTGGGTTTATAGGCACAAAAAACTGCCCTAATATTAAGGGCAGTTTAACAATTCTTATAGCAATAATTAAACCCTCAAAGGCATTAACACGTATAGAGAGCTTGGGTCGCTGTTATCCTGAATAATGGTGGGGGAGGCGGAGTCTGCCAAGGTTAGGCGGCATCCTTCACCTTCAATCTGAGAAGTAATATCCAGCAGATATTTGGCATTAAAGCCGATTTCCATGCTGCAATCACCATTAACTTCTAGTTCTTCGGTCGCGCTACCAGCTTCAGGAGAGCTGGCAGATAGGATCATCTGTTTGCTCTGTAAGGTGATTTTTAGCGCCCGGGATTTACCATCAGAAATAGTTGATACACGGTCAATTGCGCGGGTAAATACTTTTGGGTCGATCTCAACGATTTTGTCATTTCCTTCTGGAATTACGCGTTGATAATCGGGGAAAGTACCGTCAATTAGTTTGGATGTAAGTACGACATGATCGAATGAAAAACGAATTTTGTTTTCCGAAAGGCTGATTTGAATAACATCAGCAGCATCTTCAATCAGCTTGCGAAGCTCACCTACGGCTTTGCGCGGCAAAATTACACCAGGCATGCTAGCAGCGCCTTCAGGTAATGGCATTTCAA
>Ga0070728_10004277_pt1 | contig 14962 bp, 7 predicted proteins | sample tdDd471_FD_66723 | JGI IMG/M metagenome (GOLD analysis project Ga0070728, IMG submission 66723) | Marine sediment microbial communities from the Atlantic coast under amendment with organic carbon and nitrate - tdDd47.1 | ecosystem: Environmental > Aquatic > Marine > Coastal > Sediment | place...
CCGCAGCCCTTTTTAGTTTTAAGGGCTGCAGAGGAATCCAGCAGCCTTTTTTATTTGAAGGACAAGGAGGAAAATCTCTCATGCGGACAGGAATCGTACACATTGGCGCAGAAGAACTGAATTATGAAATTAGAAATATCGTGCGGGTCGCCGATAAACTCCAAGAACTGGGAGTTCCCGTCTATCTGGAAAATATCGGCGATCCAGTGGCAAAAGGTGAAAAGATCCCCGATTGGATGAAAAAGATCGTTTCCCGGCTGGTTATGGAAGACAGCTGCTACGGCTACTGCCCCACCCAAGGACTGCTCGAAACGCGCGAGTTTATAGTGGCCATGAACAACGGCAACGGCCATTGCCGAATCACCCCGGACGATGTCATTTTTTTTAACGGTCTTGGAGATGCCATAACCAAAACTTATGGATTTTTACGCCGTACCGCCCGTGTGATAACGCCGTCACCCACTTATACGACCCACTCTGCATGCGAAGCAGCCCACGCCGGTCTGCCGCCGGTCTCATATCCTCTCGATCCGCACAACCACTGGTTTCCGGACGTCCATGAACTGCGGCGACGGGTCAAGTATAATCCGGCCGTAGCCGGTATTTTACTGATCAACCCCGACAATCCGACAGGTGCTGTTTATCCGGCAGATTCGCTCAGGGAAATTGTTGATATTGCGGCAGAATTCAACCTTTTTATCATCGCCGATGAAATTTATCAGAATCTGGTTTTCAACGGCCAGAAGACCCAACCGCTGGCTGCGGTCATCGGTGAAGTTCCGGCTATTTCCATGAAGGGGATTTCCAAGGAACTCCCCTGGCCCGGTTCCCGATGCGGTTGGATCGAAGTGTACAATGCTGAGAGAAAACCCCAGTTTGAAACGTATATCAAGAGCATTCTCAACGCCAAAATGGTTGAGGTCTGTTCAACAACCCTCCCCCAAAAGGCCCTTCCGCACATCCTGCAGCACCCCGAATACCCGGCATACCTGGAAAAACGACGCCTGCGTTACGAAAGGTTCTCACAGATCGCCTACGATCGGCTCAAAGATATCCCCGGTGTGCTGGCAAACCGGACCAACGGTGCGCTGTATATGAGTGTGACTTTTGAAGATGGCCTCCTGAACAATCGGCAAACCCTGCCCATTTCTAATCCATCCGTTGGTGAACTGGTGGAAACACTGACTTCCGGTCCGCATATAAATCCGGATAAACGGTTTGTATATTACCTGCTGGCTTCCACTGGAATTTGTGTAGTTCCCCTGACGTCCTTTAACACGAGCTTGCAGGGGTTTCGAGTCACCCTTTTGGAACCGGATGAGGATCGCTTTCACACGATGATCGATACACTTGGAAAGGGAATCAATGACTATATCAAATCGGAAGAAAGCCAATCCGGATAGTTCGTGAAAACAGCCATTCCGAATTTCTCGTGGTCAACACCATCCAAATCAGGACATGAATTATTTAATTTGTTGATATTTCGACAGACACATCGTAATAAATACCTGATGAAAATCGAGTAGATGCTGCCGGTAAAGACTTATGAAGAATCGGATAAATGAATTTATCGGTTTGACGGTCATCTTGCTTCTGTTTACAGCCTGCAATCCGTTCAAACCTCAGATAAGACAATCGCCGGCCGGTGAACTTCCGGAAACTTTTTCTCTTTATTCCAAGGAATCCGATCCGTTGGGGCGGTGGTGGGAAGAATTTCATGATTCCGAACTCACCGGACTGATCGAAGAAGCCTTGGCCGACAATTTGACCCTGAAAGAAGCCTGGTCGCGCCTCAATCAAGCCCAGTCATTGGCCGTTCAGGTCGGAGCGGCACTTTATCCGGATCTGACCGGCACCGCCGGTGCTTTTTATGACCGTCGAAGATCAGACACCGGATCTCCAAAAACCGAATCGAATGATGTCTATTCTCTGGGTCTTATCAGCAGCTATGAACTGGATCTCTGGGGGCGTATCCGGTCCGCCCGGGAAGCCGCTTTGCTGGATGTGACTGCCGCCCGGGAGGAAGTGAATACGGCCGCCATGACACTGACTGCCGAGGTTGCCCGGCGCTGGATATTCATTATTTCCCAGCAGATGCAAAAACGGCTTTTGGAACATCAGCTTCAAGTCAACCGGACATACCTGGAGCTTATTGAACTAAGATTTCGAATGTCCATGGTGTCAGCCCTTGATGTTTATCAACAAAAACAAATTGTTGAAGACATAAAAGCTGAAATCCCACTGGTTGTGGCCGAAGAACAGGTGTTGAGACATGAGCTGGCGCTTTTGCTGGGAAAACCACCACAGACTCAATTGAAAATCGGCAGGGTCGTCATGTCTGAACCGACTGAAATTCCGGCAACCGGACTGCCTGCCGATCTTCTCTCATCACGTCCGGATTTGCGAAGGGCCGGAATGCGTCTGAAAGCGGCAGAATGGCAAGTGGCGGCCGCCCGGGCAAATCGCCTGCCGGCAATTCGCCTGACCGCCGGAGCCCAATACGGGGAGGGCGATATGGACGTGCTTTTCGATAACTGGATCCTCAGCCTGGCGGGCAATTTGACGGCACCGATATTCGATGGAAATCGGCGGGCAGCGGAAGTGGACCGCAGGGAGGCTCTTGTGGATGAAAATTTGTTCGCTTACCGACAAGCGGTTTTAACGGCCATAAAAGAAGTCGATAATGCCCTCGTCATCGAGTCCAAGCAACGGGAACACATCAAAGGGCTCGAAAAGGTTGAGAGTGCAGCCCGCAAGGCCCTCGAAGAGGCAGGGGTTCGCTATCGCAACGGGCTTAACGATTACCTGCCGGTACTGACTCAGTTATTGGCGGTTCAGAGGCTCGAGAGGGATTTAATCCGGCAGCGGGCAAACCTTTTTAATGCACGTATCAGTCTCTATCGAGCCTTGGGCGGAACATGGACGGAATCGCTGACTCCTTGAGGAATAAGGCTTACCTTGTTAAACAGGAATGAGAATAGTGGATGATAAGCAAAGCAAAAAGATTCCGGAAAAACAGCTGAACCCTGCCCGAAGGCGGCGACCCATTGTCAGGATTATCCTGTCGCTGCTCATACTCGCCGCCGGCGTGGTCGGGGCATCTTACCTAAAAAACAGTGCGCCCCGGACCCAGAAACGGCCGCCGGTTAAATTGAGTTCCACGGTTCAAGTCCTGACGGTGACACGTTCCGACTATCAGATTGTCGTAACGGCAATGGGAACCGTTATTCCTGCCCGGGAAATACTGCTGAAGTCCCGTGTGTCCGGAGAAATTGTAGAGATCCATCCCGAGTTCACGGAAGGCGGGTTTTTAAAAAAACACACAAAAATTCTCCAGATCGATCCGCTGGACTACGAGCTGGCACTGGCCCGCAAGCGGAGTTCGGTGACCGATGCCGAGTATACCCTGAAATTGGAGCTGGGACATCAGGCGGTGGCCAAGCGCGAATGGGAGCTGTTAAACGAGGGCAAGCCAGCCCAAGATATGGAGAAGGAACTGGCGCTGCGCCAGCCCCACTTAAATAAATCCAGAGCAAATCTTACAGCAGCCGAGGCCGAGCTAAAGGCGGCAATGCTCGATCTTGAGCGAACCCAAATCAGGGCGCCTTTCAATGCCATGGTACGTTCCAAATCAGTGGATCTAGGGTCTCAGGTGACGCCGCAAGAGCCCCTGGCCGAACTGGTGGGAACCGATACTTACAGAATTCAGGTGTCCATACCGGTGGATCGCCTTGAATGGATCCAAACGCCCAGCCAAGCCGGTGATCCGGGTTCCAAAGCCCGGATCGTTTACGGCCAGGGTCATGAACGCAGCGGCCGCGTCATCCGGCTCATGGGGGATCTGGCAGCCGAAGGACGCATGGCCCGAATTCTTGTGGAAGTTGCGGACCCGCTGAGGTTGAATGCTGCCACTCAGGATCGCACACCCCTAATCATCGGCGAGTACGTCCGGGTAGAAATCCAAGGGCGAAAACTTGACGGTGTATTTGAAATTCCGCGATCGGCATTGAGAGATCATTCCAGTGTCTGGCTGGTCGGTGAAAATCAAACATTGGAAATCCGGCAGGTACGGCCGATCTGGCGCGACCCAGAGATGGTTTTCTTAAAAGATGCACTGAAACCCGGTGAACACTTGATCGTCTCGGATTTGGCTGCACCGGTGGAAGGTATGATGTTGCGTGTGGATGCTTCGAAATCCGAAATGAAGCGTGGATCCCCTGTAAAGAAAAATCCCCAAGGGACAGGAGTTCCTAAAGAATGAGCAGCCTGCCGCAAAATGATTCCAAAAAAAAGGGTGTCATCGCCTGGATGACCGCACATCCCGTAACGGCCAACCTGATCATGCTGGTACTTCTGGTGGGAGGATTTTTTTCGGGTTACCTCATCAAGAAAGAAGTTTTCCCTTACTTTGAACTGGATCTTGTCCAAATCACCGTTCCCTATCCCGGTGCCAGCCCTCAGGAAGTGGAAAAAGGTATTATTTTGGCCATAGAGGAAGCGGTTCAGGGCCTGGAGGGTGTTAATGAAGTCCGGGCATCTGCCAGAGAAGGGGTTGGAACAGTTACCGTAGAGATGATCGAAGGCGAAAATCTGCAAAAGCTAGGGCAGGACATCCAGAGCGAAGTGGATCGGATCACTTCTTTCCCCGAAGAAGCTGAAAAGCCAAGGGTGGTGATTGTTTCCAGAAAGCGTTATGTGGTGTCGCTGGCGCTTTACGGCGATCAAAGCGAGAGGGTTTTGCGGGAATATGCCGAGTATTTGCGGGATCGGTTGCTTCAGGATCCGGATATCACCCAGGTGGAACTGGTGGGGGTTCGAAATTATGAGATCAGCGTTGAAATCCCCCAGAATACGCTTCGGGCGTACAACCTTACCCTTGAGGAAGTTGCCCAACGAATCGCCAGGACATCCGTGGAGCTTCCCGGCGGCGCCGTCAAAACCTCCGGCGGCGACATCCTGGTGCGAGTAAAGGAACGTAAGGATTACGGGCATGAATTCGGACAGATTCCGATTATTACGTCCACCGACGGAACCCAGGTCCTGCTAGAAGATATCGCCGATATTAAGGACGGGTTTGAAGAAACCGACAATGCCGCCACCTTTAACGGCGAACCCGCGGTGATGATCGAGGTTTACCGAATTGGCGATCAAACACCGGTTTCGGTATCTGATGCCGTCAAACGAACGGTGACTGCGGTAAACCAGGAACTGCCCCCCGGTCTGACGGTGGTTCCTCGCAATGACCGGTCGGAAATTTACCGGCAGCGTATGGGGCTTTTGGTCAGAAACGGATGTGTGGGACTGGGACTGGTGTTTCTTTTACTGGCGTTGTTTCTGGAAATCCGGCTTGCTTTCTGGGTGGCCCTGGGCATTCCCATCTCTTTTTTGGGGTCCCTTTTATTTTTGCCGACAATGGATGTCAGCATTAATATGATTTCCATGTTCGCGTTTATTGTCACCCTCGGAATCGTTGTGGACGATGCCATTGTTGTCGGGGAAAACATCTACTATCATCACCAACGCGGTGTTCCCTGGTTCAACGCCGCCATCTCAGGGACCCGAGAGATTGCCATGCCGGTTACGTTCAGCGTATTGACCAACATGATCGCTTTCGTGCCCATGTTCTTTGTTTCCGGTATCATGGGAAAGGTTTTCAAACAGATTCCGGTGGTGGTGATCAGCGTGTTTGCCATCTCCCTGGTGGAATGCTTTTGGATTCTCCCTGCCCATGTAGGCCACCAGAAGCACCCGCACAAAGGATTTTTCGGCTGGATGCACGGCTGGCAACAACGATTCAGCGAAGCTTTTATCCGTATGGTTCACAATCGATACGGCCCTTTGCTGGGGCTGGCCCTTCGGTGGCGATATGTAACCATATCTTTAGGTATCGCTATTTTACTGGTTACGGTCGGCTATGTGAAGAGCGGGCGCATGGGATTTGAACTTTTTCCCAAGATAGAATCCGATTATGCAAAGGTGACGGCGACGCTGCCTTTTGGAACTGCTTTTCAAAAAACTGAAAAAGTACAACAGATTCTGGTCCGGGCGGCCCAGGAGGTTGTCGCAGAAAACGGCGGAGAAAGACTCACGGAAGGCATTTTCGCCAGGATCCATGACAACCAGACCGATGTTCGCATCTATCTAACGCCGCCGGATAAGCGTCCCATGTCGACGGCCGAAGTCACCGAACGCTGGCGGGAACGGGTCGGGGTTGTTCCGGGATTGGAATCGATTCTGTTTGAATCGGATGCCGGCGGACCCGGTCGGGGACCGGTAATTTCAATAGAACTCAGCCACAAAGATATTGGCCTGTTGGAAAAAGCTGCCGCCGCCGTTGCTGAAGCCCTGGGATTTTATCCGAATGTAAAAGATATCGATGACGGTTTTGCACCCGGCAAACAGCAGCTCGATTTTCAGATCAAACCCGAAGCCCGAAGTATTGGATTAAGATCTAAGGAAGTGGCCCGGCAGGTCCGGCATGCCTACTACGGGGCCGAGGCCCTCCGGCAGCAGCGGGGGCGGAATGAAGTCAAAGTCATGGTGAGGCTGCCCAAGAACGAACGGATTTCCGAGTATAATCTCGAAGAAATGATATTGCGGACTCCGGCGGGCAATGAAATTCCGTTGCGATCCGGTGTTACCATAAACCGGGGTCGTGCCTATACCGACATTAATCGTCGAGACGGCCGCCGAATTGTGACGGTGGAAGCCGACGTTCGCCCCAGAAGCAAGGCCGGTCAGCTGTTGGCGTCGCTGCAATCTGAAACTCTGTCGGCTTTGCAAACGGAATATCCGGGTTTGAACATAAGTTTAGAGGGGCGGCAGGCCGACCGGCGGGAAAGCATGCAGAGCCTGATGCGAGGGCTTTCAGCGGCCCTTGTGGTAATATTTGCCATGCTGGCCATTCCGCTGAACAGCTATGTCCAGCCCCTGATCATTATGGCGGCCATTCCCTTCGGATTGGTGGGGGCTGTAATCGGTCATTTGATTATGGGCTACAGCCTGAGCGTCCTCAGCATGTTCGGGGTGGTGGCCCTGAGCGGCGTGGTGGTCAATGATTCGCTGGTGCTGGTCGATTTTGCCAATCGCAAGGAGCGGAGCGGAATGACCCGACGGGACGCGATTCATCAGGCGGGCATTCACCGTTTCAGGCCGATTATTCTAACCACCTTGACCACTTTCGGCGGGCTGTCACCGATGATTTTTGAAACATCTCGACAGGCCCGGTTTTTGATTCCCATGGCGCTTTCTTTAGGATATGGCATACTCTTTGCGACGTTGATTACACTGGTTCTGGTACCGTCCTTTTATCTTATTATCGATGATATCCAGCAGCTGATCCGAATGGAGTCCGTGGCCGACGACAAGGTTTGAACTGCAACAGCTCCCCGGTTAAATCTTTCGGAGGAGGGCCGCGAAGCGACATTTAACCGAGCGAGGGAATATTAAAATAGATGGATCATCTTCAAAAGGGTTTATGATTTTGAAAGGATTCAAGGGGTCAAGGGTCCAAGGATTCGAGTGAAATGCTTAAGAATTATGTAAATAAAGAAAAATTAAAGGCTCTCAAGGATGATACACAGGAAGTTGAAAGGATGCTCAAAGCGCTGATAAAATCGTTGGAGAACAAACGCTTGGCCCCTTGAGGAATTGAATCCTCGAACCCTCTTCTCCAACTAAATTGGAGAAGAACCAAAGAGGTCTATCATGCTAAAATCTGCGATTACGGTTTACGGTGCTCACTGGTGTCCGGATTGCCGGCAGAGCAAACAGTTTTTGGGGGAGCATCAGATCCCCTACCGGTGGATCGATATTGAAGGGGACAAAGATGCCGAAGAATTTGTGACAAAGACCAACAAGGGAAAGCGCATCATCCCCACCATTGTCTTTGCCGACGGGTCTTTTCTGGTGGAGCCCAGCAACGCCGAACTTGCGGCCAAACTGGGATTAAAGACCACCGCCAGCCGCAGCCATTATGATTTGATCGTTCTGGGCGGTGGACCTGCGGGTTTAACCGCAGCGCTGTATACGGGCCGTGAATACATCGACACGCTGGTGATTGAACGTGCGGCCTTTGGCGGGCAAGCTGCCGGCACCGAAAAGCTGGATAACATGCCCGGATTTCCGGATGGCGTGGCCGGCATCGAATTCTCCCGACGATTACGTCTGCAAGCCGAACGATTCGGCGTCGAGTTGTTGCAGGCCCAAGAGGTCGTAGAACTCTACCAGCATCACAATTATCACTGCGTAAAAACCGGAGACGGTCAAACGTATAGCGGTCTGGCTGTGTTGATTGCAACAGGAAGTCGTTATAAGCGCCTGGGCCTGCCCGGCGAAAATGAATATCTTGGCGCCGGGGTGCATTTTTGTGCTACGTGTGACGGCCCTTTTTACACTGGCGAGCGGGTTGCCGTCATCGGCGGTGGCAACAGTGCTGCCGAAGAGAGTTTGCTGTTAACAAAGTTTGCCGAACATGTAACCATACTGGTACGAAGTGATCGATTCAAAGCCACCCAGATCATCCAGGACAGCGTTTTAAGCAACCCAAAAATTGATGTGCGATGGAATACGGAAGTCAAAGCATTCCTGGGGGAGGATTTTAAACTTAAAAAGCTTCGGCTGATAAACAATCAGACCGGTTTAGAAGACGAATTACCGGTAAACGGTGCCTTTATTTTTATCGGGCTGACCCCAAATAGCGGATTTCTTAAAAGAAGCGGCATTCGGCTGGATCGATGGGGCTTTGTGGTTACCGGGCACGATCTGGGGCATGGTGGTCAGCGGCCGAAAGGGTATGATCATCGAGACCCTCACATATTGGAGACGAGTATACCCGGAATTTTTGCTGCAGGGGACGTGCGAGACAAGAGCACCAAGCAAGTGGCAAGTGCCGCAGGTGAGGGGGCAAGTGCGGCGTTGATGATTCGAGAATTTTTAAAGACAATAAGCCCGAATGTTTCGAACGTTATATGAAGAACAACCCAATAATAATATTTTTTTTAATGCCGGTCCTGTTGTTTATGCTACGTCAAGGTAAATACTTGATTTATGGAAAAAGAGAATAGAAATGTCTAAGCAATATCCAGAATGCCCTTTGTACAATCACGATAACTGTAAAGAGCTTCATAACCGGAAAGTCTGTGCCATTATCCGGGAAGACAAAAAATGTCTTAGGAAATTTCCGAAGTCGAGAAAGAAGGCATAGCGGTGCCTGAATATTCCATGAAAAAATCAAAATAGAATGTTCACATGGCAAAAGAAAAAAGAAAGATCTCGATCATACCGTTTTTTGTAAAATGGATCGTTTTATCCTTTTTGCACGGTTTCTTGTGGCCGATACTTTCCGGCAGCTTTCCTGGAGTTGATGGTTCGAATGATCACCGAAAACAGATATCCTCCAATGGAATTTTGACGCCATTGGGGTATAACATTCATTGCCCAACAACCGTGTAGTTTATTTCCCAAATTCAATTCATTTTCATACACACCCCGTTATCTTCTCTTAATCGATATTAATTTAAATCAATCGGTTACATAACATTGTTCATCTAATATATTTTCTGGCATTATATTTGCTGTGTTCTTATGCAAAATGTATCTAGACAAAAAATTCCATGAAGAACGTCCACCAGAAGGGCAAAGAAACGATATCGATGCCGTATCGGGTGAGATTTCCGGAACAGGTGGAAAAATATGAAGATAGTGGCAATTGCATTCATTTTATTGGAAAGTATTTTTCTCTTATTCTCAAATGGGTATGCCTTAAGCTTGAATGACCCGGTAGAAAAATATTCTTTATCCCAGGGTCTGTTTCCGTTTCTTTCAAAGGAACTCGATGGTCGTGACAATTTTTCCGGCAATGGCATGATTCAAACACCGCCGTTCTTGACCAAGCTGACCCATTCCTTTGGATCATTCGACACTTATAGTCAGAACCCGACAAATGCCCCTGTGGAACATACTGAGACCCATCATGGTTCCAATTTTACAGACACGGTCCGTGAACGTTTAAGATCCCGGCTTGCAGCCCTGACCCTGAGAAATAAAATAGAACTAAAAACCCACCTGATTTGCAATCCGGCATTACTTCTTGACTTCTATCTTCACCGGGAAGTTCAGCCCGTATGGGTGACCGAAGACGGGTTGAACACCCAGGCTGAAGTTCTCATCGAGACGATTCGAAAAGCAGACCTAGAAGGACTCGATTCCAAAACCTATCATCGAGACGATATTTTGACCTTGCTGACGGATATTGAACACAGCATTGCCATGGATATGTCTGAACCGGAAAAGTCTGCTGAACTCGAACTGCTTTTAACCGATGCGTTGTTTTCATACGGATTTAATTTATCAGAAGGGATCGTCGAACCGTATTCAAACAATTTTGATTGGCATATAAAAAAGCCAAAGAAAGATCTCTCAAAAATTCTTCAAACCGTATTGAACGATGACAGACTGGAGGGATTGGTTGATACATTGCAACCCCGTCATTCAGGGTATTTAAGACTGAAGTCGGCACTATTGAAATTTCAAAATATTAAAAAATCAGGTTCCTGGCAAAAAGTGCCTGCCGGCTCAAAAATGCTCAAAAGTGACGTTGGAAAACGGATCTTTGCTTTGCGTTTGCGCCTCATCGCTTCCAAAGATCTGGAAGATCCCATAAACGGCCATCAGGAATATTTTGATGACGCTTTGGAAGACGGTGTTAAAAGATTCCAGGCACGGCACGGACTCAAGGTGGATGGTATTGTCGGATTTAATACACTTGCGGCGTTAAATGTTTCGCTGGAAAATCGCATTCAACAAATAAAATTGAATATGGAACGATGGCGCTGGCTTCCTCAAAATTTGGGGACGCGCTATATTCTGGTCAATACGGCCAATTTCCAGCTGAACGTGATTGAAAATGAACAGACCCTAAAAACAATCCGGGCAATTGTGGGTAAGAAGAAGCGTCCCACTCCCATGTTATCCCGAAAAATAACCTATTTGGAACTGAATCCTTATTGGAATATTCCTCACAAAATCGCCTTAAATGATATATTGCCTTGTATTAAAAAAGACTCGGCCTATCTGACGGAGAAAGGTATCCGAATTTTTGAAAACTGGACGGCAGATGCAAAAGAATTAAATCCTGAATCCATAGACTGGAACGCAATTGGAAAAGACAACTTTATCTATAAACTCCGCCAGGACCCGAAATCGTCCAATGCCCTTGGGCGTGTAAAATTTATGTTTCCAAATAGGTTCAGCATATATTTACACGATACGCCGGCTCGCGGATTATTTGACAAGACAAAACGCGCCTTTAGTTCCGGTTGTATTCGCGTTGAAAAGCCGATAGAACTGGCCGCCTACCTTTTGGCAGACAATCCCAAATGGAATCTTCAAGAATTAATCGCTGCGGTAGACAGCAAAAAAACCAGGGCAATATCGTTGCCAGACCCGATAAATATTCATATTCTTTACTGGACAGCCTGGGTTGAGGAAGACGGCACTGCCCACTTTAGAGAGGATATATATGGGAGAGACCGTCAGTTGAATATTGCCCTCAACGAGAAAGCGACTTCTCCGGAAGTGTTGTATGGGGAAAATTCAGGAAAAAAATATTTATCGTCCCGGAATCTACCGGAAACTTATCCGCCGGTCACCCATATGAATACATTTGGGTCGTGGATGGTAAACAACACTTCCACCCGCTAACACAATTTACAGACAGACCCAATCGAAAAAAACCCTCAGGTAATCTCTGTTCTCCGTTCCAGGTATTGTACAAACATGGAGAGGGAAAAGGTCAGAATAAGATATAAAATTGCACAAACAAACCAGAGGTCAAACGTTTGAAGGCTGGTGGTAATAGCTTCGCGGGTTGCCTTGGTCAGTTCCCGGATGGCGATACTGCCTAGTAAAGATGAACCTTTTATGAGACTGATAAATTGGCCGGCAAGGGCTGCGATCCTGAATCACAGAAAGCTTCTAATTTTTTCCAGGTGATATGGGAGGATCCGTCGGCGATCAATGGGAATATATTTTTTAGAGTTAGGCCAGCGGCGCAGTATGGCGAGAGATTAGCACATATAAGACGAGCATTTAAACTCCATATGAGAATTTAGGATCATAGGCAGCTATTTTTTTATAGAATCTGGCTTAAAAAAAGCTTGGTTCTTTCATGGGTCGGATTTGTAAAGAAATGCTCAGGTGTTCCGACTTCTACAACGGCGCCTTCATCCATGAAAATAACCCTATCAGCCACTTCTCTGGCGAATCCCATTTCATGGGAAACAACAACCATTGTCATACCTTCCCGGGCCAGATTTTTCATAACATCGAGAACTTCACCGACCATTTCAGGGTCGAGTGCTGAGGTCGGCTCGTCAAAGAGCATCACTTTAGGCTCCATGGCCAGGGCACGGGCGATGGCCACACGCTGCTGCTGTCCACCGGACAGCTGGTCCGGATAAACATCGGCTTTGTCCAGAATACCGACTTTTTCCAGCAGCGCCATTCCTTTCTTCCTGGCTTCTTCTTTGGAGTTTTTCCGTACAACCATCGGCGCCAGGGTAACATTTTCAAGGACAGTTTTATGGGGAAACAGGTTGAAGGATTGAAACACCATGCCGACTTCAGCACGAACCTTGTTTATGTCGGTTTTTGGGTCGAGGATATCGATACCGTCAATAACGATACTCCCCTCATCTGCCACGTTCAGATAGTTCAGGCATCTTATTAAGGTGCTTTTGCCGGACCCGGATGGACCCAGCACCACGACGACTTCTCCTTTATCGACTTTAGCGGTTACATTAACCAGAGCCTTAACCTCCGTTGAATGACTTTTGAAGGTTTTGGAAATATTTTTTGCAACAATCATACTACAAGTTGCCTCCTTTCAAGATGTTGTAATAGCATTGATAGTGAAAATGTTAAAACAAGATATAACAGTGCGCATACAAACCAGAGTTCAAACGGTTGTAGGCTGGTTGTAACCACTTCACGGGTCGCCTTTGTCAATTCTCGAATGGCGATGATGCCCAGGAGCGAAGAATCTTTGATGAGGCTGATAAACTGACCGGCCAGGGGCGGCAGAATTCTTCGCAGGGCCTGTGGAAGAATAATATGCTGCATGGACTTAACGTAGGTCATGCCCAGCGACCGAGCTGCTTCGGTCTGCCCCCGATGAATGGACTGTATGCCGGCCCTTACCATTTCCGCCACGTATGCTCCTGTAAAACAGGCAAGGGCCGCAACGCCGAAATAGAGTGGAGGAATCTGGGCAATCCCATTATTGGCAAGGAGATTATTCAGCAATGTTCCAAGAACAAAATACCAGATAAAAATTTGTACCAGCAGGGGCGATCCGCGAATCATCTCAATATAAGTTATTGCGGACCATTTTAATGCGGGGTTGGATGATATGCGTGCTATGCCGGTGAACAGACCGATGAAGATTCCGAAAACAATGGCGATAATACTGACCTTTAACGTAAGCCACAGACCTTGCATCAGGATGCCGACCTGCCACTTTTTATAAGCGGCCAGTGGGTCACCGTAATATATTTGATCACCTTCTTCTACCGTTAAAGCGCTTGCCGAGACGGCGTATGATTCAGTCCCCTCGAGGCCCTTTACACGGACAACAGCATCTTTGCCTTTCTTTGTGATACTTTCAACTTCACCGTCTATTTCCGATTTGGTTTCAATCTGTTCCTGATAGGCAAAGTACTGGGGAATTCGATACCATCGCCATGTATAGTCAATCTGTCGTGCAGAATAATAAAGGGCTAGGACGATAGATATTAGGAGGAGAAAAAAAACGCCGATCCAGACATAATAGTAGTTTCTATCTTTTAGGCGATTTAGAAGTGACCGTGAACCCATCTGTCAACCTCATGTGTCCGTATTTAATGGTTAAGGCGCTTCGATTCAATCTTAATCAACAGACTCATTTATCCAACGGATTCTTTAGGTGTACTTAAAAACAGGCCGGCAGGACCTGAAGAATAAAGCTATACCGGCCTGTTTTAGATTCTGTTGTTACCGTTAGGGTCTACTGAACATTCTTGATCCAGTCGGTACTCTTTATCCACTTATTGTAAATTCTGTCATACCGCCCATCGTTTTTGACCTGTTTTAAAAAGTTGTTCAGCCAGTTCATAAAATCAGGATCACCTTTTTTCACAGCCCATGCAAGGGGCTCAAACGTAAAAGGCTTATCGATAAATACCAGCTTGCCGGCGCCCTGCTGGCCCATAAATACAACACAGTAGGGGAGGTCATACACAAAGGCATCGGCTTTTCCGTGAACAACTTCAAGGGCTGCTTCCGGCTCGGTTTCAAAAGATTTGTAGTTGCATTTTGGAATCAGTCTTTTTACGGCCTGTTCTCCGGTGGTTCCGAGCTTAGATGTTACGATGTATTTAGAATTATTGAGGTCTTTGTAGGATTTAATCTTGCCGTCATGTTTTTTATTTAACAGAATGGCCTGTCCGATAATAATATATGGGTTAGCAAAATTAATCTTAAGGTTTCTTTCCTGGGTTACGGTCATGCCGCTCATGATAATATCGAATTTATTTGTAATGAGCGAAGGGATGATGCCGTCCCAAGCGGTATTTACCGGAACGAATTTGACGCCCATGGCTTTGGCCATGGCTTTGGCCATATCGATGTCAAAGCCGACAAACTTTCCTTTTTTGTCCGTCATTTCAAAGGGCATGTACCCGGCTTCAAAACCGACCCGAAGTTCGCCTTTTTTTAGGATCGAATCCAGTGTAGATTTTTTGGCAAGCTCGATATCGGCGCCCAGTGCAGATGTAGAGACCATAAAAAACGCGACAAGGATTACAACTATACCAAAAATAAAACTTTTCTTCATAACCTGACCCTCCTTTTGTATGCTTGCCTCCAATTTGGCGGCTGTGATTAATGATGTGTTAATCCTTGTTAATAAGACTTCCCTTCTCTT
>Ga0070728_10004278_pt1 | contig 14962 bp, 15 predicted proteins | sample tdDd471_FD_66723 | JGI IMG/M metagenome (GOLD analysis project Ga0070728, IMG submission 66723) | Marine sediment microbial communities from the Atlantic coast under amendment with organic carbon and nitrate - tdDd47.1 | ecosystem: Environmental > Aquatic > Marine > Coastal > Sediment | place...
TTTACAAACGCCAAATTGAGGATCTTGAAATGAAGATCAAGAAGATGAAGCGTGAGCAAGAAGGTATGCTTGATCTTTCACCTTCAAATGCTCAATCTTTAGTATTGGCAAGTGATTTTGATTCGCAAAAATATGCGGATAAAGATCTTGATCTTGGTGTGAAAATCCATAACACTGAAAAGAAATTGGAGATTGCCAAAGAGCGTTATAAGTACTTATTCGGGGAGGAACTGTAATGGGTGGAGGAAGTTATTCATTCGAAGATCGTAAAGTACGATCAAAGGCTATGGGGTATGATACCAAATCAACCCATGAGATTTTCCAGCAGAGATCTATTAATAATGCAATGGATCCTCACGGAGTAACCGTTAGAGAATCACGTGATTCTCAAGAACATCCAAATTCGGTGCCAATTATTATTGCGTTGGACGTAACTGGATCAATGGGTAGTATCCCCCATTTCTTAGTGAAAGAAGGGCTCCCAAATATTATGCAGGATATTATCTCCGCAGGTATTGCTGATCCACAATTATTGTTCCTTGCCGTTGGTGATCATGTTTATGATTCGGCTCCACTTCAAGTTGGGCAATTCGAATCAAGTGATGAATTACTTGATAAATGGTTAACGGATGTTTATCTAGAAAGCGGTGGTGGTGCAAATGAAGGTGAAAGTTATCATTTAGCTTGGTATTTTGCTGGATTCCATACTTCAATTGATTCTCTTGAAAAAAGAGGGCAAAAGGGTATTCTATTCACCATAGGTGATGAGCCTACTCTTGCGGGTATCCGTAACAGTGAATTGAAGAAAATTATGGGTGAAGGGCAATATGCTGATTTATCCGCTTCAGATTTACTTGAAAAGGCAAGTGAAAAATATCATTGTTTCCATTTACATATTAAACAGACTCGTGCTGGGAGTATGCAATCAACAATGAATGGTTGGAAGCAATTAATGGGCGAAGGCTTAATAATTGTTGATAACAAAAATGACGTTTCCAGAATTATTTCTGAAAAGGTTGTTGAAGTTCAAAAACAGTATCAGGGGGTGACATCTTCACCATCTACTCCTGAGGCTAAAATCGAAAAAGGTGAAGAAGATAATCAAAGTAATAACGAAGAAGAAATTTTGTAATCATGGGATTAATTAATGAGAATTACTCGGAGAAGGTATCTTTAGAAGAAACCGCTCAAAACGAAGAAAACGTAGCAAAAGAAGGTGGATCAACTGAAGGTTGTGAATGCCAGGATTGTGATTGTAAAGAAGAAAAGTCTGAAGAATAGCCACTATGTATAGTGCTGTTATCGGCTTAGGTTTTGGAGACGAGGGGAAAGGTCTTACGACTGATTACCTTTGCTCCAAAGCTAAAAATCCACTTGTTGTAAGATTCTCAGGTGGACAGCAAGCAGGGCATACGGTTCATCTAGATGGTGTCCGTCATGTGTTTTCAAATTTTGGTTCCGGAACAATGCGAGGAATTCCTACTTATTGGTCAGAATTTTGCATTGTTGACCCTATTGGTATCGTAAATGAATTACAAATTTTGGAAGAGAAAGGGTTCAGCCCCGTATTATTAATTGATTCCAAGTGTCCAGTGACAACTCCTTATGATGCGTATAAGAATCAAAAAGAGGAAGAAGTTAATCAACACGGAAGTTGTGGGGTTGGGATAGGTACTACTATGGCTCGTGAAGAAGCCTTCTATTCGTTAACCGCTTTAGATTTAATGTTCCCTTATATCTTAAAAATAAAATTGGAGAATATCCGTAAATTTTATAATTTTAAGGAGAATGTTAAATTAGATAGGTTCTTTGAATGTGTTGGGATAATCCATAAGAAATTCAATATCAAGATTGAAAACGAATTCCCAAGCCATAGGGGATTTAGTGATTTTATTTTTGAAGGTTCTCAGGGATTATTGTTAGATCAGCATAACGGGTTCTTCCCTAATGTTACAAGGGCTAATATTGGGAGCAAGAATTTGCTTAAATTAGACTCTGGGAGGGTAAACTATCCAGAATTATATTTGATCACGAGAGCTTACCAAACTCGTCATGGCAACGGGGCTATGACTAACGAAAACATTGGGCATAATATTCGTGAAAATGAAAATGAAACGAATGTAACAAATAAGTACCAAGGGGAATTTCGTAGAACTCTATTAGATGTAGATTTGCTTGCTTATGCGATATTACGAGATGATTTCATCCGTGATAGCCAAAGTAAAAATTTAGTGATAACTTGCCTTGATCATATTGTTGATGAATGGAGGTTCACTTATAACGGGCAAATTATAACTGCTTTGAATGAAAATGATTTCATTGAAAGGATCTCTACAATACTTTGCATTGATAGTGTTTATATAAGTAGGGGGGATTCGGCTAAAGATATCGTAAAATGGAAGTGACCAAAGCCTTAATGATATTTGGGATATTCATTATCGGATTCGTAGTTAATGAAGTGGTGAATATTAAAAAGAGATTCCGGAGGGATGCCAAAGGAATGTTAGTACGTTATAAAGGTAAAAGGTACATGTGCCTGTATGATAAAGGTCATGTAATTTCCTTATCCGATGGTCTCGGATTCGTGAATAAGAAAAAATGTAAGCCAGTAATCCTATTTTAATCGTAAACCAAAATAAAATGGAAAAGCAAATTAAAGAAATAAAGGCAGATTTGGTTTTAGAGGATATTGCACATTTAGATTTTATCCGTGAAGCCAATAGCCACCCAAATGTGGTGTATAGCTATAATACAAAAGAAAGAAAAGGAATTATTAAAATTTTAAAATCGTAACAAAATGGAAAATATTTATTTAAACCATTCGAAATTTGACCAAAAGGGTCGCAGAGTAACTATCGCAGTTCAGGTAAAAGCTGATGAACTTAGGTTCGGGTTGAGTACTTGTTCCACCAAGGATCAATTCTCAAAGAAAAAAGGTAGGCAAATTGCTATTGGGAGAGCCCAAAAGAAACCTGATTACATTTATAAAACTGCGGAACCAATGAAAGCCCTAAAATCGGAGTATCATTCGTTAATTAAACAGTTTTATGGAATTGAGTAAAATCATACAACATCCGTTTCCGGATCATCAGTATTACCGTGAGGCGACTGATAAGAATCAAATCACCATCCACCATACAGTGAGCAATCCAAAATGGGTAGATGGTGATATCACTACTTGGGTTGGCACCGCAGCTAGGGTTGCAACTCATGTGATAATTGATTTTTATGGGAATATCCATCAATTATTTTCAAGTGAATTCTGGGCACACCATTTGGGTACTCATGAAAAAAATAATACGGCTTTAAATAAGGCTGCATTATCTATTGAATTAGATTGTTGGGGACCTTTAACAGCAACAGAGGAGAAAGGTATCTTTAAAACGGTATATAATACCAAATTTAAAAGTGATAACGATACAATCCTTTATTTGGACAAGTATAGGGGCTATCATTATTACCAGAGGTATTCCCAAGCTCAGATTGAAGCCCTTAAAGGGTTATTAATCTATTGGGGGGAGAGGCATAATATTGATTTATCTTACAATGAAGATATGTGGGATGTTTCCCCAAGAGCTTTAGCTGGGGAAAACGGGATTTGGAGCCATAGTTCTTACCGTAAGGATAAATCTGATTGCCATCCACAACCCGAATTAATTGAAATGTTGAAAGGTTTGACAACCTAATATTATCTAAACCAATTATAAATAAGGAGATTTATCAAAAATAAATCTCCTTTTATTTTGCTAATAATTTTTTCCACATTACCTTTGTAAAGCAAAATAAAATTATATAGTCATGGAAGAATTCTTAATAGGTGAACAAGTTCAATGGAAAGTTGGAAACATGGAATGTAAGGGTATTGTGTACGAAGATACTGGGGAAGATGAACTGGAAGTTATGTGTAGGGAGGTAAACTTCAAACCTGCCAAAACTAAAATAAAAGTGAAAAGGAACCTTTTGTCTAAAATATAAAATCCAAACTATGTGCACAATCATCAAAGGAAAAGAGAAAGTTGCTGAAATTAGGGCTGCTGGAAAAGTTTGTGGATACCCTAAATGCTGTATTGAAGAGTTTACTAGATTACTAGGTAGGGGGATTTATCCTGCTACATTAATGTTCAAAGATGATTATTTTAAAGGCAACAACACGGGGTTTGTACCTTGTGCAAAATGCCGAGAAATGTTATCGGAGTTTAATCTTGATCTAGAAGACTTGATAACCAAAAGGAAAATAAAAGCTGAATTCCCTGCAACGGATAGGGAAGTTTTTGAATCCAAAGTATATAAAAAACGTTATAAGAAAGAAATGAAGAAATTAGGAGGATGATAAAATGAATGATTTAATTAGTCAAATAGTAGGTTGGTCAGTTGTAACAATTACAACTTCCATATTTTTAGTAGTAACCGCAATGGAGATTAAGGATGTGGTGAAAGGGTTGTTATCTAAAACTGTTTTAAATAACGAGAAAAAGTAACAAAAGTCTTTGTATAGAACAAAATTTGAGATACTTTTGACGTGTCACTTTTAAGTAAGTGGGATGGGGTATAGCTCAGTTGGGTAGAGCATTACATGCTGTTACATGTAAAGGTCAATGGTTCGATTCCATTTATCCCTACGAAGTTCATTGAAATTAATTGGAGACTATTTTGGACGAGGGTTCGATACCCTCCAGCTCCACAAACGAAAACGGATGGAAGTACAACTAAAGTTTTCGGGTGTACTATGACATGTAATCGCTCAGCGTTGCAGGTATCAGGTTAGGCACTAAACTTATTAGTGGGGGAGGATTGATTAGTGATCGCCTCTCCTGCAAGCCAAATAGCCTAGTTTTGACCGTGGGTACTAGGAATTAAATATTAAAAACTGATGGTGACCCAGCGAGAGTGCTGGCTAGGGGTTGAATGGCTTTGACAGAATAGAATAGTAGGTTAATGGAGGCTTCAAAACCGCTTTAAACGGCAAAACAATTAAACTTTTCGATAACGAGCCTAAGATGGCTGCGTAATTGAACGTTCTCCCTGACGTAACAGGGAATTGGAAGATTGGCAGAGTGGTTAATGCAGCGGTTTGCTAAATCGTGGTCAGAAATGATCCGGAGGTTCGATCCCTTCATCTTCCGCAACTTATTTGATGTTTTGTTATTTAAGTTTTATTAGATGTTTGGGTTTTGCAAGGTGGGTACTTTGGGTGGTGCCCACCTTATCTATCAGCCCTTTATTTTTAATAGTTAATCTTTAAAATTATGTCGAAGTATAATCGAAAAAAAGAAATTGAAAAGGTGCCAACTCTACAAGGTGGAGTAGGGGTACAAATGTCGGACGAGCACGCATTGGTTGGGTTGCTTTCTACAGGTTTGGAAGGTAAGTTCTATGAAATGGAAAAAACTCGTGAGGATCGCTTAAAAGACCTTATTCGTAAGGTGGCAAAGAAAGATAAATATCTTGTTGCGCAAATGATCGTTTATACCCGTACTGTATTCGGGCAACGTTCAATCACTCACCGTGCTGCTGTTGAATTAGCGAAATACCTCCCAGGAGAAGATTGGGGTAAATGGTTTTTCTCTAAGTGGAATAAGAAAGAAAATAAAGGTGGGGTAATCTTCCGTCTTGATGATATTTTAGAAATTGCAGCCTGTTATAAGCATTTCAATAAGGATGCGAACCTTTCTAACGCAATCAAAAAAGGATTTGCAATGGCTATTGAGTCTGCTGACCCATACGAGATAGCTAAGTACCAAGGGAAAGGTAAGGATGTATCTTTGGTGGATATTGTTAATCTTGTTCACCCAAATCCATCTTCGAAGAACGCTGAAGCATTGAAACAGCTTATTGCAGGTAATTTGAAGCAGTTTAATACTGCCGAAGATAAGAACACCAAATCCGGACAAGAAGTTGCTAAGAAAGTTAAAGCAGGTAAAATCACCAAAGAGGAAGCGAAAGTTGAATTGAAGGAGAAAAAGTCTGAAAACTGGAAGGCACTTATCGGTGAAGGTACTATCGGATATTTATCATTGTTGCGTAATATCAAGAATATTATTAACACTGATGCAAGTTTGGTAGAATCAATGTGTGAATTGCTTGTTGATAAAAGGAAGGTTAAAGAGTCTTTAGTTTTCCCTCACCAAATTGATTTGGCTTTATGTGAATTAGAAAGCCAAGGGTTTGATCAACAAACTATCAATAGGATCCAAAGCACGTTATCAACTGCTTATGAAATTTCAGTTGAAAACGTAAAAGAACTTGGTATGGATGCCCATACTGCGGTTGTGTATGATACTTCCGGATCAATGCAAGGTAAAGAAGGTGGCTATTGGGGATTCCCTAATGCATCTATCAACGGGAAAGAATCTAATTATTCCCCATTGAATAAAGCTTCTTTAATTGCTGCCACTTTAGCAAAAGGGCTTGGGTGTGATGTTTATCAATTTGCAACAACTTGTGAGAAGGTAATGTATCGTGCAATGGATTCAGTATTTTCTATAAAAGATAAGTTCAGGCAAATGCAAGGGAGAGTTGGCCATGGGACAACATTTGGCTCAATTTTTGGTAAATTGGATAAACCTTACAACAGGATATTCATTATAACCGATGGGCAAGGTAACGATTCCATATTGAAGAACTCAACATTCCAAAGCTATAAGCGTCAATTTGGTGTGAATCCATATATCTACTATGTTAATTTATGTGGATATGATAAATTAATGTTCAAGGAAAATGAAAGATTTTTCCATATTCCAGGATATTCAGCGAGTATTTATGAGCTTGCTTCTAAGTATGAGGTGGATCCTAAAGCATTGATAAAAGAAATTAGAAAAATTAGGATAAAGTACTAGGTTTTTAAATAATATTTATTACCTTTACTGTATGATTAGGTACTGAGGAATGCGGTTACTTCGTTTTATCTAGGTTCGAGTCCTAGTCTCCCCGCAAAAAGTTCAAGTAAAATTGGGGAGATGGTGAAATTGGTAGACACGCAAAAATTAGGGTTTTGTATTACAACAATAACACCGCTTCCAACTTCGTCCTATCTTTGTTCTAAGATAGTTTTCATTTCTATAAGTTAATAATTATATTTGGAGGATCTCGGGGGCGGGAGACTCCTACTTGGTCCGTTCGACAAGCGGTTTAAGTCACCAGACTTTCGATCTGGAGTCATGGGTTCGAATCCCATACGGACTACTAAAAGGATGGTAAGGAAACAGGCTTACTTCGTAGCTCAAGTGGTAGAGCAATTTACTGTTAATAAATGTGTTAGGGTTCAAGTCCCTCTGTAGCCTATCCAATTTCCCTCCTTTTTTGAAAAGAAGCTTTTTGTTTTTTGATTATATTTTGGTTCATTCATCGGGGAGATAAAGTTCTCCTCGGTTTTTAGTCTCAGGGGCTGCTGGGTGTGGCCACCTCCCTGTCACGGAGGAAGATCAGATGGGTTCGAATCCCATTGGGACTGCTAGGGGTAGTAACAGGAAAGGGTTACTTCGTATAATTAGCTCAATTGGTCGAGCATTTGTTTTAGGCACAAAGGGTTGCGGGTTCGATCCCCGTGTTATAAATAAAGATCACCCTCCTATTTTCCTCCCCTTTATATGGATGTGGCGTAGTTGGTAGCGCACCTGCTTTGGGAGCAGGGGGTCGTAGGTTCGAGTCCTACTATCCATACAAATAAGTCCAATGGCAGAATTGGACAATTGCGCCTATCGGGTAGCAGTTGGGGTTGAGCCCATTGTTAGGGGTAGGTGGTAACAGGCGTAACATGGATGTGATGAAGCTTTGGGGTCGCTCCCTGATTCATTCGGAATTGAAAACCAGATTCATTGAAGTGGAAAGTACTGTAATTAGGAAGCAGGGAGTACGTATTACCTGTGGAATATCCGTTGGGGGTTCGAGTCCCCCTTGGGCTTATTTACTTAGTCGTATGGTATAGCTGGTTTAATACACAAGAATTTGGCTCTTGAGATCCTAGGTTCGAATCCTAGTACGACTTCTAAATTTATAGAGATATGGCAGCCTAAATACTAGTCGGGGTGGGTCAGGGTGCAACTTCATGATAGTAAGAGCTCTGGTGGTGTTTCTTGATTGATGCTGGGGGTTCGAGTCCCTCTTTCTCTACTGTGTTGTTAGCTTATGTGGTAAAAGCGTCAGATTGTGGTTCTGAAGATTAGGGTTCGAGTCCCTGCAGCACCCAGTTTAAAATATATTTTTGGGTAGGTAGCTCAGATGGCTAGAGCAGTTGACTGTTAATCATCAGGTCGGGAGTTCGAATCTCCCCCTTCCCTCAGTTAAAATTAGGGTGACTATGTTTTAGCCACCCTATACATGTTTAACCAAATTAAAATGTATGAAAACTTATGCAAAGATTATTTTGTTTATTGCAGCGTATTTTGTGTTTCTATTAAATCCAATGGATCTATTTGCCCCTCCTTCTAATTATATTATCAGGGCGAATGGGGAATTCCTTTGGGAGAAAATGAAAATTGACAAATTAGAAAAAGAAAACGAGAAAGCAATTCATGCTTTAGGGATGTACGAATCCCGAATGAACGCCAAAGCATATAATAGCATCGGGGCTATGGGCTGTTGGCAATTTATGCCGAATACAATTAAATATTTTGGATATAAAGGCATAACTCTCCAAAAATTCAAAAGGGATCCTGAAATCTTCCCTAAATCCCTCCAAGAGAAATTAATCAATTTAAAAATAAATGATGATATAAAACAACTGAAGAATCAATGGTGGAGACCTGATTCTAGAGATGTTGATTATATCGAAAAATATGTAGGAAAAGAATTCAAAGGTGTGAAAGTCACCCTATTTGGGATATTGGCTGCATGCCATATTTCCGGATACGGTAACGTTGTCAAATTGTTTGATAACGGGTATAACCCAAAAGATATCAATGGACAAAGCCCTTTAAAGTATTTGAAGCGGTTTTCCAAGTATAAATTTACTGATCCAAAGGTTATAAACGCATCACTTGAAAAATTGGAATATGAAAGATCTATGAAATTAGCCAAACTTTTTGTTTTGCCAAAAAAAAATGATAATTTTATAGAAAATTGGTATTATTTGAAATTTCAAACAATGATTAGACAAGCCAAAAAGGATTTTGATATCCTAGTAGAAAAGAATAATTTGGAAGTTTACACAAAAGAAGAAGCTGCCGAATTGTTGACGAAAAAATTCAAGGCGTTCCAAGACCTTGAGAAAAGTGAGGATGCTAAATCAGTTGATGCATTAAATGAATTCCGTGCGGAAGCATCTTGTTTCACGCATGTGCAAGTTATTTCTGAAAGGGATGACGCATTTGATAAATCTTTAGATTACAAGAATGTTTACGTTCGCCCTCAAGTTTTTGTTAAAAAAGAAGAAGAAATAATCGAAAAATCAGAAAATGGGGAGGAAACCCCTAAAACTGTTGAGGTTGGGGTCTACACAGAATGCCCATTGAATGAAGCTTTGGGGAGAGTTGGACAAAAATTTGATCTGTAAAAGATATGCCAGATTTCAAAGAAATTGATGATAAAATACAAGAATTGTCAGTTCAGAAATTTTTAGAAATTGAAAAAGCATTAAAATCTGATAACCCAAAGGATATTATAACCGCAAGAAGATATCTTGAGAAATTGGAGAATAAACAGCCATCTCAAGGCATGAAGGCGTTTATGTTTGAGCCTTACGAGGCTTTCACAACAGGTACTGGGTTTAAGGATACCAAAAAACGAATGGGGTTTTCTGTACAAAAAAAGGTTGCAGAAGTCCCATATGTTTGGTTAATACATAAAACTCGTATTTTCCAAGTGCAAAATTTTCTAAAATTTACTACGGATGATCAGTCTGAGGGGTACACGATACGTCGTAAACTCAGTAGATTTGAAGAGAGGGATAAGGAAGTTTCTGATGAGGATAAGGTGATAATTGAATATATCGCTGATTTCTTGGATAACAGCCGTAAGCCATCTAAGAATGATTCTAAGTTTGACCATGCTAAATGGGATGATTTTGATGATTTTGATGATTTTGTTAGGCTTATCCTAAAAGACAGTTTAACTTATGATTTTCTTGGTTTTGAAAACCAAAGGTCAAATTCATTTGATTTATTGTCATACAAGGCAGTTGACGCATCCACAATCAGATACTTAAATACTATTGACCCGAATTTCAGTTTGGGTGGGGAAAAGGATATCTTTGGTAGCCATGATAAACAATTTGGGTACTTTCCTAGATATTGCCAAGTCTGGAGTGGGCAAATCCAAAACAACCCTATCACCGAGGAACCGATTGTTTGGTATCCTTGGGAATTGAGCACGGCTATCCGGAATAAAACAACAGATATTGGGAAGAACTTCTATGGAGTTTCAGAAATTGAAATTGCTAGTCAATTGATAAGTTGGATTCTTTTTGGTATGGATTACAACGGTAACTTCTTTAAACAGGGTAGTAATGCAAAAGGTATCCTGAATTTTAAAGGGGACAATGTTGATCAAAATTCAATCAATCAATTCCGTAATTTCTGGAGAACAACAATTGCTGGTGTTGATAATTCCCATAAGATTCCTGTCATTGAAGGTTTAGATGTCGAATGGATTGACTTGCAAAAGTCGAATAAAGATATGGAATTTCAACCTTGGTTAGAATTCCTATTAATGATCTTCTGTTCAGTGTATTCTATTGACCCAAGTGAGCTTGGATTGAATTTCAAGAACTCAAACCAAATGTTTGGTGAAAGGGGTCAAAAAGAAAGGTTGGAACATTCAAGGGAAAAGGGGCTGAAACCTATTTTACTCTTTATCCAGAAGGTTATAAATAAATTCATCGTTAGTGAAATTCATAGGGATTTTGAATTTGTATTTACAGGAATTGATCTTGAGGATGAAGAAGCTAAGATTAAAACGGATAAGCTAAAATTGGAAGCAGGGGTTGTTTCCCTACAGGATATGTTCAAGAAATATTCACATCGTGAGTTAAATGAGGATGATGATATTATCGTGAATCAAATATTCTACCAATATAAGCAAATGATGCTAGGGGGAAGTCCGGAAAGTAACGCTGCTGTAGATGAAATGAATAAAGAAGCTGGCACGGATGAGCCTGAGAATGTTTTTGATGAATATGAAAAGGCTTCTGAACAAGATCCTATCATCAAAGAGACTTTATCTTATATTGATAATGCTTTTAAAGATTAAATATGGCTGATTTTGTAAAAGTTGGGGGAGTCAAAATAAACAAGAGGGATTTAACCCCTTATAGAAGGGAAAGGAAAGTAAAGGATCCCCCACGTAATCCGAATGTCGTACTAGGGTACGAAAAGGAAATGAACAATATGTTTAATCTCCAAATGAACAAGATGATTGTTGATTTGGCGAAGAAAATGGTAACATTGAAGAAATGATTTTTACACCAGTCCAAATAGAAGAGATCTTAAAGATTATTGAATACAATAATTCTTTCTTGATTGCCACAACTTTGGGTGTTGATGCTTTAACAAACGAGGATAGGGTTCTATTAGAATCTTTTGGTGTAGATCCGGATTCTTTATATAATAAATTCCCACCAGCGGTGAGATCATTTTTTTGGGGGAGATTATCCGCTCAATTAACTGATTTACAAGCTGGCAAGATTACTTATAGTGACTTCACAAAATATTTGCAACAAGGGCAGTATATCCCTTTATCTCGTAATGAAAAGAATGAACTCCGTATTGCTAAGCAAAAAACTTATGGGCATATAAAAAATATAGGTCTGAAAACAAAAGAAACAGCACGGGGGATCATTGTAGAAGAAGACGAAAAAAGGAGACTTGAGTATGAAAAAGTCATCCGTGGGGAGATAAAACGTGGTGTTGTAGATCGTAAATCCATACAGGGGATTATTAGCGGAATTGCAACTAAGCTTGAGGATTGGAAGAAAGACTGGGGAAGGCTAGTTGAAACAGAAATGCAGGATATTTATAATCGGGGTAGGCTGAGAACGTTCTTAGAAGATTTTGGGGAAGATGCTTTGGTTTATAAAGAAACCTATGAAGGTGCTTGCAGACATTGTATAAAACTGCATTTAACAGCAGGAATTGGCAGCCAACCGATATTGTATAAGATTTCAGAGCTTATTGCTAATGGGACTAACATTGGTAGGAAGGTCAAGGAATGGAAAGCCACAGTCGGACCAGTTCATCCTTGGTGCCGTTGTGATTTAAAGCATGTACCGAAAGGCACAAAATGGAATCCTGAAACAGGGAGATTTGAATACCCTAAAGATGTGAAGCCTAAACGAAAAGCAAAAGTGAAGATTTTTGTTGGAGATAAGGAATTTGCAGCATAACCGTAATGTTAGAATCGGATTGATTTAATACATTAACAAATGAGAATATTCAGAAGTACATCTGGTGTTTCTATGAGGGATAATAAATCACTCCCTGCAGGTGCGTATTCTTTAAGCGGAGACCCTGTAAATGGGACTTTAACCTTGGGGAGAGTGAATACCGATAGGAACGAATTCACCAATGTCCATTTTTCTATGATTTTTAGACAAGATGGGACAGGGTTCACAACTTATCAAGATTGTTACGATTATGTACAGGAACAAATAAATTTTAGTGGGGGTGGTGGTTCAGTATTCAGTATAAGGGAAGATCGGTTCTTTGATACTGAAGCAGAAAGAGATGCAGCTATTCCATCACCTACCGAGGGAGAATATTGCGCATTATTAGTTACAGGTGAAACTTTCTACAGGATCCAACGTTATGAAACTAATGCTTGGGTAGATAGGATTGAAATCGCTAGGGGACCGAAAGGGGATAAAGGTGATCAGGGGGATCCTGGGATAACACAGGCGCAAGCGGATACATTAACCTCATTAGAAACAGTCCAAGAAGGGAGGCTCCCTGTAAAAATATCGACAGGATACGGGAGTTCTTCATTAGAAGAAACTGATGACTTAATGATCTTCCTTAAAACGGTTATGTTCCCTCCTGGATCATTTATGTTAGGGGATAGTATTGTATCTTCTGCTGCTAGGGGGATCGTGGCGACTTCATTAACCACAGGAAGAAAAGGGATTTTTAATATTCAATTATTTGATGATTCTAGTTTCTCTAAGGCTACAGTTTTTGATGATACCCAAACAGTTACCACAGGGGATATCCAGATAACAGCCGATTCTGTGGCTTCTGGAAATGTTGAATTAAACTTCAGCACCCAAGTCCAAAATGATGTTCTATTTTTACTTGTGAGATTTAAACCTGACGGTGGAGCCTTAACAGGGACTTTGAATTTCCAGATAAGGTTATCTGAGACTGGTAATACTGTATATGATGAGGATATCACATCTGCAGATTTGACAGATATGGGGGGTGGTGTATTCCAATTTGCTATAGAAAATAACGGGATATTTGACGCAAATACAAGGATTTATATTAGGACTTCAGGTGCTTCTCTATTAGGGGGTGCGTTTGATGGTACAGATGGTATCAGATTTGGGGATACTTCTAATGGTAATTTCTTCCCTTATATTCAATCTGTGGTTTTACCTGTTGTAAGGCAAAATATTGCTACTGAAAATTTTGTAAATGATGGGTTATCTGGGAAAGAAGATGGTTTGGGAAATCCTACAAGTGATGGCCAGATACTAAGCTCAACTGCAGCAGGTGTTAGGTCATGGGTGAATCCATCTCCTGGGAGTGGAGCAGATAATGATGCTATCCATGATAACATCGCAGGAGAAATTGAAGCTATTTCAGAAAAAACTGATCCAGTAGGGGCGGATATAATCTTAATTGAAGATTCAGAAGATTCTAATAATAAGAAGAAAGTACAGATTGGGAATCTAGATACTGATGATTCTGATGCGATTCATAATAATGTCGCAGGAGAAATTGATGCCATTACGGAAAAAACTACCATTCACAATGACGATATTGTTTTGATAGAAGATTCTGAGGATAGTAACAATAAGAAGAAAGTTTCTGTATCTACATTAACTGGTGGGCAAGCATACCATGCCCCTACTTTACAAAATTTCAATATTGATATTCCTAGCAGGGTAAATCTGGGGACAGATTTAAATGTGCAAAAACAAATAACTTTTGATGCCCATAATTCAGCAAACCTTACATCCTTACAACTTTTAGTTGTTACTGGGGATAACAAAGTTATTTCTTTACCTATTTCAGATGGTGCAAATTCTGTCAATGTAACTCTTTCTGGAATTGTTACAAGTTCAAATGCAACCCTAACATTCCAATTATCAGGAACTGATTTACGATCAAACACTATAACGTCGAACACAGTGACTATAAACATAGCAGATGTTGCAGCCCATGAATACATTTATGATGGGCTCAATTCAAGTAATGATTTCAGCACTGTGGATATATCTGGGTTTGACCAGCAAGAAGTTGGTTCTGCTACAGGGCAGACTTTATCAATATCCACTGGGGCAGTAACGTCGGGGCAGTATTTTGGCATTTTAACTAGGAATATCCATACCCTTACAATATTTGACACTGTTTTACAGCAGGATGTGACTAGTATTTTTACTAGAACTCAAGATGTCAGAACCATAGGGGGACAATCATTTGATTCCTATGTAATCGGACCATTGAATGCAGATTCAACAGGGCAAACTTATAATGTAACTATAAATTAAAGGTTATGGCAGATAGACAAATATTATATAGATTAAGGGCAGCCCTGCAAGGAGGTAAGGTTGCCGTGGCGAATGAAGTAGAACTTATTGGAGCATATGCTGGGTTATTGAATGGGGTCAGTGATATTGGGACTGGATTTTCAAGAATAGATGGCACTGGGATTGGTTCAGCGATATTTACATTCTCAGGTAATTATTCAGCCCAAAGTTCTAATATCTCTGAATGGTTCGGGAGTAGGCAGCAAACTAGGCTTAGGTGTATATCAAATGCAGGGTTTGTCCCTGTAACATTTACATTACCAGGAACTTCGGATTTGAATA
>Ga0070728_10004279_pt1 | contig 14961 bp, 10 predicted proteins | sample tdDd471_FD_66723 | JGI IMG/M metagenome (GOLD analysis project Ga0070728, IMG submission 66723) | Marine sediment microbial communities from the Atlantic coast under amendment with organic carbon and nitrate - tdDd47.1 | ecosystem: Environmental > Aquatic > Marine > Coastal > Sediment | place...
TGGGAAATCAAATGATCAATATCATGTTGCTTTTCCCATATATCATCTAAGCCTGCAATAACCAACTGAGCCGACTCTCGATTAATGACGATGTGTTCATTGGGAAGTTCCTTTATATTCGCCTTAACAAGTACTTCACGTGTTTGCTCAACATTTGCCCAATGATCGTGATTGCCTAGTACCGCAACAACACCGTCATTTGCCTGAAGTAGAGAAAGGCTTTCTACAAGATCATCTGCATAATTAGCAATCCGTCCGAGTGTGATAAAGTCCCCAGTTATCGCAACTAGATCGGGTTCATATGAATTAATGATTTGAACAATTTTTATGAGTTGTTCTTTATCTAGCCATGACCCCATATGTAAGTCTGTAATCTGAATGATTTTGTAACCATCGAATTCGGATGTGAGGTTATGTAGCGGTATTTGATGTAAAGTGATGTCAATGTCGTAGGGTTCAACTGTGTTGCCATAAACAACACTCATACTTGTCAAAGCCATCCCTGCGACTGCCGCCCCTTTTATAAATGTACGTCGAGAAACAATGTTTTCAGGATTCAATATGCTCATAATCTCCTATTTGTCTGTCCATCAATCTTACAAAATACAAATCGATTGTAGGCAATAATAGTTCAACCAAGATGTTTCATTATGTCAATCATCTATACGGGACAATACATTCCCTTAAACAATCATATTTCTATAACTCGATCTCATGGCTTAAGAAAAGTTAATTACATAAAAAATATCTAATTTATACACTCAGCGTAGCAATATTCTGCATAGATTTGAAGCAAAACTGAGAAGATCTATCAACTGTATTATAAACGACCAGATGTTTCTGAAATGAGAGCAATCTAAGTTTTAGGTATAGATCTCATCAATTCCTAATTTTTAGTTTTGGTCTAAAATGTGTGCGGAAGCGCCACTATTTGATATATACGGCGGATTAGGTTATAGTTTTCAAACAGTAAATAAGTACTAATTGCGAAAACCTTAATTCTTCGCTTATAGTCTGTGGGTATAATATATTTATAGATGAAATAATTAAAGAAATGGAAACGACAATGTCAGCAATTCTCACTTTATTGGTTATATGGTTTGTAATTTCAATTCCCGTTGCCTTATTCGTAGGGGCAGTATTCACACTATCTAAACAATCTGCTGAAGTCGATTCCACTGTGAATTCAACAATTGAAGTAGTTCAAGATATTTAGAGCAGAAAATTAACTCAATCAATTAGTTTTCCTTAAAAATATAACCAATACCGGGTTGTGTAAATATGTATTGGCTATGTTTTTTTGTTTTCTCTAATTTTCTACGTAAACGACTCATATTAACCCATAAATAGTTCTTGTCATCTTTATATTCTGGTCCCCAAACCTCTGTCAACAATTCTGTATGAGTTAGTGTTTTGCCCATATTAAGGGCAAGCACTGTAAGTAATTCATACTCAATCCGTGTTAAGTTAATGTTACGCCCCTCAAGCATGACTTGCCTTTGTGCGAAATCAATATTCAGTTCCCCAACTGTTATAGGCTCATGAACACGTTCGGGTAATTTCGCTCGCTCAAATAGATTTTCTATTTGTGCCAAAAATTCTGAACCGCTTATAGGTAAGCCAATATAAACATCCACCCCCGCCCGTAAGGCACGTACACGATTATCCTCTGTGTTGTATGTGGATAAGATCATAATGGGGCTTGTGATTTGTTTTTGTTGACGAAGGCGTTTTACAAAATCAATGACATCTTCATGATTTTTCCGAATCGTCATAATAATTGCATCAATTCTGAATAAATCAACCTCATCATATATTTGTTCAAGTCGATCAGAAAACAGTACTTCATAATCTTGGTCAAACAGCACACTATAATTAACATCACTTGGATTCTGATCCGTATCATAAATCATGATGTTTGAAAGTCGGCGTTCTGCAATACGGTCTTGTTGCTGTACAGACTTTTCAATAGGCAAAATGATATTAAATTGCATTCCATCAGATGTTGCTTTTTTGATGCGTAGTTCACCATCATGCTTTTGAAGAACTTGTTGAATAAAATACAAACGTAGTTGTGTCGCATATGGAATTTCTTCGATACTTTGGTCTGGCGTTGATAAAATCTGAAAAATACGATCTGCTGGAATGATACGTCCACTAGCCTCGACTCTAAACACAAGACGGTTGGCTTGTGTGCCCATTTGGATCAAGATTGAAGCATCTCCTGCGGTTGATAATCCAACTTCAATCAAACTGGTGAAGGTCTGCATAATATATTGGCGGTTCACTCGTATCTGAGTATCTTTCAAGGATGTACGAACATCAAGACGAGTATCATATTGCAAAAGAGGTGGTTTATTTAGGATGACAGATAATAATTTATTGGGATCATTAAGTGTAAACTTCAAGCGATCCAATTGTTCTAGCTGGGTAAAATTATCCGCAATAATCAATAATTGCTCAATTTCCTGGCTATGCCGCTTGAGTAAGTCTATCGTTTTTTGTGTCTCAGTATCGGTGATCTGGCTGAGTGGGACAATATCTCGATAAATATTTCGTGTAGAAGTCTGAATATGATTCAAAATTTCGCTCATTAAAGCAGGGGAAACAGATGCTTCCGTGATGTTGAGTGTATCCATATCACGCAAGACACCAATCCAACTTTGTTTTTCATCTTGCCCGTCGCTTGTCATCGGCATAAATTCAATGTAAATGCGTGACTCGATGGACGGGATATAGACTTCGACAATGGGATGATCGTAATCGGGAGAATTGCTTTGCAGTTGGTGCATTGCCGCCATTAACTGCTGATAGGTTCTTTCTATATCATGGCTTTGTTGCGACAGCGATTTGAAGAGAATATCAACAGGTTGATTGATCACAAGTGATTGATTAACCCCTGTTAATTCCGTCACTTGTGGATTACAAAATACAACTTCTTGGAACTCATTAACAAAAAATACACCATCACGTATGCTTCGTGCGATTGCTTTTAGGTGCTCCGTTTGTTGATTTTGATATTGCATAAACATATTACGTTCAAGCGTTTGTCCGGCGGCGTGGGCAATCCCCTCTAACAAACTGATGTTATCGGCATTCAATTCTTCATTACTTTTGGAGCTAACAATCAAGCATCCAAGCAAACGTGCTTCATCCTTAATCGGAACCCAGATCAGTTGTTGTCCGCCCATTACTTGAAATAACTCCCCGATATTGGGGGTATTAGAGCGTCCTAACCAGACAATGATAGGGCGTAACTGTGTGTCGAATTGATTGATATAGTCGTCAATGATGTTTTGGGAATGCAATTTCTCGAACACACGAAGCGTTGCATTATCGGTTGCATGAAGAATGGGTTGCTGTTGTGATTCTCCATATAGCCAAACTAGGGTTTTCTTGACACCCGTAATGTTGGTGGCTAATGTCTGGATTGTTTGGCTAACTTCCTCTGGCGCATAGATAGATGATAGGCGTTGCCATGTTCGTAAAAGATGACGATTTGCTTTTACATTCGCATCTTGTGTGTGCGAATGACGCACATTCTGATAGGCACTCCCTAAATGGGTTGCGAGATGCTCATATATAACGATGTCATCCCGTGAAAGTGGGCTTGTCTCTTTGCCAAAAGCCATGATCGCGCCAAGCGTGATATTAGAGTAATGAAGAGGTACAACAAGCGCCGAGTATAATGTGTCAAATGTTGGAATTTGAACCATGTACTGATTTTGAGACAGATCCTCAAATACCATAACCAATCCTTTTTCCACACTTTGGCGCAAAGGATCATAAGGGTGGAGATTGGTGATAACATCATAAATCGGTTGCGAATTATCACTTGATGCTCGATAGGCTCTTAGATGAAATTGTCCGCCGCTTTCAACAACAATTGCAAGTCCGTTTAGATTAAATGTCGACGATACAATCTTCAAAGCATCGGTCATCAGATTATTGGGGTCGGTAGCATTATGTAAGTGCCGCGATACAATCGTGACTGAATTTAAATGCCGATTTTGTTGAATGGATATTTGTCGTTTTTGGTTATGTTGAATCGCAATACTTAAGCGTCGAATAAGATAGGCGGTATCTTCATTGACATTAAAAACGTTATCAACCCCTAACTCAATGAGGTTCAAAACATAGTCGGGATCATTCCCTTCAGAAAGTACAATAATGGAGACAAGTGGATAATTTCTATTAATCTGTATGATGATCTTTTCGAGTTCAATCAGTGGGTTATCACCATCAACCAATAATAGATCATAGGCTTTTTCAGAAAGGAACGTTAGCTTTTCATCGACGATTTGATGTCTATCAACTTGGTATAACTCAGTATCAAGATTGTCAATCCAATTGATTTCTTTTTCGCTAATAACCGCGATTTGTGACAATTTAGTTGCCATTCAGACATGATCTCTCTAAAATTTACACATTTGCTTTTTCGGCTACAAATGACTATATTTACTTGGAATAGCACTCTGTAAATTGCCATCAGGACGTGTTTGAATCTTATGGGTTTTGTTGATTTTCCTGCCTTCGGATGCATAGAATAGTGCATTTCTGCAACCTTTTCGCAGTAATAGTGTAGGGATATCGATTGGATGTCCGCCCAAAACACAGTATTATTGAATTTCCAAACAGATTCTCAGAAATCAGAACACTATCAAGTATTTCATTTTCACTAGTATATGTAGAGTATATATAACTTTTGACAGGAACACCAATTATGCCTTATCAGAATGATCGACCAGATTTTTATGATGATACAGTTGTTAATGCTAACGATTTTAGTGCTATCGCAAAACATATCAAAACAAAAGTCTTTGATCGTGAAATTATTGAATCTGTCAAAGCTATGGAAAATCGGGATACTTTTTATATTCGCCCATGGCGGGTGAGTTTTAATATCCCATCAAGCAAAGTAGAAGTCGTTTTTGAAGTGACAGAAACCCTCCAAATTGGTCGATCTCCTCAATCAGATCAGTATTTTGATGGCTTTGACCTGTCTCCTTTTAATGGGTATGAAATGGGGGTATCAAGGCTTCATGCGGAAATCAGCTTACAGAATGAGAAGATCATACTTGTCGATAAAGGCAGTGCTAATGGGACATTACTCAATCAACAGCGGCTAGAACCAGAAACAGCTTACGTGGTGAAACACGGAGATGACATCTGGTTTGGGAATATGCCCGTTCATATTTACTTTCTAACCCCTATTTTCCAGACAGAATAATAATCATATACTAAATGTAGCGAACCTCTATTCAATGCTAGGGAATTTCTTATGTCTTTGCGTTATATACTGCCTATTTTCCTTGCTCTTGTTCTAGCGATCATTTTGCTAGTTCCGCGAGTAAGACAGATGTTACAAAACCTTGGTAAAACAAAATGGCTATACTTGATTACAACGGGATATGTAGTCTGGAGTAGTGTTTTTATCTACGTCACATCATATGTCGCTATTGATGGTAATCGATATTTCAATTTGTTCGATGATGCCATGATATCAATGCGTTATGCGTGGAATTTTTCACATGGGAATGGGCTGGTCTGGAACAAAGGCGAATACATTGAGGGTATCACCAACTTATTACAGACATTACACATGGCGTTTTGGACTGGTATTCTTGATAAATCAACAGCCGCATTAATGGTACAAATCGTCGGTATCGTTATCATGTTAACGATTGCTTACCTCACGATGAGAATTACAACGATCATATTTGAGCGGGAGTCTTTGGAGCATAAAGATTTTTATTCTGTTTTAGCTTATGCAATATGCCTGACTTACTACCCCTTATCTTATTGGACGTTATATGGGATGGAAACAGGTTTACTTGGGCTTTTAATGATTGCTTCGATATTTCTCGTTTTTAGGGATGTACATAAAGACGTAAAAATAACGAAATTGATCCCTTTTCTACTGGGTCTAGCCTTTATAACAAGACCTGATGCCGTCATACCCAGTGCCGTCATTTTGCTTTTGAAATGGTACTTTGACTATAGGGAAAAGGATAAGACCGTTTTAATCAAAAGTGCATTATTTGATATTGTAATTGTCCTTGGAATGGTGGGGTTAACCAGCGCCTTCCGTGTGGTGTACTATGGAAGTGTTGTCCCAAATACGTACGCATTAAAAGCGGTTGGAATGCCCTTTGATGTAAAAATTTCAAATGGACTGATATTTATCCGTCGTTTCCTTACACAGATATTTATCCCTACAAGTCTTATTGTCATTTACTTGTTCAGTAAGAAACGGCTTTATCTTTTGCTCCTGTTAATGTTCGTGATGAGTACAGTCGCTTATCAAATATGGGTTGGTGGAGATGCTTGGCCTTATTGGCGAATGATGGCTCCGACGATGCCTATATTTTTGATTTTATGTCTACTCAGCTTGGACTATATCATTAAACGAATCCGCCCAATATTTAGACTATCAGATACCAACCCTATGGTTCATTACTATGCAATACTAACTGTAATTGTCATTTTTATGGTTGGGTTTAATTTCTCCTTTTTGACACAGATTGTATTTTATAATTATCCATTTGATGTTGATCATAGCTGGTCTCGAATTAATACAGCTATCGCACTCAATGATATAGCGGATCCTGATGCCACAATTGCCGTTACAGCCGCAGGAACGCTCCCCTATTATGTAGAATTCCGAACATTAGACATATTAGGTAAATCTGATAAATATATTGCTTCGTTGCTACCCGATTTAACAGGTGAACCCGGTTGGATGGGTATGAGTAGTGTTCCGGGACATAATAAATATGACCTCGAATATACCATTATTGAATTACAACCCGCTTATACGAGTGGTCTTAAATGGGGTAGTAACGATGTTACAAGCCAAGCAAGCAATTATGGTGTTTTTAGATATAAAGAGGATACACTGCTAATTCTCAATACAGAATCCCCCTATATTGATTGGAGTAAGGTTGAAGAGACGAATATATCACTTGATGATCCGGAAATAAATTCTGGCTAAAGTTGATATAATCCATCTGATCATAAGATTACAAAGAAGAGTCCTTGCGCACCCAGCCCTATCAAGGGGGTGACGGGTTATCGCAATGCTCTTCTTTATCATTCACCTTTACTCATCTTATTAACCTCACAATATATTACACAGCCTCATTAAATGTCGTTTTGACTATGTTTGCCACAGAAATCCGATTAACACGCTTCTGTGATTTTCCAGCGGTATACATAGTTTTTCTAAAGAAAGTCGTATTCGAACAGGATATATTTACTCAAAATTAATTCTATTAAGTTATAAGCATAAATATATTAAATTAACATAATTTATTTCATATCCTTATCATTTATTACAAATCAAATTTCAACCCATATAAATGATAAGGTGCTTGCTATTACTAGCTTACAATTCATTTATTCATCTATTTGTGTAGATATTACTAATGTTTGTAAGGTTAACGAGAGATTAACGCTGTATTACACTATATTTCTGTAAGGTGAGTAAAAAATGTCGTGTAAGGTGTATGTAAGTCGGGGTATGCTATGTTTGTAACGTAGATTGATAAAAACAGATTACTAACAATAAATTCGGATAATACAACATTTTAGGGGAATCATTGATGACGCATTTGCAAACAGCTCCATCAAACAAAAATTGGCTCCATACAACAATAACCAATTTACAAGAACTAGTCAGCAATTTAATCTCTAATACTGTGTATTCAACGCCGCAATTATTGGTACAAACACGGTCATCAGATAATCAATTTATTACAACCCGCGAAGCAAAGATATTAGCAGAATGTGTCGATCGTTCATCAGGTACGATTTGTGTTGACGCTATCGGAGGCAGTACGGTTTACTTTTTTGTAAAACGGATTGTTGATTTGTCGATCGCGGCTGTTCTGATTAGTCTTTCTCTTCCTGTCATTATGCTTTTGGCATTATGGGTTGCAATTGATAATGCTGGCTCACTGATCAGCAAAGAACAACAATTTACATCACGCCTAATACAAAAAGATGGAAAAAGTGTATGGGTAGTCGTACCGTTTATCCGCTACGAATTCCTTACATCCCGCCAAACACTATCTAGTCAATTCCTTCAAGCGACCGGTTTAGACGCTTTACCTTCACTATTTAATGTACTTCGTGGAGAAATGAGCATTATCGGATCAGAAACATTAACTTGGGAAGAAATTGAAGATTTTCAAGATTGGCAATTCCTTAGCCTTGCTTCAAAGCCCGGAATCATTGGTTTATCCCGAATTTCTGGCAAATTGTCATGGCTAGCAAATGATCGGACACGTCAGGAAGTCTGGTATGCATGTAATCAAAGTTTTGCAGTTGATGCCAAGATCATGGCCAAAACTTTCCAATCGATCATAGCAATATAACAACCAATGGGGCAATTCAAATTGCCTGTACTTTTCGTATAAATTTTTACATTAAATTTTGAAATACTCATAGGGAACAAGGGGAGCAAGGGAAATGAAGTTATCAATCATCATTCCTGCATATAACGAATCAGAAAGTGTTCACCATACCGCTAAAGCATTGCACCCGGTAATTGTTGACTTACAAAAGACTTATGATGTTGAAGTTTTGTTTGTCAATGATGGTAGCGCAGATAATACTGAGGAATTGTTGCGGGAGGCATTTGCTGATGTTGATTATGCCCATGTAATTTCATACAAAAATAATCGAGGGCTGGGTGGAGCCATTCGCACGGGTTTCAAACATGCTGAAGGGGATATCATCGTAACCACTGATTTTGATGGGACGTATGACTTCCGAACCATTCCAAACATTCTTGAGTACTTCAAGGATGAGAATGTAGATATGGTCACAGCATCACCTTATCATCCATTGGGTGGCGTAGAAGGTGTGCCTCAATATCGTTTGCTTTTTAGCTCTGGCGCATCATTGATTTATCGTATTCTGGTTAGCCCAAGAATCTATTGCTGGACAGCACTCTTCCGTGCTTATCGCCGTTCAGTGATTGCCGAGACAAGCTTCGAGGATGATGGGTTTTTATTCGGTACTGAACTCATGATTAATGCTATTCGCGGTGGTTTCAAGGTCAAAGAATATCCGACTATACTAAACTCACGAGCATTTGGTGAATCTAGCATTCGTATTGCTAAGGTAACGAAGTCTCATTTGAAGTATCAATCACGTTTGTTATCTAAATCCAATGGACTTCGATATGCAACATTGATGGCATCAACCATTGCACTGATCATATTTGCAAGCTTGATGTCGTTCCGCCACTCAATTAAAACCTAGACCTTACTAGCGTACTTTAAACCTCAAAATATACTACTGATTCTACAAAAACAACAAAATGGGGTGTCGTTTACGTCACCCTTACGCATTATAATGCCAAGTATGGGTGTGCTATCGTGTGCCTCATCTTATTTGTCAGATTGATAAGGAGTGAATGTTGTCATTCATTTCAATTGAATTTATCACTTTATTTATTGTTGTTTTTCTTATCTATTTTAGATTACCTCAGAAATATCGCTGGATATTTTTACTTATTGCCAGCTATATTTTTTACATGTATACCAATGTATATCATATATTTATCATCGTTTTTTCAACGTTTATCAATTACATTGTTTCGCAACAACTTGGCAAGCTACCAGACGATAAACAATCTCAGCGTCGGACATTATTATTTATAAGTGTTGCTGTGAATCTGGGGGTTTTATTCTACTTTAAGTATTTCAATTTCTTCACCACCTCTGTTACCGATTTCCTTGCGAGTCTCGGTGTAACCATAGATCCCATCACACATTCACAAATATTACCGATTGGTATCTCATTTTATACATTCCAAGCGATGGCATATACTATTGATGTCTATCGTGGCAAGATTCAACCAGAACACCACTTTGGCATATTTGCTACCTATATTGCGTTCTTTCCGCAACTCGTTGCTGGCCCGATTGAGCGAGCATCAAATATGTTACCTCAGTTTCGTACCACCTTTGAGTTTGATTATGCTCGCATCGTCAGTGGCTTGAGACTGGTATTATTTGGGGTATTTAAGAAGGTTGTCATTGCAGACCGTCTCGCTGTATATGTCAATGAAGTCTACAACAATCCTACCCAATATAGTGGGGTTGTCATGATCATTGCAACACTCTTTTTTGCGTATCAAATCTACTGTGATTTTAGTGGTTATAGTGATATAGCGATTGGTACAGCGAAGGTGTTTGGGTTTGATTTGATGAAAAACTTCGATAATCCCTATCTGGCACATTCCATTCGAGATTTCTGGCGACGCTGGCATATATCTTTGTCTACATGGTTTCGGGATTATGTCTATATCCCATTAGGCGGGAATCGGGTCAGCTTAGGGCGCAACCTGCTGAATTTGTTTATTGTCTTTGTGGTTAGTGGCTTGTGGCATGGCGCATCGTGGACATTTGCTATCTGGGGCGCAATTCATGGTGCATATATCGTTATCGAAACATACATCGCTCATAAACGTCAAAACCCGATGCGTTCCCGCTTATCTTATGTTGCAGGCATGTTGTTAACATTTACAGTTGTGAATATTACATGGATCTTTTTCCGTGCGAATTCGCTAGATGATGCCTTATATATCTTGCAAAACATGTTCAATTTTAGAAATGGCATGAACGGGATTTTAGTCCCCTTTATCAATCAAGAACTAGGGGCAACACTTACCTTTGCGATTGCAATATTATCTATTGCTGGTCTTCAGATCTTTGAGTTTTTCAATGAACACTGGAAAATTGTCGATTATATTATTGCCCGTGCATGGTTACGGTGGTCATTCTACTATGTATCGTTGATCTTAATTATCATTACTCTAAGTGATTTGTCTGTAGAGCAAAATTTCATTTACTTCCAGTTTTAGGTTAGATATTGATGGTTAAGATCATTATTAAATCCACAATTCTATTTGTCCCTATTCTGTTGGTGATAGGCATCTGTATTGCGGTGGGTCTGAATGTAGGTGAAATTTACTCTTTTAACTATATTACGCGGCTTCAATCAGACAATCGTGAGATTAAGTATTCGATTATTGGTAGCCGTTGGGATCATTTCAGCTACAAATCAACAGCTATCAATTTACAACAACCAAAGTTAGTACTATTAAGTTCATCGAGAGGGTGGCATTTTAGAGATTACATTAGTAATAAGAATCCACATTATTTTTACAATGCATCCGTTATCCATGCTTCTATTAATGAACTCCAGCCAATGGTGGAAGAATTTGTTCAGATGGACAACAAACCTGAGGTTATTCTGCTTAGTCTAGATTACCCAGACTACAATGCTGATAGTAATTTTCGAGAACGATCAAGACAACTCAAACTGGTTACATATCAAGAACATGTAGCAGATGCCATCAAACGGTCAATCCTTCATGTGCTTGGCAATCCTTCAACTATCCTTAGAATATTCGACTCACAACCGACTCAGGAATTAGGGTGGAATTTTGTAACCGAAGATGATCCTGATTATTATCGGGGCGATGGCAGTTACTCTACAAACTATTTCACCAATGGCGTTCTTGAGCAAGAACTTCCAAAATATATGAATTTAATCGCAAATGGTGAAGAACAATTTCAGTATGGTTCAGCCGTTGACGAGACTTCATTAGAATCACTTACAAATATTTTACGGCTTGCTACAGAGAATGATATAGACGTAATTGGATTTTTCCCACCCTATCATACAGAAATTTTGGCTAAACTTAAAAATAACGATCGCTACTCATATATGCCATTGGCGTGGAGTTCAATTCAACAAGTGTTTGAACAATATGGACTTACGGTATACGACTTTTCAGATGTTCGATCATTTGGGGGTGACGACAATGGTATGTATGATGGGTGGCATCCCGGTGAATTAATGAGTACAGAGATTTACTTACAGCTATTGCGTAACAAACCTGAGATACTTTCAGAATACTCAGATATAGATTATCTCGTAACTATTATTCAATCTGCTACCGACACTTATCATCCAAGTTTGTTTATGATGAATTGATTGAAATATGCCATCCAACAATGTGGAGAACCGCTATTGTACCGATCAAATCATGATTGAGAAAATGATTAATAAATATGACTAAAATCATTGTTAAATTCACAATTTTATTTATACCTATTTTGTTGTTGATTAGCATCTGTTTAGCTGTGGGTCTGCATTTCGGTGAAATCTATCCACTTAGTTATGTTGCAGAGCTGCAATCTGAAGATCGTAAGATTCAATATAATCTTACAGGCACCGGCACCAAACATATGCAATATAAATACGAATCTATACTTGTTCAAGAACCCTCCCTTTTACTGATGGGATCATCACGTGCTTGGTATTTCCGTGAACAGATTGCGAACCGTTGCCTCAAAGAATTCTATAATGCATCTTATGGGAATTCCTCTATTTTTGAGATCGCGGCGATGCTCCAAAAAGTGATCGACAATGGGAAAAATCCCGAAGTGATCTTACTTAGCTTAGATGATCCAGACTACAATGCAGAAAGTGACTATAAGGGCGTTATTCGGCAGTTGGATGAGACTTCAGCTTGGGAATATTTCATCGATAGTGCCAAACGTATGATTATTCAAGTAATAATACATCCCGATGCCATTGGCGATATGATGAATAGTCCAAAATCGGATTCTCAATTGGGTTGGGGATTTGTCTATGACGAGAAGCCCAATTATTATAGTGGCGATGGGAATTATATTGAATCGAAGTTCGACGAAACCTATCTTCCTGTGGGGTTAGACATACATCATGTCATGATACAAAATGGAGAATTACAATATCAGTCAGGCTTCACCGTCGATAACAGTGCTTTACAAGCTCTTAAAACTGTTTTGCAACTGTCATCGGATAACAATATAGAAGTTATCGGGTTTATCCCTCCATTTCATGAAGAGATCAGAAACAAACTTGAAGATGGTACTGATTTCGCGTACATCCCTCTTGTTCATGACGAAATCAACGATGCCTTCGAATCATATGAATTCAAGGTATACGATTTTTCCGATTCAAAGTCGGTTGGCGGTACGGATGCAGGAATGTACGATGGTTGGCATTCGGGAGAATTACTCAGTACGCAAATCTATCTACAGCTATTGCGTAACGAGCCTGAGATACTCTCTAAATACTCCGATATAGATTATCTAGAGGATCTTATTGAGTCAGCTTCCGATCCGTATAACCTAAATATTGATCGGGCGGCATTAATCAAACAGCAATCTTGTGAGTAAAAGTTATCACTTAAAATCTGCGCTAATCGCATTTTGTATAGAGGGAATCAAATGAAGAGAGACAATCCTTTAGTGTCACAATCCTTACAAACTGGAGATTCTAATCGTCTTCTTTTGTTATTACCCATCTTCATCATTTTGGTAATCGCATTCATAGTCCGCTTGCATGGTGTTAACTATGGTTTACCTTATATGTATGATGCGGATGAGCATATTTATGTTGAAAATTGTTTGCGAATGATAGCACAAGCAACAATATATCCTAATTATTATGCGACCCCATCTCAAACGACGATATACATTAATATCATAAATTATTTATCCATTTTTGCTTTTGGTACGCTCACCGGTGAATATCAATCCATACAAGGATTTGTTCAACAGTACCAGCATGATCCGACCATTTTCTTTTTAAGTGCTCGCATTGTGATCCTCACATTTGATGTGATGAGTGTATTTCTTGTTTACCTGATTGGACAACACTTATTTAACCGTAAAGTAGGTTTAGTGGCGGCGGCATTGCTAGCCGTTGTGCCGATACATGTTGAAGTGTCACGCGTTATTCGCCCAGATATACAAATGACATTTTTTGTGTTATTGGTTTTCTGGTTCTGTTTAAAAATAATTGATCGACAAACATATCGAAATTACATCCTAGCTGGAGTTGCACTTGGTCTTGCGCTGATGTCTAAATACCCCGGCGCGGTTGCATTGTCGCTAATTATGGGGACACACTTTATTGTGACGTATAAAGATCTATTTAATATTCGAAACCATAGTAAGCTCATCATCAGTGGTGTAGGTTGTTTATTGGGTATGTTTATTGCCGCTCCGACCTTCTTTTCCAATCTTCACTATGCTTATGCATCATTTCGCGGTCAGAACGATCAAGATTTACCATCAGCAGTAGGAAATGGGATACTCGAAAATGTGGTGTATTACATTAACCTACTCATCACTAACGATTTAGCGATAGTCGGATTTGTGCTTCTATTACTCGGTGCATTCTTGTTAATAAGGTCGAGAAAACTCATCAATCTAATGCTATTAACATTCCCTATTGTATATCTCGTTGCCATATCCGCCGTCTCCTTACATTATAATCGTTACATGCTTCCTAGTTTGCCATTTTTTGTGATTATCGTTGCTTATGCCTTTATTACGATTACGACATTTATCACACAAAAACTAAGCCAATACCCTGCCTTGATCGTGAACGGGATTTTCTTTGTTGCATTATTGTTCCCACTAGCATCAACTGTCATTACAAGAGGTAACGAACTTGCAGGACCCGATACACGGACAGTAGCTGGACAGTGGATGCTCGAGAATTTGCCACCGAATAGCAATATTCTGATGGAATTTTACTCGCCTCAACTTCCCTTTGGAGCTTTTAACTATTATGGTGGTTTATGGAGTGGTGAACGGAGTCTGTTATTACTCACGCCAGAAGAGTTCAAAACTGATTTTGTTATTGCCCGAAACATCACTGGACGAATACCCACCGAACAGATATTGAATGGTGATATTGACTATGTTGTTATTACAGAATTTTATGAGCGTTATCTCGCCGAAGCTGATTTATATCAGGATCAGATTGATAATTATGAAACGCTTATGGAAAATGGTGAACTAGTCTACGAAATTAGGCCGATTTCAGGACAACAGAGTGGTCCACCGATATCTATTTATCAGTTGACTAATAAGTAGCTTT
>Ga0070728_10004280_pt1 | contig 14958 bp, 14 predicted proteins | sample tdDd471_FD_66723 | JGI IMG/M metagenome (GOLD analysis project Ga0070728, IMG submission 66723) | Marine sediment microbial communities from the Atlantic coast under amendment with organic carbon and nitrate - tdDd47.1 | ecosystem: Environmental > Aquatic > Marine > Coastal > Sediment | place...
CCACGACATCTGGGTTCGCTTCGGTCAGGACGGCGCGGGCGCGTGGGGGATGCAGGTCACCGACCTCCCCGGCGAGACCGGTCCCGTCGAGGGCGCGGTCGAGGAAGCGATGACCGCGCCGAACGGAGGCATGGCGTGGGCCGGCCTCGCGGACGACCCCTTCTTCTTCGACCTCGAGGGATTCCAGGACCTCTCGTCCACCGGCGAGCTGTCGAGCTTCGACAGCGTGTCGAGCGGCTTCACGTCGACCCGCGACTCGGTCATGGGCGCCAACGCCACCGTGATCGTGCTCGAGTTCCCGGCGTCCGAAGTGACGAACGCTGGCGGCATGGTCCACGCGTGGGCCACCACGGGGAGGATCTGACATGCGTCGCAATCCTCTGATCATCCTGCTCGCGGTCGCGGCTCTGTCGCTCGGCTGCGATGAAGACAGCGGCACCGACGCCGGCCCCGGCGGCGGCACCGACGCCGGCCCCGGCGGCACCGACGCCGGGCCCCCCGGTGACATGGACGCCGGCCCGGGCGACGACGACGCCGGTCCCGGTGACGTGGACGCGGGCGCGGCGGGTGACTTCACCTTCCGCACCGAGACGCCCGACATGTACACGCGGGTCGACCGCGCCGGCGCGCCGGCCGTCTCGACCGCGCTCGTGTCGAGCGCGATGAAGAACGCCTACAACGACGACGACCCCTCGGACGACGTCACCGGCGACGCGCCCGGCAAGTGGGCGGGCGAGTTCATCGCGTCGCTCGACGCGCTGCACGCGGCCGTCGGCATGACCAGCGGCCTGACGCTGGACGAGCAGCTCACCGGCGCGGGGCTCACGCCCTGCAGCTCCGGGGCGGACTGCGCGACGCAGGAGATCGCGGCCGGCGTGCCGGTCCACTCCTTCATCATCCCGGACGTCATCACGCTCAACACCAACATGCCGGCGGGCTTCCCCAACGGGCGCCAGCTGTCGGATCCGGTGATGGACGTGGTGCTCGCCCTGGTGCTGCTCGACCTGGACGGCACCCACTCCGTCGGGACCCTCGGCGGTCTGCCGCTCAACCCCACGGCGAACGACGTGCCCTTCGAGGCCACGTTCCCGTACGTGGCGGACCCGCACACGCCCTGACCACCCCGGGCGGCGCCGCGTCGGCACTTCATCCACCCGCCGACGCGGCGCCTGTCCACTTCGTTTGACTTCGTATAGAGAGATCCGAGGAGAGTCATGTCGCGCGTCCCGCTGACCCTGATCGTCATCGCCCTGTCCGCCTGCGCGTCGCCGAGCGCGACCGAGCCGCCGCCGGACGAGCCGCCCGACGTGGCGCTGCCGTGGCGCGCGTCGACCGACTACGCCGACGCGCTGGTCCGCGCCGACTCCGCGATCGAGAGCGCGCGCCGCCGCGCCGACGCGCAGCCGACCTCGTGGCTCCCGATGGAGAGCCTGGCCTGGGCGTACGCCGACCGCGGTCGGCTGACCGGCGACCTCGAAGACTACGCGCGCGCCGTGGAGACCCTCGACGAGGCCTTCACCCGCGCGCCCGAAGGCGGCGGGCCGCACCTGTCGCGCGCCTCGCTCGCGTTCACCGTGCACCGCCTCGACGCGATGGAGCCCGCGCTGGCCCGCGCCGAGGGCGGCGCGATCGCGGGGCTCGTCCCGCAGGCCGAGATCGAGGGCCTGCGCGGAGACCTGGCGCTTCATCGACTGCGGATCGACGCTGCGGCGACGCACTACGACGCGTCGGAGACGCTCGAGCCGAACATGCCGGCCGCGTTCCGCCTCGCGATGCACGAGTGGCACCGCGGGCGCTTCGACGCCGCCGACGCGCGGATCGTCGAGTCGCTCGAGCGCCTCGGCACCGCGCCGCGGACGCAAGCGTTCCTGCACCTGCAGCGCGGCATCTTCGACCTGTCGCGCGGCCGCTACGACGACGCGCTCGCCCACTACCACGACGCGGACGCCGCGTTCGGCGGGTGGTGGCTCATCCACGAGCACATCGCCGAGATCCACGCGCTGCGCGGCGACGACGCGATCGCGCTGGCCGCCTACCGCGACGTGGTCGCCCGCACGCAGAGCCCGGAGCTGATGGGCGCGCTCGCGGGCGTGCTCGAGGAGCGCGGTGAGGCCGACGAGGCGATGGAGCTGACGGCGCGGGCCGAGGCGATCTACGAGGCGCAGCTCGAGCTCCTGCCGGAGGCGGCGTACGGCCACGCGCTCGACCACTTCCTCGGCACCTACCAGGCCGAGCGCGCGCTGACGCTGTCGCGCGCGAACTTCGCGCTGCGACCCAACGGCGAGAGCCACGTCGCGCTCGCTCGCGCGCTCGCGCTCGTCGGCGACGAAGCGGAGGCGCTCGACGTGATCGAGGTCGCGCTCGCGTCGCCGTACCGCTCGAGCGAGCTGCACGCGACCGCGTCGGTGCTGTACGCCCGCGGCGGCGACGCCGACGCGGCGTCGGAGCAGCGCGCGCTCGCCGAGTCCATCCAGCCGGACGTCTTCGAGCAGGTGCAGTGGTGGTCCGGCGCGCTGCCCTGATCGCGGCGCTCGCGCTGTCGGCGTGTGACGCCGACGCGGCAGAGGACGCCGGCGTCACCTCGACCGACGCCGGCGCCGACGCCGGCGCCGGCGTGGACGCCGGCTCGGACGCCGGCGTGGACGCCGGCGCGTCGTGCGACGACCTGATGCCGGCCGCCACCGATCTGGTGATGTCCGAGATCCAGCCGCTCGAGCACATCGAGCTGTTCAACCCGACCGACGCCGACGTCGATCTCGCCGCGGCCGACTACTGGCTCTGCTCGCCCTTCATCTACGTCCCGCTCGACGAGGGCGTGGTCCCCGCGCGCGGCTACCTGTCGGTCGACTGGCCGTTCGACATCGGCGTGAGCGCCGCGGTCGAGGACCGGGGCGAGCTCATCCTGTACTCGTCGGGCGCCGACTTCGACGCGCCCGACCTCATCATCGACTTCGCCTGCTGGGGCACCCGGCCCGCGATGAGCCGCAAGACCCAGGCCGAGGTCGGCGGCCACTGGACCGGCGACTGCGCCGCCGCGATCGAAGCCGACGGCAGCATCCATCGCGTCGCGGGCAGCGACGGGACCTCGGGCGCCTCGTACGACACCGCCGCGCCGCCGTCGCCGATGTCTTGCGCGCCCCGATAGGCGAGGTCTAGCGCCGCACGAGCGTGAGCGTTCGGCGACCGCCCGTCTGCGGCACGTACGCGCGCGCGCCCTCGATCCGGACCGCGCCGCCGTCGTCGAGGCTCGCGTCGGCGCCGTCGGGGAAGGTCACGCCCGGGATCGAGATCACCGTCTCGCCGGTCGCCGAGCCGTCCTCGTCCCACTCGAAGCGGAGCGCGTCGCCGTCCCACGACCACCCGAGCGGCACGCCGGCCACGCGGGTGGGGAAGGGGCGGGCGATCGCGACGCCGAGCGTCGACGGCGCGCCGCTCTCTTCGAACGCGCCGTAGCTCGTCGGGCCGCGGCGGCCGCCCTCCCACTGCGTCACGCCGAGGCGCTGCGCGTCGAACGCGTCGTAGGCCTGGTCGAGGAAGGTCGTCGCGCCGTCGACGTCGCGGCGGGCGCCGGTCTCGCCGACCACGACGGGCAAGCCCATCCGCAGCGCGTCCTCGGCGATCGTGAGCGCGTCCTCGAGCACCTCGGCGTGCGTGCCCGTCCAGCCCATCCCGCGCTCGAGGCTCGGCGGGTACAGGTGCGGCCCGTAGATCAGCCGCGGGCGATCCGGCGGCACGAGGAAGCTGCTCAGCCCCACGTTCGCCGCCGACGCGGGGCCCATCATCACCCAGGCCGCGTCGTCGTGCGCGCGGATCGCGTCGATCCACTCGGCGTACGCGGCCGGCGCGATCTCGCGCTCGAACTGACGCACCGACGCGGTGCCCCAGTACGGCTCGTTGATCAGCTCGTAGGCGAGCAGCCCGCCCGCGCCGGCGAGCGCCTCGGCCACCCGCCCCCACGCCGCGGCGTACGCGCCGCGCAGCTCGGCGTCCTGCCAGAGGCGGTCGAAGCACTCGCCGACCTCCGGTTCGAAGTAGCCCAGGAACCACTCGTCGGGCGGGGTGAACGAGTCGTAGAGCGCCTCGTCGCACGCCCAGCGCGGCGCGCCGTCGCCGCCGAAGCCGCGGCCGAACACGTCCTGGTGCATGTCGACGATCACGTGCAGGCCCACCGCGCCGGCCGCCTCGACGCGGGCGCGCACCTCGGCGAGGTACGCGTCGTCGTAGGCCCCGCGATCGGGCTCGACCGCCTCCCAGAAAATCAAGAACCGCACCGTGTTCAGCCCGAGCGCGTCCACGAGCGGCGCGAAGTCGGCCTCGGTCGCGTACGACGGCGGCAGGAAGTCGTCCTCCCACTTCGCGGCGCCCTCGACGTTGGTGCCCCGGAGGATCAGCACGCCGCCCTCGTCGTCGCGCACGAACGCCGGCGTCGGCGGCGCGCCCGCGTCGGCGGCTCCGCCCGCGTCGGCGCCCCCGTCCGCAGGCGTGACCGGGCCCTCGCAGCCGGCGAGGAGGAGCACCGCGAGTAGCAGCGCACGGGTCACGACCGGGGCGGCTCCGAGGGGTGGTCCGAGCTCGACGAGCCCACGAGGTGCGGCACGTCCGGGCGCCCCTCGTCGCGCAGGCGCAGCGCCTTGTCGATCCGCAGCGCGGCGTTGATCAGGCCCAGGTGCGAGAACGCCTGCGGGAAGTTGCCCAGCGCCTCGCGCGTGCGCGGATCCACCTCCTCGGCGAGCAGACCGAGGTGGTTGGACGCGTCCTCCGCGTGCGCGGCGAAGACCTCCTGGGCCTCCTCGATCCGACCGGCCATCGCGAGCGCCTCCGCGAGCCAGAAGCCGCAGAGCACGAACCCGCCCTCGGGGCCGCCGACCCCGTCGTCGATCACGTAGCGGTGCAGGTACGGCCCGGTGCCCAGCTCGGCCTGGATCCACTCGAGGGTCCGCAGCACCCGCGGGTCCTCCGCCGGCAGCAGGCCGGTCATCGGGAGCACGAGCAGCGCGGCGTCCGCGTGGTTGCCGCCGTAGCGCCCCACGAAGTGCTTGCCCGTCGGATCGAGCCCGTCGCGCACGATCTGGTCGGCGATCGTCGTCGCCTCGCGCTGCCACGCCCCGCGGCGCGCGCGGTCTCCGAACAGCGGGGCGAGCCCCGCGCCGCGGTCGAGCGCGAGCCAGCACATCAGCTTGCTGTAGACGTTGTGGAACTTCCCGTCGCGCGGCTCCCAGATCCCGTGGTCCGGCTCGCGCCAGTCGCGCCCCACGTCGTCGATCACCGCGCGCAGCTCGCGCCACATCGACAGCGTGAGCGAGCCGCCGAAGTGCTCGTACAGGTGCGCCGCGTCCACGAGCGCTCCGGCGGTGTCGAGCTGCACCTGGTGGCGCGCCCCGTTGCCGACGCGGACCGGCTGGCTGCCGCGGTGACCCGACAGGTGGTCGAGGACGCGCTCGGCCGGCACGGGCCCGCCGTCGAGCGTGTACATCACCTGCAGCCGCTCCACGTTGTGCAGCGCGTCGCGCATGAAGTGGAAGAAGTCGCGCGCCTCCGCCGTGCAGCCGATCAGGTTGTTGGCGCGGACCGCCATCGCGGTGTCGCGCGTCCACGAGTACCGGTAGTCCCAGTTGCGCCCGCCGCCGATCCACTCGGGCAGCGACGCGGTGGGCGCCGCGACCATCCCGCCCGACGGCGCGTGCGCGAGGAGCTTGAGCGCGAGCGCGGATCGCAAGACGTGGTGACGCCACGGCCCGTCGTAGGTGAGCTTGTGGGACCAGTCTCGCCAGCGGTGGCGCGTCGCGCGCAGGTGCTCGAAGCACCGGTACGCCTCGATCGGCTCTGGCTGCGGGGCGCCGCCCGAGAGCACCATCCAGAACGACTGCCCGCGCTCGAGGCGCACCGTGCAGCCGACGCCCCCCGCCTCGCGCCGGGTCCACCGCGTGTCGGCGCCCACCACCGCGGCGAGCCGCTGCCCGTCGCCGGTCGCGAGCACGCCGTGTCGCTCGATCGCGACCGAGGTCTCGGCGGCCCCGTACCCGAACCGCGGATCGAACGCGATCTCGACCTCGAGCTCGCCCTCCATGCACGCGATCCGCCGGTGGACCTCCTGGATGCCGGAGCGCGGATCGTCGGTCCACGGCATGTAGTCGTCGAGGCGCGCCACGCCCCCGCCCTCGGTGCGGAAGAGCGTCTCCAGCACGTTGGTGTCCGGGTCGTAGCGCTGCAGGCTCGTGAACGGCTCCACGGGGGTGATCGCCGTGAGCCCGCCGCGGTCCGGGTCGAGCAGGGCGCCGAACACCGAGGGCGCGTCGAAGCGGGGGACGCACATCCAGTCGATCGCGCCGTCCACCCGCACGAGCGCGCACGTGATTCCGTCGCCGATGATGCCGCGCGCGCCGATCGGCAGCTCGCGGGGGCGATCGCCGCGGGCGCCGAATTCGAAGGGGCGCCCCAGGCGTCGTGCGGTGCTGTACAGATCCATCGCGACCGGTGTAGCAGTTGAGGGCTCCCGCGAGAATCGCTACACCGCGCCCCTGCATGTCCGATCCCAAGCACCTCGTGGTCGTGTCGAACCGTGGGCCGGTCCGCGTGCGAGGGGCCGGCGCCCGTCGTCGCATCGAGCGAGCGGCGGGAGGTCTGGTCACCGCGCTCGACCCCGTCCTGCGCGAGCGGGGCGGCGTGTGGGTGAGCGCGCTCGAGACCGACTTCCCCCAGCTCGTGGAGAAGGGGACCGACGACCTCGGCTACGATCTGGTCCAGGTCGATCTGCCCAAGCGGGTCCGCGCGGCGTACTACGGGGACATGTCCAACGGCGTGCTGTGGCCGACGCTGCACAGCATGCCGGCGACGGTGAGCCTCGGGACCGCGCCCTGGGATCAGTACAAGAAGGCCAACGAGGCGTTCGCGGCGTCGGCTCACGAGGCGGGCGGCCCCGACGCGATCTACTGGGTGCAGGACTACCACCTGCTGCTCGTGCCCGGCCTCATCCGCGCCACCGAGCCGCGGGCGCGGATCGGCTGGTTCTGCCACATCCCGTGGCCGGGGCCCGATCTGTTCCAGACGCTCCCGTGGCGCGACGAGATGCTCGAGGGGCTGCTCGGCGCCGACCTGCTCGGGTTCCACACCGACGAGTACGCGGGGCAGTTCCTCGAGTGCGTGGCGCGGCTCACCGGCCACTCGGTCGACCACGACGCCGGCACGGTCCGCTACCGCGGGCGCACCGTGCGGGTGATCGGGGCGCCGATCGGGATCCCGTGGGACCAGATCCAGGAGCTGGTGCAGACGCCGGACGTGATCGCGCGAGCCGCGCAGATCCGCGGCGAGATCCACGACCGGCCGATGGTCCTCGGCGTGGATCGGCTCGACTACACCAAGGGGGTCCCCGAGCGGCTCGCGGCGTTCGAGCGGCTGCTCGCGAAGAATCCGTCGCTGCGACAAGGCGCCGTGCTCGTGCAGATCATGGTGCCGAGCCGCGAGGCGGTGGGCGCCTACCAGACGCTCAAGGACGAGGTCGACCGCATGGTCGGGGACATCAACGGGCGCTACGCGGTCACCGGCCGCGTCCCGATCCACTACTACTACCGCTCGCTCAACCCGGTGGACCTGTACGCGCACTACGTGGCGGCCGACGTGGCGCTCGTCACGCCGCTGCGCGATGGCATGAACCTGGTCGCGCAGGAGTACTGCGCGTCGCGTCGCGGCGAGACCGGCGCGCTGGTCCTCAGCGAGTTCGCCGGCTCGTCGCACTACCTGCACGACGCGCTGCTCGTGAACCCGCACGACGTGGAGGAGACGACCGCCACGCTCCAGAAGGCGCTGCGCATGCGCCCGGCCGAGCAGAAGCGCCGCATGCACGCGCTGCGCGAGACGGTGCGCGAGCTCGACGTGCACCGCTGGGCGGGCGGCTACCTCGCGGAGCTCGAGAAGGCGTGACCGACTGGGTCGAGGTGGTCGCCGCGCTCGCGGCGCCGCGGCTCATCGCGCTGGACGTCGACGGGACGCTCGCCCCGATCGTCGACGACCCCGGCGCCGCGCGCGTCCCCGAGGCGACGATGGCGCTCCTGCGCCGCCTCGACGCCAAGCCCGGCGTCCGCGTGGCGCTGATCACCGGCCGCGACGCCTCGTCGCTGTCCGAGGTCGCGCCGCTCAGCGGCGTCTGGCGGGCGGTCGAGCACGGCGCGGTGGTGATGGCGCCGCACGCCCCCGAGCCCGATCTCCAGCTCGCCCCGGAGCGCCGCGACGCGCTCGAGGAGTTCGCCGATCAGGCCCGCGAGCAGTGGGTCGACACGGACGTCGCGCTCGAGGAGAAGGCGACGTCGTACGCCGTCCACGTCCGCAGGCTCGACGACGAGGACCGCGCCGAGGCGATCCTCGACGAGGCCGAGCAGGCGGCCGACGAGCTGGGCCTGCACGCGCGGCGCGGCCGGGCGGTGCTCGAGGCGGAGGCGCGCAAGGGCGACAAGGCGAGCGCCCTGCGCCGGCTGATCGAGCACACCGGCGCCGCGTCGGTGCTCTACGCCGGCGACGACCTGACCGACGTGCCGGCGATCGCGCTCGCGGCCGCCCGCGGGGTCGGCCTGTTCGTGACCTCCCCGGAGCGCCCCGACCTGCCGGACGGGGCGTCCGGCGCGCTCGAGGGCACCGACGCCGTGCTCGCCCTGCTCAGCGCCCTCGCCGACCGGCTGTAGCTCACTGCCCGCGGCGGCGGCGGCGCTGGCGGCGCGGGGTCCCCTCGCGCCTGCCGCGCGCGCCGCGGGAGTAGTCGATCGTCTCGGTCTGGCCGTCGCCCGGGAGGGTGACCTGCGGGGTGCCGAGGTAGATGTCGAACTCCCAGATCCCGGGCACGCCGACGTTCGAGGTGCTGCACAGCTGGAGCACGCCGCGCGTGCCCGACCCCGGGAGGATCTCGAAGGTCGACCCGTCGCCCGCGTCGAAGCCGGCCTGCGCCGGCGTGCCGCCGAAGCCGCCCGAGCCGCCCGACGCGTCGCCGGTGACCCACTGGCAGCGGTTGTAGCGGAACTGGACCTTCCACAGGTCGTCCTCGTCGAGCATCTCGTTGGAGATGATGACGATCTGGAAGGTGTTCTCGAGGTCGTTGTGGCTCGAGAAATAGCCGACGTTGTGCCAGGTGATGACCATCTGCCCGGCCGACAGGTCCCAGTAGACGCCGTTGCGCTGCGGGCGGCCCCCGCCGCGGGTGTCCACGTCGGCCCAGAACGGCGCGATCATTCGGTTTCCCGTCACCGGGAAGCGCTGCGGCGTGTAGGTCCCGGTCGCTCCGCCGAAGGTCACCGAGCCGTTGTTGTTCACGAACAGCGAGTTGAACCGCTGCCCGAAGAACTGCAGCCCGTTGGGGAAGGCCGGCGTGATGTCGATCTCTGCGCTCGACCCGTCGTCGTTGTACTCGAGCACGCCCTCGCCGAAGCCGGCCGGGCCGCCCAGGCCACCCATCAGCTCGCCCTGCGCCGACGCGACGCTGGGGACGAGGAGGGCGGCGAGGATCGCTCCGAGGGAGAGTCGTTTCATCACAGGGCTCTGACGTTCCACGGGCGAGGGAGTTTCACGATTCATCGTACGAGTCGGACCCGTCGCCCTTCCTCGGGCGCGGTCTCTCAACGGTTACAGCGGGCGCTCGCTTCCCGGAGCGGCCTGTTGGCGCTAGACTTCCGTTCCGATGGCCGAGGACCAGAGCCGCAGCGACGAGGACCTCGAAGAGGAGCTCCCGACCTTCAGCCGAGACGCCGCGAGCGTGCTCGACGCGGATCAGCGCGACATCTCGGCTCGCGCCCGGAGCCACGCCGACGAGGCGGGGACGTTCGGACCCGACGGCGACGTGCCTCCGGGGCAGCACTGCAGTCACGGCTCGCACGGCTCGCATGGGTCGCACGGCTCGCACGGCTCGCACGGCTCGCACGGCTCGCACGGCTCGCACGGCTCGCACGGCAGCCACGGCAGCCACGGTTCGCACGGCAGCCACGGTTCGCACGGCTCCTGGTGACCACCGGCTCGGTCGAGGACCGCATCGAGGGCCGGCGCGAGCGCGTCCACGTCCTGACCGGCACGGTCTGCAACAACAACTGCATCTTCTGCATGGAAGAGGACCGCGAGGGCCGGAAGGTCACCAACGCGCGGACCGACGATCGCCTCGTCGACTGGATCCTGCAGAGCCACGACGACGTCGAGGAGCTGTGCTTCACGTCGGGCGAGCCGACCACGAACCCGGCGCTGCCGCGCTGGACGAAGAAGGCCAAGGACGCCGGCGTCGGTCGGATCAGCGTGATGACCAACGGCCGCGCGCTGTCGTACGAGCGCTACCTCCGTAAGCTGCTCGCGGCGGGGATGCGGCGCTTCTACGTCAGCATCCACGGCCACACCGCGAAGCTCCACGAGGGGCTCACGCGCACGCCCGGCTCGTTCGACCAGACCGTCGACGGGATCCGCGCCGTCGCGCGCTACCTGCCGCGCGGGGTCGAGCTGCACACCTCGACGGTGATCACCAAGCGCAACCTCCCGCACCTCGCCGACATCTACCGCTTCCTGCGCTCGCTCGGGGTGCAGCAGGTCGTGTTCAACGTGATGCAGGCGAACGGCCGCGCGAACACGCACTTCGAGAAGATCTTCCCGCGCTACACGGAGATCGCCGAGGTCGCGCGCGCGTTCTTCGAGGAGCAGCGCGAGCGCGAGCCGCGCGTGATGGCGTTCCTCGTCGACATCCCGCTGTGCACCACCGAGGGGATCGACGACTTCAACCGCGGCTACGTCGAGAGCTACACCCACTTCGAGCCGCCGGACGTCGGCAGCCACGACCTCGAGCTGTCGGCCGAGGCGGGCCCGCGCACGGGGCCCGACGGGGACCTCGTGCAGATCCGCCGATCGGATCTCGACGACGACGCGCGCCGCAAGCGCCCCGAGTGCGCGACCTGCAAGTACGACGCGGTGTGCGAGGGCGTCTGGGCGAACTACCTGCGGCGCTTCGGCTGGGACGAGATGGTCCCGGTGTAGCGGCGCGCCTGAAGGCGGGATGGGGCACGGGCAGGGGCACGGGCGTCCGTGAACGGGTCTTTGGACCCGTTTATCGGGCGAAGGGCATCAGCACGCCCAGGTGCGGGTCGATCCGCCGCTGCCGGAAGACCTCGTCGTCGCCGATGTAGACCACGAGCGCGTCGTCCTCGAGCACCATGCGCTCGCCCTGCGCGATCGCGGCGGCGAGCACCCCGAACGGCTCGGACGGGACCCACGGGATCGACACCGACTTGTAGCGGATCGACGACCCGCGGGCCTCGCCGTCGAAGCGGATCTGGTGGTCGTGGTCGAAGTACAGGACCGACCCGCCGAGCCAGCCGTCGATCAGCGCGCGCCGGCGCGGGACCTCGTCGGCGATCGCGTCGAGGAACGCCTGCGCCTGCTCGACCGAGCGCTCGCACCGGTACGTGCAGGCGTAGTGCGGCAGGAGCTTGAGCGTGGTGTCGTCGAGCACCTTCGGCCACGCGCCGCCGACCGAGGTGCGGACCGCCGTCGCGACGCGGTTGAAGCTGTTCTGCGACCGGTCGCCGAGCGCTCCGAACGCCTGCACGCAGCACGCGGGGTAGCCGAGGATCGCGCCGATCTGCGACAGGCTCTCGGACGGGTCGGCGACCTGCAGGTCCACGAGCCGACGGAGCTTGTCGGGGTCGCGGGCGGCGAACAGCTCGACCCGGGGCTCGCCGCGGGAGCGGTCGTCGTGCCACACGTCGCCGGGGCCGACACAGACCTTCCGCTCGCGCCGCTCGATGTGCCCGGGGAGGGCGCCGCGCACGCGCGCCTCGTCCTGCGGCTCGACGGTGAGGAACACGGCGGGGCGCAGGTCGAGCGCGTACGCGACCGCCTCGGTCGGCAGCGCGAACGACGGCGGCGGCGTGGCGTCGAGCGGCGGCAGGTCGGGCAGCACGCCCGCGAGCCCCAGCGGGGCGAGGCTGTCGGCCGTCGAGCCGACCTCGAAGCGCAGCGGGGGCAGCGGCCGCTCGAGCCGGCCCTCGATGGTGTCGACGAGCGCGCGCACGGCGCGGGCGTCCTCGAGGTCGGCGCCGCGCACGGGCCGCGCGAGCTGCGCGAGGCAGCGCTCCTCCCAGGGCGCGGCCGGGATCGCGCGGGCCTCCGCCCGGGGCCGCTGCAGCGTCTCGGAGACCCCGTCGGCCGACCACGCGTACGGGCCCTCGCCGGTGTGCGCGATCAGCTGCAGCTCCCAGCCGCGACACGAGATCTCGACGCGCCAGTCGACCTCGTCGACGCGCAGGCTCAGCGTCAGGTCGTCCTCGTTCTCGAGGACCGCGCCGGTGACCGCGACCTGCGTCCCGAGCCGCAGCACGAGCGCCATCGCCTGGTACAGCACCGGGGCCAGGCCGAGCGCCGGCCCCTCGGGCAGCCCGCGGACCACGAGCTGGACGTGATCGACGCCCCGCGAGGAGAACAGGCGCTCGAGCGCGCCCACCCCGGACAGCGAGAGCCACCCGTGGACCACCTGCACGCCGCGCCCGGGCGGGGGGCGGGCGGGGGGCGGGTGCAGCAGACAGGGCCCCTCGTGCGCGACGAGCCGCTCCGCCACGCGCGTCGCCTCGCGCTCGCCAGCCGCCCAGACCGCGACGGCGGCCTCGGGCCGCGCCTCGAGCGCCGCGTCGAGCCCGGACACGCCGCTGGCCGGCAGATCGAGCGAGGCGAGCAGCTCGATCCCGTGCGAACGTCGGATCGCCGCCGCCCAGGGTTCGGCGCGGTCGAGGTCTGCGGCGAGCAGGAGCGGCGGGATCACGACGCCCCGAGGCTGCCACGGGTGCGTGCCTCGAAAAAGGCCGCGCGTTACTCTCGGGCCCGGAGGTGGTGATGAAGCGAGCGATTCCGTGCCTGTTCGTCGCGTGCTTGCTGTCGATCGGCTGCGAGGGCAACGCCGCGGTGGGCGGCGACTACACGATCAACATCACCAACGGTCAGAACGGCTGCATGACCGAGGACTGGACGGTCGGCGACACCACCTCGGGCATCACGCTCGACGTGCGGCAGGACGACGATCAGGTGCAGCTCGACGTCCAGGGCGCCGGCGGCGCGTACCTCGACTTCGTGGTGGGCTCGAGCATCTTCAACGGTCAGGTCTCCGGCGAGGAGATCACCGCGTCGCTCATCGGTTCGCGCGCGTACAGCGGCGGCGGCTGCACGTGGACCCTCACGGTCGATCTGGACGCGCGCGTGAACGGCGACTTCATGGAGGGCACGCTCACCTATCGCGCGGTCACCAACATGCACCCCGACTGCGGCGTCGCCGAGACCTGTCGCAACATCCAGAGCTTCAATGGCTCGCGACCGCCGCCCTAGATACTCGCTGTCGCCCTTCCAGGCGGAGAAGGTGCGTCGACTCTTCTCCATCTACGACGTGCGCGACAACGGCGTGCTCGAGCGGGACGACTACGCGCTGCTCGCGGACCGGATCGCGCGCGAGCGCGGGCACGCGCCGGGCACGGCCGGGCACGAGCGCGTCACGCAGGAGCTGTTCACGCGATTCGAGCGCACCAAGGCGGTCGCGGACTTCTCGCGCGACGGCAAGATCGCGCTCGACGAGTGGGTCGACTTCTTCGAGATCGTCATCAACGACGACGCCGCGTTCGAGGCCACGGTGACGCGGTTCATCGACATGATGTTCGAGCTGTTCGACTTCGACGACAGCAGCGAGCTCGACCGCGACGAGCTCGCGTCGTTCCGGCGCGCGTTCGGGGTCGAGGCGGTGGACGACGATCTGTTCGAGCGCCTCGACGCCGACGGCTCGGGGACGCTGTGCGCCTCGGAGCTGCGCGAGGCGATCGGCGCGTTCTTCCGCAGCGACGATCCGGACGCCCCGGGCAGCCGGTTCTTCGGATAGGCCGCCCGAGCGGCGATCGCCGGCGACGGGACGCCTCGTCGCCGATCTGGCGTGTCCAAGTGTGCGAGATCATTGGGCGCCATCTCCGGCACGGCGCTGGCAGCGGCTCGCCGCGGAGGTGAGCCATGAAGATCTGGATCGGATGCGCGCTGCTCGCGATGAGCCTGGGGCGCTGCGCCCCGACCGCGCCGGACGCCGGGGTGGGCGCGGGGACCGACCCGCAACGTACCGTGCGCGACGCGGGCCGCGCGTGCGGGCCGTCGCGCTGGAACGGCGCCTGCGCGCGATCGGGCGACGTCTGTGACCGCGGCGAGTGCGTCGCGCCGTGTGGGCCGTCGCGGCCGACGGGAGGCTGCGAGGTCGGGGTCTGTCGCGACGGACGCTGCGTCTCGGAGTGCCCGAGCATCGCGTTCCCGCACGACGACTGCGCCGCGTGCACGTGGGACGTGTTCGACGCGGGCCGGTGCGAGGTCCCCGACCGCTGCCGCGACTGCGTCGACTGCGTGGGGGCCCGCCCGGGTCCGGGCGCGCGCTTCGGCCGGACCTGCGGGTGCCTCGAGCGCGCGGCGTGCGCGGGCTGCGAGACGATCGCGACCGACTACTGGCGCTGCGTGCTCGACGCGTGCCCGCGCTGCGTCGAGTGACCTCAGGCCACGCGGCCGGTCGCGCCGCCCGGGAGCAGCGCGGCCTGGTTGAGCCGTGACGCCTCGGGCGGCGGCACGCGCAGGACGTACCGCGCGGTGATCGCGGGGTCGTCGAAGGTGCGGGCGAGATAGAACAGGTCGTACTCGTCGATCTTGTCGATCGTGCGGATGCCCTGCGCCTCGATCGCCGCCAGGATGCGGTTGCGCGACGCGTCGATCCGAGCGCGCTTGGCCTCCCACTTCAGGCCGCCGATCTCGTCGTACATCAGGGTGACCTGCCCGGTCTTCAGGCGGTCGACGCCCTCGCGGATCGAGATGCCCTCGGCCTCGGGGTCCACGCCCATCCCCGGGAACAGGTAGAAGCCCTGGAAGCAGCCGATGACGTCGATCGACTCGGCGAGCTCTTCGACGAGCGAGATGGTCTGGTCGACGTCCTCGTCGGTCTCGTGG
>Ga0070728_10004286_pt1 | contig 14951 bp, 14 predicted proteins | sample tdDd471_FD_66723 | JGI IMG/M metagenome (GOLD analysis project Ga0070728, IMG submission 66723) | Marine sediment microbial communities from the Atlantic coast under amendment with organic carbon and nitrate - tdDd47.1 | ecosystem: Environmental > Aquatic > Marine > Coastal > Sediment | place...
GAAGAATACCTGCGCTGGGCCGTCGATTGCTTCAGGCTGACATCCTGCGGCGTCAAGAACAGTACGCAGATCCATTCCCACATGTGCTACAGCGAATTCAACGTCATCATGAAGTCGATTGCCGAAATGGATGCCGACGTCATCAGCATCGAAGCCAGCCGGAGCGGCATGGAACTGCTCGATGCGTTCAACGAATACCAATACCCGGCTGAAATCGGACCGGGCGTATATGACATTCACAGCCCACGAGTACCCGGAGCGGACGAAATATACCGACTTCTGCAAAAAGCGCTGGAAGTGATCCCGGCCGAACGACTGTGGGTCAATCCCGACTGCGGACTCAAGACCCGTGCATGGCCCGAAACCACGGCGTCCCTCAAAAACATGGTCAATGCAACCGCACGACTACGCGATGACCATGTCTAGGACCGCTTCCCACTAATTCATAACTCGGGGCAGGCAGTCCGACTGCCTGCCCCTCCCAGTACTTTTAAGGATATCACATGAAAATTTCCGACCTCATGCGCGACTCAGACCGTTTCCTGTCACTTGAATTCTTTCCTCCCAAGGAACAAACCGAGTGGCCCTCCTTCTTTGAACAGGTCAACCAATTGGCAGGCCTTGACCCGTTGTTTGTCTCGGTAACATATGGCGCGGGCGGTAAAACGCAGGGCAACACCCTTGAAATAGCCTCCAGTGTCCACGAACAATACGGCCTGACAACCATGGCGCACCTCACATGCGTGGGAGCCGATAAAAAAGGACTTGCCGAATACATAGACAAACTTTTGGACGCTGGAATCGAAAATATATTGGCACTGCGCGGAGATATGCCAAACAACGGAGCGAGTGATGTATTGACTGATTTCCCCTACGCCTCGGACCTCGTCCAATTCGTCAAGAATCGGTGGCCTGAAGTCTGCATAGGAACGGCGTGTTATCCTGACGCACACCCTGAATCCACTTCCATTGAAGAAGACCTGGAATGGACCCGCCACAAACTGTCGGCAGGTTCGGATTTCGCCATCACGCAGTTGTTCTTCGATGTACGCCGCTATCAGGATCTCGTTTTGCGCCTTCGCCAATTCGGCACAAACACCCCAATTATTCCCGGCGTCCTTCCCGTATTGAGCATGCAGTCCCTGAACCGCATTCTGGCGTTATGTGGCGCTAATATTCCGCTTAAACTCTATCTGGAATTACAAACAGCCCATGAGACCGGAGGCGACAAAGCAGTGAGAGCCAAAGGCGTTGAAATAGCCCGGAGGCAGATCAAGGAGTTACTGGCCCTGGGAGCTCCCGGCGTCCATCTCTATACATTGAATAATGCAGACATTTGTCTGGATATCCTCACAGACCTCCCGGAACTTAACGGGTAAAACAATGCCGTTCGCATAACGAGCTATGCGAACGGCGTGTTTTTTTCAAAATCAGGGTTTCACATTGAAACTGACCGTGGCCGCATACAGGACATTAGTGCACTTACCGACCAGCGCTTTCAAAGGCCCGTCCGGTGTGACTGCCTGACGGGTATAGATATTGGCTACCCATTGTCCCGCAGTCGGAATACGAAAAGACGCCTTGCCATTAAAAATTAGCGTTGCCAGTGTGAAGCCGTCGGGGCCACCAAACGTATTGCTTGTCAACGTCATGTATTCAAAATTACGGTCAGGCACAGTGTTCAAAGACCGTCCCAAAAGCTTCACATCAAATTCAACCATTTCTCCAGCCCGCAAACGACTGAGATCTGTCAGTGGAAGTATCTCCAAATCAAATCCCAACGCACTCGGCTGAGTCCACTGGTCTATGGTAAAGAAGGATTTGGCGTAGGTGGTGAATTTCATGCCTCTTATCACTTTCTTGGCATCATGGACTTTATCCATGGTCGTGTGTTTCCACTTATGACGCCCCTTCATGTCGATGTATGTGCTGTAAAAATTATCCCGCGAAACCGCAGCAACCTGATAGGTACCTTTCTTGGCGTCATCTTTCAGGCTCATCTTGTGCACACCTGTATCCCCACCCACTATGCGAAGGGATTTCTGCACCTCACTTTCGCCGTCCAGTATTTTTATTGGTGCGGGCAAGGGGAAGTCCACCTGACTCATCTCCGGATCGACCAGAAAGTATGAAGCTAGATCAAAATGCTCAAAGACATCATCCATGGGCACCACATGGCCCCAGCCAAGCGAAGAAATGATATGGCCCGGCTTGTGGGAAAAAGACTCATAAACATTGACCCAAAGGGTATGAGCAAAAGCGGCTCCCGGGAACATCAAGCCCAAACAAAGTGCGAGTATTGCAATTATCTGTTTCATATTTAACTCCATTCCGCCCCGTTAGAAGCGGTAAGTAAGGTTAACGCCAACTGAACGAGGAGCTCCATCGCTCGCTATTTCATTGCCACCAATATACGTCCCTTTATCCTGATAGTATTCGCGGTTCAGGAGATTCTTGCACCACACGGAGACATCCCAGGATTCCATACGCCGACCTGCGCGAACGTTGACGACCTCGTAAGGACTCACCCACGTAGTGTTCTTTGCATCCGTGTAGAATCCACCGACACCAAGCAGATCCAGCCTACCGAAGTAGCCGGTTTCATGAACGTACTCAGTTCCCAGATTGTATGTATACTCAGGTGCGTGTGGGAGTTTCTTATCTTTATAGTCATAGGTGCCACCGCCCATTTCGTCCGAAACCCATTCGTCAATCCGGGCATCCGCATAACCACCATTACCGAAGAAGAACCACCCTTGCGCCGGACGATACTCCATCTCCACTTCAAAACCGCGCGACGAAGCCTTGGCGGCGTTGGTCACACTTCGGACGGCAGGACCGCCCAAGAACTCTTCGACCTGCTTGTCCTTGATGGCGATATAGTAGCCGGTCGCGTTGAACTTGAACTTCTTGTCGAACCAGTCCGACTTCATGCCCAACTCATAGTTCCAGGTGGTTTCCGGTCCAAAGACCAATGTATCCTCGTCCGTTGCGAATGCGTAATTGTACCCACCGGCAAGCAACCCTTTGGAAAAGGAGGCGTAAGTCATGAAGTGATCAGTCACATCGTATGATATGGAGACTTTCGGCAGCACATCGTCATGCACACTGCTTTTATCGTAGGACTGTCCTGCACTGACAAGATCCTGCTCTCCATCTGACTGATGATGATCCCAACGCAACCCGGCGGACAGCTTCAACTTATCAAAAAAGGTGTAGGCCAATTGTCCGAAAGCGGCATAACTGGTGTTTTCAAACGTCGTATTCCGCAACTGCCCGAAGAAAGCCGCTTTAGCTTCGTTATTATCATGGGAGACAAAAACACCACCCAGCCACTCAAAAGGATTGCCGTCTTCGATGGAACTTAAACGGAACTCCTGGCTGTACGATTCATTGGTAAATCTGAATTCCTGATCAGGGAAAATGAGTGGGCCGAACTCACCATCATTTTTGAATGTAGTGTTGTAATCATTACGCGTGGTGATAGATGTAACGTCCGCCCAGTTGGCCTTGTATTTCAGATGCAAGGACTGGCCGTTGCTTTCATCGACCCAACTGTTCGCCCCATCCCAGTTGATGGTGTATTTATCGGAGGCAAGAGGCCCTTCGATGTAATGCATGTAACCATAGCCGTTATCCTTACGAGAGGCATTAACCAGCAAGGAAATGTCCCAGGGATCACTCGGCGTCCAACGAAGTTTGATTTGACCATTCTGCGATTCTTCTTTCGCCGCACGTTTGTCGCCGTCATAAACATTTTCCATATAACCAGGCGTTCCCTTGGTCAAAAAAGCACCCCCCACGTACAAGGTGTCTTCAACCAACGGACCACTCAAGGAGGCTCCCGCAGTATACAACCAGCTATTACGCTCCGAAGAATTGTAGAACCCGGGCTCAACGAAAACCTTTCCCTTGAACGTGTTGTCCGGTTGGCGGGTAATAATCCGAATAGCCCCGGACTCGGTATTGTGTCCGTACAAGGTTCCTTGAGGACCACGCAGGACTTCCACCCGTTCAATATCAAACAATTCAGGATTCTGCATGAACGTCAATGGATAGCAAATGTCATCAACGAACAAACCTGCCGGAGTATTCAAGACAACATTATGCGAGGATAACCCACGCATGATGATCATTTGCTGATTTGTACTCTGCTTCGCATACACATTGGGAGAAAAGAGCGTCAGTTCACTCAAATCCCTGATGCCGGCATCTTCAATCTGCATACCGCTGAACACATCCATGCTGATCGGAACATCCTGAACGTTTTCCTCCCGCTTTTGAGCGGTGACCACTGTCGCATCAAGAGTGACAGGCTGAGAACCCTTATTCTCGGCCTCCTCTTTCTCCTGCGCCCCCGCCGGGTTCACCGAGACAATGACGAACATCAAAAATAACGTCGCCAACAGGCTCTTTCGAAAAATAAAAACCATATACAATACTCCTCATCGTCTCTTGCCGCCAACGAGTCTTCAGCACGACTTCATCGAAGGACATAAATACACCGAAACCTCTCTTCAAACAGAGGCACGATATACTTGACGCTCCCCATTTGCCTTTCCCAAATGATTTTTGATTTGTCGGAAATGAAAGGAATGACGGGGCTTCAAAGCAGTACTTGAAATTGATTTTCATTTTTAATAAGGTGCATGGCGACAATGTTGCATTGCCCCTCTGTCCTTTACGTGAAACCGGATCATCAACAGATCAGCACGAGGAACATTTCATGGAATTCACTCTCTCAAACCCGATCACACGGAGTACCCCATGCAAACTCAAGCCACTTGACTCGCTTGGGCAATCCTTCGCTCGATCATACAAGATTCCAAAATCATTCGGGCATGGATCACTGCAACAAATCCCCATTCAAAATGGTATTGATCTGTTCATCACAAAATACAGTGTACAAGCACCGATACGATCTCATATTTGTATGGGAAAACCCGCATTTGAAATTGGCTTCTGCCTTTCGGGAATGGGGGATGTGGATATTCCGGGAATAACAGTTCAGACGGGGTGTTGCACAATGATGTACAGACATAGGCAACACGTCACTGTTATAGACAAAGCCCAGAGCTACAGACTCTCTCTGGCCATTGTCGTTTCCCCTGAGACCTTCCACGACATAACCCGCCACGAACAGATGAAGATGCCGCTGCATCTCCAACTTGCGGCCAACGGTTTGGTGGACAACGAATTCATCGAGACCATGTCCATAGACACTGCATCCATGAATATTCTCAACCAGATTCTAACCCCGGAAAAAGGACTTGAAGACAGCCATATTTATTATAAAAGCAAGGCATACGAGCTTCTTGCCGTATGCATGAACCGCTTTGGAAATAAGAATTCTGATCAAATCAATACGACTGAAGAATCAAATCCGGAAAGAGTGTATCAGGCAGTAAAGATATTGACTCACTCAATGGAAAACCCACCATCTCTGGCCGTATTATCCAGAATGCTCAACACATCCCACGTCACCTTGAATCAGGAATTCCGCCATGCTTTTGGAACAACGGTATTTGGTTATCTTCGCCGAATACGTTTGGATAAAGCACGTTCTCTTTTGGAAGACGGTAAAAAGAATGTCACAGAAGCGTCTCTGGCTGTCGGTTACAACAGCATCTCGACCTTTTCACGGGCGTTTCTGGATCAACACGGCATGACCCCAAGTTCATGCAGAAAAAAAACACCCTGCTTTCTTTCCACGAGATAATCTTTCCTCGACTCAGGCTGAAAAGCCACCGCACTCGCTGAATAGCGCACCGCCCTACGACTGGACAAAATGCCAGCCGTTTTTCCCATTGCCACACCCGCCGGAATCTTGTTATCCCGACATGTCTTGAGGTACTCATTTTTTGAACTAACACGAGGATTCTAGGATGAAACGCTTACTCACTACTCTTATGGTTATGGCTCTGTGTCTCTGCGCTGCCTCTGCCTTCGCCGCTGACGGTTCCTGGGAACGCGTCAAGAGCGCCGGCCAGCTGGTTATCGGTCTGGATGACGCTTTCCCGCCCATGGGTTTCCGCGACGACAGCGGCAAGCTCGTTGGTTTTGACGTGGATACCGCCGAAGAAGTCGGCAAGCGTCTTGGCATCAAGATCATGTGGCAGCCCACCGAATGGAAAGGTGTCATCAACTCCCTGTACGCCAAAAAATTCGACTGTATCTGGAACGGCATGACCATCACTCCCGAACGCCAGAAAAAAGTCGCCTTCTCCAAGCCGTACCTGATCGACGGCCAGATCGCCACCGTGCGCATGGATGAAAAGGAAATCAAAGCTTTCGACGCTCTGGGCGGCAAGAAAATCGGCGTTCAGGCCGGTTCCCCCGCTCTGGAAGCTGCCAAGAAGCTGCCTAACGCAGCTGGCGAAATTCGCGAATACGACACCAACCCCAAGGCCTTCCTTGACCTCGAAGCCGACCGTCTGGATTCCGTTGTCGTCGACAACGTGACCGGCCGTTACTACATGGCTTCCCGTCCCGGCGAGTTCCGAGCTCTGCCCGGCTACATCACCAAGGAAGCTTTCGGCGTTGCCTACCGCATGGAAGACGCTGCTCTGCGCGGCATGGTCCAGAAGGCTATCGACGAGATGATCGCCGACGGCTCCATGGGCAAAATCTCCCGCAAGTGGTTCGGTGAAGATGTCACCAACCCCGCCAAGTGGTAGTCGACTGTCGTGAAAACAAAGTTTGACTCAATACTGAGGAGCGCCGTTATTGCGGCGCTCCTCGTCCTTTCCCTGCTCGCCCTCAGTGCGCAGGCCGCCTCCACCGCGACTGAAAACGCCGACGCGCTCATGCGCAAGGCCAACGATGTCATGGTCACAGGCGACCTTGAAGCCGCCATCACCATCTATCTGCAAATCCCGGCCCCCGGACCGGAAGGTGACGAGGGACAATTCGCTTCCAGCCGCATGCAGGCTGCTCGTCTTGAATTCGCAGTCAAGGACTACCCTGCCGCCATCGCCATTGCAGAAGAGCTTCTGGCTGTTTACCCGGACAATATCGAAGCACTCCAATTCCGCGACTCCGTAAAAGAAGCCATGCTGCCTCAGTGGAAACGGTTGATGAACGACACCATCAAGTTCATGCCGCATCTTCTGAAGGGCAGTCTCATGACCCTGTTGCTGGTGGTCTTCACCATGATCATCTCGCCCATCGGCGGGCTGCTCATCGCGCTTGGCCGTATCGGCGATTTCAAGGCCATAAACAGGTTGTGCTGGTTCATCATCTGGCTGTTCCGCGGTACCCCGCTTCTGCTCCAACTTTTCTTCATCTACTACGGCCTGCCCGCCATCGGCATCACGTTGAAGCCCATCCCGGCTGCACTCATCGGGCTCGGTCTGAACTATTCTGCCTACCTCGCAGAGATCATCCGTAGTGGTATCCAGTCCATTGACCATGGACAGATGGAGGCGGCCGAAGCCATGGGCATGTCCAACTGGCAGGCCATGCGCCGGATCATCATCCCACAGACCTACCGCGTCATTCTGCCGCCCGTGGGCAATGAATTCATCGCACTCATCAAGGATACAGCATTGGTCTCCACCATCGCCATGGTCGAACTGATGCGCACGGCAGACCAGCTGTTCAACGCCTCGTTCAACATCACTGTGTTGGGGTTGGCCGCCGTTATCTACCTTCTTTTCACCACCGTCTTCACCTTCACCTTCGAACGACTTGAAGAGCGCGTGGGCGCATACGAGAAACGCTGATGCAACCGCTTTTGGAACTCAAGAATATCGTCAAGACCTTCGGCTCCCACCGAGCCGTTGATAACATCGACCTTACGATGCAGACCGGAGAGAAGACCGTCATTATCGGTCCTTCCGGCTCTGGAAAATCCACCCTGTTACGCGCCATCAACATTCTGGAAACCATCGATTCAGGCTCCATTCTGTTTGAAGGCAACGACGTGGGATATCGTCAGGTCAAAGGCAAGCAGGTGCTCGACAAACCAAAGAACATCTGCAAGCTACGCACCCAGATTGGCATGGTCTTCCAGCACTTCAATCTATTCCCGCACATGACCGTGGTTGAAAATGCCATGGAAGGTCAGGTCACTGTCCTCGGTACACCCAAGGCAGAAGCCCGGGCCATTGCCATGAGCATGCTGGATAAAGTCGGCATGAGCAGCTTTGCGGACCGCTTCCCGGCCTCGCTTTCCGGCGGACAGAAACAGCGCGCCGCCATTGCCCGCGCCCTGTCCATGAAACCGAAACTGATGCTCTTCGACGAACCGACCTCGGCCTTGGACCCGGAACTGGTTGGAGAAGTCTTCGCCGCCATCAAACAGTTAGCCGACGACGGCATGACCATGATTATCGTCACCCACAACATGGGTTTTGCCCGTGAGGTTGCGGATCAGGTCGTATTCATGGAAAACGGCTCATTCCTGGCCAAGGGTGCACCGGATGACTTCTTCGCCAAGCAATGCAAAGACCCGCGCATCCAGAGTTTTATTGATCGTATCTTCTAGGAGATAAGCGACCAGCCTACCTCAACCTTGAGGAAAACTATACGGTGCACGCCATCTCAAAAGAGATGGCTGCTGCGCTAAATAGCCACGTTGACATCTGTGCCGGATGGAGGAGTAGCGACAGTCTCATCGACTGTCTGTTCAACGACATCCTGCGAAAGAAAAGCAACGGCAAGTCCCGGATTAGCCTCTTCGGTCTTATCTTCCGCAACTTCTTCGATGCTTTCTTCAGCCGCCTCGGGAATCTTTTCCGGGTCTTTCTCTACGTTCGTAGAACTCTCAGACAGATTCTCCCCATTATTCGTTTGATTACTTCCTCGCCATTGCAGATTATTATCGACTTCACGGCATCTCTTGCGCTACCTTGTCTAATACGAAGACTTAGGTGCCTTACACTTGCCATTTTTCAGGGATGACAATGAACATACTCTATTATGACTGTTTCTCCGGCATCAGCGGAGACATGAACCTCGCCGCAATGATCGCGCTCGGCGTAAAATCGAACGACCTGACAAAAGAACTTTCCAAACTCGGTCTTGATGACGAATTCTCCTTTGAAGTGGTCACGGATTCTCGCAAAGGCATCCATGGTACCCGCGTCAATGTGATCCCCAAAGAACATCATCATACGCACCGCAATCTCAAAGATATCGAATCGATAATAAAGACAAGTTCTCTCAGTGGGCCTGTCAAGGAAACCAGTCTTGCCATGTTTCTACATGTGGCCAAGGCCGAAGCGATCGTCCACGGCATGGACGTGCATGAAGTCCACTTCCACGAAGTCGGGGCCACAGATTCCATAGTGGATATAGTGGGTGCGGCCATCTGCTTTCACAAATTGAAAATTGACGAGGTTTGGAGTTCTCCCGTGGAATTAGGCGGCGGTTTCGTCACATGCGCCCACGGCACGATACCCGTTCCAGCGCCTGCCACTGTGGAAATCCTCACAGGTCGCCCGACCACTCGCGGTGCTGTGAACAAGGAGACCACCACACCGACCGGTGCGGCCATCCTCACCACGCTTGTTGATCACTTCACGGACACTCCGACCATGATCGTGGAAAAAACTGGATACGGCATCGGTCACAGGGACACGGATATTCCCAACGTCCTGCGCGTGCATCTGGCCTCTGTACAAGAAAAACGAACCGGCCTGAGAACCATTCCGGCCCGACTGCTCCAATGCAACATCGACGACATGACCGGCGAAATGCTTGGCGCGGCTCTGGATCAACTCATGGAAGACGGCCCCATGGACGTACATTTCACGCCCATTGTCATGAAAAAGAACCGCCCGGCCACAACACTTTCACTTCTCTGTGGAGCTGACGAAGAAGACAAATTCAAGAAACTTCTTTTCCGACACACCACAACGTTAGGCATCAAGTCCATTCCGTTGGACAAAACAGAACTTGATATCTCTTTTGAAGAACTGGAAACACCGCTCGGGACGGTCACCATGAAAAACGCTTTCCTCAATGGAGAAATGATCCGAGCCAAGCCGGAGCTTGAGGACTGCCGAAACCTGGCTCACAAACATGACATTCCCCTGAGCGAAGTGTATGTTCAAATCGGCAAGGAGCGCAAAGCATGATCAATGGAGCCAAGAAACGATACGACTCACTATTGAACCTGCTGACCGATACAGGCGGCGCACTCGTAACCTTTTCCGGCGGTGTAGACAGCACCCTGCTCCTGCATGCGGCAAAGGCGGCACTCGGCGATATGGTCCTGGCCGCCACCATCGTCACTCCATACATCCCGAAATGGGAAATCGAGGAAGCCCGCAAATTGGCCACGTCCATGAAGGCGAAACACATATTACTCGACTTGCCATTCCCCAATGCTCTTCGCATGAACCCACCGGATCATTGTTACACCTGCAAGAAGCTGCTGTTCGGCACACTTATGGAAGCGGCTACGGATCACGGGCTGCCCTGTGTAGTCGATGGCTCGAATGCCGACGATCTGGACGACTATAGACCCGGCCTGCAAGCCTTACGCGAGTTGGGCATCACAAGCCCCCTCATGGAAGTTGGATTGTCCAAACAAAACATACGGGACTTATCCCAGCACTTTGGCCTGCCCACATGGGACAAGCCATCCTTTGCCTGCCTGCTGTCCCGTATGCCGATAGACGAACGAGTGGATGATGCGACTCTGGACCGGGTTGAGCAGGCAGAAGTCTTTCTCATGAAAAGTGGATTCCCGGCAGTACGCGTACGCCACCACGGCGACGTCGCCCGCATTGAGGTTCCTCACGACCGGATTGCCGACCTTGCAACGGCAGATATCCAGCGCATCGACGCAAAATTCAAGGAGCTTGGCTATCGCCATGTGACTGTGGATCTTGCTGGGTACACCATGGGAAGCCAGAACCGCCCTGCAGAATAATGGACACATGGTCATGAATGACGATATTCTCAAGAAGATTCTCCAAAGCATCCAGAACGGTACACTGCCTATTGATCAGGGGTTGGATAAACTCCGTGACCTCCCATTCATGGACATCGGGCACACCAAGATCGACCTGCACCGCTCCCTACGCAACGGATTCCCTGAAGTCATCTACGGCTCCGGCAAAACTCCCGAACAGGTGGCCGACATCTTCGCGCACATGCAAAAGCACGGTAATGTTCTGGCGACCCGTGTCACCAACAAAATGGCCGAGCATGTCCGGTCCATATTTCCCGAGGTGGAGCACAATCCAACGGCACGCACTCTCACATGGGTCAAGAAAGAAATTTCCTATGGCGCAGCTGAAATAGCCATCATCACAGCCGGAACATCAGACTTGCCCGTAGCCGAAGAGGCCAAAGTCACCTGCGAAATGCTCGGCAATCGTGCAACTGTCACCTCAGATGTGGGTGTGGCCGGAATACACCGCCTTTTCGACCGTATGGAAGATATCCGCAAGGCATCCGTCCTCATCGTCATCGCGGGAATGGAAGGCGCACTCGCCAGTGTCATCGGCGGGTTGGTGGAACAACCGATCATCGCAGTACCAACCTCAGTGGGCTACGGGGCCAATTTCTCCGGCCTGTCCGCCCTGCTCGGCATGCTCACGTCCTGCGCCAGTGGCGTGACCGTGGTCAACATCGACAACGGGTTCGGAGCAGCCTGCGCTGCCTGCAAAATAGCCCGTCTTATCAAAGAATAGCAGGTACCACCTTCGGTGGAATTATCGAGTGATTTCGCCTCCGGCGGCCAACGGGTAACACCCTTTGGATTCCCACTGTCGCCTTCGGCGAATTGATTACTTAAAAAAGCACACCCATCTCCCCCCCCCTCGCGAAGCGACACAAAAAGGATGGGAAAAGGATGGGATGGGGGGCTGGGAGCAAACGCTACCTGATCTTACGGACGGACCGGCGTTCCACCAGAGTGGGTTCGATTTTGATGACCTTGCCCTTGGTACGTTTGCTGTCCAGCCGATCGATAAGCGTGTCTACGGCCATGGCCGCGATTTCACCCTTGGGCTGATGAATGGTGGTCAGGGGTGGCGCGGCATGCTGTGCGATATAAATATCATCATATCCGATGAGCGACAGGTCGTCGGGGACACTGATTCTTAGACGGGAGGCTTCGCTGATAATACCGATAGCCATCATATCGTTGCACACAAACAATGCAGTGGGCTGTTCGGCGAGATCGTTCAAGCGCTGCATGGCCCGGACGCCTCCTTCGCATTCGTAGTCGCCTTCCACGATCCACTCTTCACGCACAGCCAGCCCGGCATCACGCATGGAACTTCGAAATCCTTCCAGCCGCTCTTCAGCAGACCGCCTGCCTGTAGGACCGGTCACGCATCCGATAGCCGTGTGGCCCATGGAAATAAGATGTTCGGTCGCCAGCCGCGCCCCATAGGGAGAGTTGTCGTAAATGCGATCCACATTGTCGGATTCCGGCCCCCAATCAAAAACCACGATGGGCACACTGCGTTCGGCTTCAAGCAACTTGATCACGTCGTCGTTGACCTCACTGCACAGCAGGAGCAAACCATCCACGCGCTTTTCTTCCAAGGCGTCGAGGTTGGTCTCCATACGATGGATATCACCTTCGGTGTTGCAGAGGAAGAGTGTGTACCCGCGTTCATAACACCGCCGCTCAACACCATGCACGACCTCAGCAAAAAACGGATTTCGGCTGGTCGTGACAAGCATACCGAGCGTCCGGGTCTTCTGCCCCTTGAGACTGCGCGCGATGGAGGACGGACGATAGTTCAACTCACGCACGGCCTTCTCCACCCGATCGCAGGTGTCTTCCCTGACGAATCGAGTCTTGTTCAGGACATGCGACACGGTTGAAGTCGACACTCCGGCGAGTTTTGCTACGTCTTTGATCGTTGCCATAATATTTTATGCGTTCTCTTTCATGAACGCGTGGACCTCTTCAAGGGTCGGTATGGATGTTTGCGCGCCCAATCGTGTCACGGACAGGGCTGCCGCTGCATGGGCAAAGCCGATTGCCGAGTGCATGTCCTGCCCGTCTTGCAGGGCTACGACCAATGCACCGTTAAATGTATCACCCGCAGCCGTGGTATCCACGGGCTCGACCCGGTAACCGGGAATAAGCCCGGAAGCATCCGGGGAACTCAGATAAGCCCCTTGACTCCCAAGGGTAATTAAGACGGTTTCAACACCTTTGTCATGTAAAATTTCTGCGGCTTTGCGTGCATCATCTTCGGACTCGACCGTGACGCCGGTCAAAACCTCGGCCTCGGTCTCGTTGGGGGTGATCATGGCAAGATCCGCGAGCAGGGAATCAGGTAAAACTTGCGCCGGGGCTGGATTCAAGATCACGCGCGCTCCTGCTGCACACGCTTTCCGCGCAGCCAACAAAACGCTCTCCAACGGACTTTCCAATTGCATGAGCACGGTATCCGCTGACTGCAAAAGTGGCAGATACGGCTCAAGCCGTTCGGGAGTCAAAGCTGCGTTGGCTTCAGGGGATATGGAAATGGAATTCTCTCCACTGCCCGCTATCTGGATAAGAGCGATACCGGTGGGTAGACCGGCCACGGACATGACGCCGGTGGTATCCATTCCGTCAGTCTGAAACTTATCGATCATCCGACGACCAAAGTCGTCATCTCCGACACAGGCAATGAAACCGATATCTGCGCCGAGACGTGCGGCGGCTACGGCCTGATTAGCTCCCTTGCCGCCGGGGATGACCTGATACCCGTGTCCGGTGACAGTTTCACCAGGACGGGGAAAATCATCCACTTGCAGGACATGATCGGCATTGACGCTGCCGAGAACGATCAGTTTCGGTGAAGCCATAACAGTGCTCTCTTGATTCGAAAAAGAGAAAGGGCGCACCGAGGCTGCTCGGTGCACCTGACATATCAATTTATTGAACAACCATCAGCGGAACAGGAATGTATTCCTCAACCTTCTGGTCCTTGAGGACCTTGTCGGCAGTCTCGACACCGAGAGAACCGATCAGAGCTGGCTGCTGGGCAATGGTACCGGCCATATCTCCACGCTTGACAGCGGCAACACCATCATCCGTGCCGTCGAAACCAACGATGACGACCTTCTTGCCTGCGGCCTGAAGAGCACGCATGGCACCGAGAGCCATTTCATCATTCTGCGCAAACACGCCCTGCACATCACCGTAGTTGGCGAGCAGATTTTCCATCACGTTCAAGCCCTTGGTGCGGTCAAAATCAGCAGGCTGGGAAGCCAGAACCTTGAAGCCGTTAGCCTTGACAGCCTGTTCAAAACCAGCACCGCGATCACGGGCTGCGGACGTACCGGGCAGACCTTCAAGCTGGATAACCATGGCACCCTTGCCAAGTTTTTCGGCCATGAAATCACCGGCCATCTTGCCGCCTGCAATGTTGTCGGAAGCGATGTGAGACACCACTTTACCATGAGAGGCACCACGGTCGAGAGTCAAAACCGGAATGCCGGCAGTGTTAATCAGACGAATGGCGTTGGAAACAGCATCGGAATCCGTGGGGTTGATCAGAATGGCCTTGACGCCGCGGACGGTCAGATCTTCCACGTTGGCAAGCTCTTTAGCCGGGTCATTCTGGGAATCCAGCACGATCAGCTCGTAGCCCATCTCACCGGCTTTCTTCACGGCTCCGTCTTTCAGGGTCACGAAAAATGGATTGTTCAGGGTGGAGACCACCAGGGCGATGGTGTCCTTGGCCTGAGCAGAGACGCCAAGAGCCATGGTCAGCACCAGGGCCAGGGCGAGGGTCAAAAGTTTTTTCATCATACACTCCTTATGTTGTTTACTCCTTGCTTTTCGTATCAACCAGGACCGCTAACAAAATGACCAGCGCCTTGGCGATCATCTGATAATAGGATGATACATCGAGCAAATTCAATGCGTTGTTGAGGAATCCGATAATCAGGGCACCGAGTAGGGTTCCCATGATGGTTCCCTTGCCGCCCATGAGGCTGGTGCCACCGAGCACGACCGCCGCAATGGCGTCGAGTTCATA
>Ga0070728_10004289_pt1 | contig 14950 bp, 12 predicted proteins | sample tdDd471_FD_66723 | JGI IMG/M metagenome (GOLD analysis project Ga0070728, IMG submission 66723) | Marine sediment microbial communities from the Atlantic coast under amendment with organic carbon and nitrate - tdDd47.1 | ecosystem: Environmental > Aquatic > Marine > Coastal > Sediment | place...
CGTTCTCGGAAGCCGAAGACGTCGAGAACGCTCGGGACTGACCTCCGACGTGATCGATCGCCGTGTCGCTTGGAGCCTCCCGGCGCTCCTCGTCGTGGTCGTCGGGATCGCCTGGGCCCTGGGCCGTGGGGCCGAGCCCGTCGCGCGCGCGCCGCTCGAGGAGCCGCCTTCGGAGGCGCTGACCGCGCCCGAGCCGCCCCGCGCCGCGGCGCCGCCGCCGGTCGACGGGCTGCGCTGGATCGTCGCCGGCGAAGGCGACGTCCCCGAGCTCAACCAGGTGCAGATCGAGCAGGACCTCGCGCTCGCGACCGAGACCCTCTCGGCGCACGGTCCGGGGCTGCTGCTCTACGCGGGTGGCGCCGACGGCGCGCCGGTGCAGGTGCTCCGCGACGCGGGGGAGGCGGGCGGGCTGCGCGGGCGGCTCGGCGAGCTGTTCGATCCTCGGGGCGGGCGCGACTCGGCCTACCGGCCCTCGACCCTCGAGCCCGCCGGGGCTGCGCGCGCCGAGGCGATCCTGAGCGCCGTGCGCGGCGCGATCGCCGACGACGACGCGGCGCCGCTGACCGTCTACCTCGCCGGGCACGGCGTCGGCGGCGAGGCGGCCTACGAGAGCCGCTTCCTCACGTGGGGGCACGGCGAGATCGACGTCGACGCGCTGACCGCGACCCTCGACGAGGTCTCCGATCACCGGCCGGTGCGCTTCGTGATCACGTCGTGCCACGCCGGCGGCTTCGCCGAGATGGCGTTCGCGGGCGCCGACCCCGAGCAGGGCGCGGCCCCGACGGATCGCTGCGGGTTCTTCGCGACCACGTGGGACCGCGCCGCCGCCGGCTGCGACCCGAACCCGGACCGCGGCGCGCAGGAGGGCTACGGGATCCACTTCCTCCACGCGCTGCGCGGAGAGGACCGCCAGGGCGAGGACGCGCGCGCGGAGATCGACCTCGACGGCGACTCGGTGATCACCCTCGCGGAGGCGCACGCCCGCGCGCGGATCGCGTCCGGCTCGCTCGACGTGCCGGTCACGACCTCGGAGCGCTTCCTGCGCGCGGCGGTGCCCGAGCCCGCGGACGTCCCCGAGGGGCGGCCGCCCGCCAGCCTGCCGGTCGAGCGAGCGGTCGTCGCCGCGCTGACCGAGCGCGCCGGGCTCGAGCGGCCCGAAGACGTGATCGTCGCGCTCGACTCGCTCCACGAGGAGGTGCGCCCGCTCGCGGCCGAGCTCGAGACCCTCGACGCGGAGCTCGATCAGGTCCGCGCCGACCTCGTCGCCGAGCTACTCCACCGCTGGCCGGTGCTCGACGACCCGTGGCACCCGGACTTCGAGCCCACGCTGGCCGACGAGGCCGCGGCGATCGAGGCGCACCTCGAGGGGTCGGGGCTCGCCGCGCGCGAGCGCGAGCTCGAGGGGCGCCGCGTCGGCGTCGCGGAGCGTCATGACGACTTGCTCATCGAGGCCGCGCCGCTCGAGCGCCTCGAGCGCGCCCTCGAGACGCTCGAGCTCGCCGCCAGGCTGCAAGCCGAGGGGGGCACGTGGTGGCTTCGCTACCTGCGCTTCGTGGCCTGCGAGAGCGGCCGGCTCTGAGCCGCCGGTCGGACGCGCGCGTCGATCGTGCGCCGTCGCGAGCGGCTCGCATCGAGTAGGCTCGGGTGTCCATGCTCTCCGCCGGGGGCGGGCTGGCAGGTGCGACCGCGGTCGGCCGCTCCGTGCCTCGCCAACAGCGCGGGCAACGTGCCCTGGCCCGGGACGGGCCAGCCGCGGTCGGCTCCGTCAGTGACCCGTCAGTCGTCGCCGAGCAGGTCGTCGAGGATCGCGTCCTCTTCCTCGCTCACCTCCGGCTCGGACTCTTCCTCGCCGCCGCCGGTGTCTTCGGCGGCCGCGGGCTCCTCGCCGCCGGCCGTGTCCTGCTCGCCGCCGATCGCGGTCCCCGACGCCTCCTCCTCGGGGCACGCGTAGCCGATGCCGCGGCCGCGGTAGTAGTCGCGGCCATCGGAGTCCTGCTCGGTGCTCGACGAGTCGAGCACGACGTAGTTGCCGCCGAGCTCGCCGGTCTTGTTACGCATGAGCAGGATCAGCTCCTCCTGGGTGCGCGGGCGCGCCGCGTCGGGCGGGATGCCGATCGCGACGTCGCCGAGGAGGTTGCAGCTCGTGGGCATGTCGGCGCGGGAGACGTGCCGCACGCCCTCGCCGGCCTCGGTCAGCTGGATTCCCGTCGCGCAGCCGGCGAGGGTGAGGATCGCGCCGAGCAGCGCACCGCGTAGGGTGATCATGCCGCTAGGGAATCGCCCCGCGGGCCTCGGTGTCAACCACCGCTCTCGCCGACCGACTTCAGCTCGAGCACGGGGCGTCCCTCCTCGCGGGCCCTCGCGAGATCGATCGTCGCCACGAACGACCAGTCGTTGAGCCCGTCCGGGTCGACGAACACCTGCCGCACCGTCCACTCGGCGTCGGCCTTCTCGAGGATCGTGTTGCGCGGGTTGCGGGCGTTGGCGTCCATCAGCAGCGCCTCGTGATCGGCCCAGTAGGGGGTCACGAGCGCCTGGAGCTCCGCCTCGTCCCAGCCGGTGAGCTCGGCCGCGTCCTCCCACCGGCGCAGCGCGAAGGTGCGCAGCAGCCGGTAACACGCGTTGCGGATCGACGCGGTGAACTTGCGCTCGTCGGCGACCACGTCCGGCGGCCCCTCGTCGGCCGGCGCCTCCTCCTCCTCGAGGACCGCGAGCGGGTTCTTCATCCGCTCCCACTCGTCGATGAGGCTGCTGTCGATGTCCCGCACGATCGCGCCCAGCTCGTCGGACAGGTCGTAGAGCAGGTCGTTCTTGGCGTTCTCCGGGACGCTCTGCACCAGCGCCTTGTAGGCGTTGGACAGGTAGCGCAGCAGCGAGCCCTCGCTGCGCGACAGCCCGTACTCCTTGATGTAGTCGACGAACCCGAAGCCGCGCTCGAGCATCTCGCGCGCCACGGACTTGGGCCGGATCGGCTCGCTCGCCATCACCGGGTGGCGCAGCTTGAACTCGTCGAAGATCGCGTAGATCGTCTCGACGTTCGGCCGGTCGATGTCGATCTCCTCGAGCCGCTTCATCCGCTCTTCGTACTCGACGCCGTCGGCCTTCCACTGCGCGATCGCGTCGCCCTTCTTCTTGTCGAGCTGCTTGAGCAGGACGACGCGCGGGTCCTCGAGCGTCGCCTCGACGAAGCTGATCACGTCCCAGGCGTAGCTCTCCTCCTCGGGGTCGAGCGCCTCGATCGCCTCGACGACGTAGAGCGACAGGCTCTGGTTGAGCGAGAAGTCCTCCTGCAGCTCCTCGGTGACGTCGACGAACGCGCGGCCGTCCTTCTTCGTGATCTCCACCACGCCCGCGTCGAGCAGCGACCGGAACATCGCGATCGCGCGCCGCCCGTGGTGGAACTGCAGCCGCTTGGGGTCGTGCGTGGAGCGGATGAGGTGCTTCATCCGCCGGCAGCCGTCCCCGTCGGGCCGGTCCATCACCGACAGCATCATCGAGTGCGTGACCTCGAAGCTCGACTCGAGCTTCTCCGGGTCGCCGGCGACGAGCCGGTCGAACGTCGCCTCGTCCCAGTGCGCGTAGCCGCGGTCCGGCGGCTTCTTGGTCTTGAGCTTGCGCAGCTTCTTGGGGTCGTCGCCGGCCTTGGCCTTCAGCCGCTCGTTCTCGATCACGTGCTCGGGGGCCTGGCACACGACGTTGCCGTGGTCGTCGAAGCCCTTGCGCCCGGCGCGCCCCGCGATCTGCTTGAAGTCGCGCACCGTGAGCACGCCGGTCTTCACCCCGTCGTACTTGCACAGCTTGGTGAACACGACGGTGCGGATCGGGACGTTCACGCCGACGCCGAGCGTGTCGGTGCCGCAGATGACCTTGAGCAGGCTCTGCTGCGCGAGCTTCTCCACGAGCAGCCGGTACTTCGGGAGCATCCCCGCGTGGTGCACGCCGATGCCGTGGCCGAGCCAGCGGCGCAGGTCCTTGCCGAAGGGGGTGTCGAAGCGGAAGCCCTTCAGCTGCTCCTTCACCGCCTGCTTCTCGTCCTTGTCGGTGAGCTGGTGGCTGGTCAGGCCCTGCGCCTGCTCGGCCGCGCTGCGCTGCGTGAAGTGCACGAGGTAGATCGGCGACTCGCCCTCCTCGCACAGCTCGGTCACCGTCTCGTGGATCGGGGTGACCCGGTAGGTGTAGTTCAGCGGCACCGGGCGCTGCGCGCTCTTCACGAGCGCCGGCGCCGCGCCCGAGCGCTCCTCGATCGCGTCCTCGATCCGCTTGGTGTCCCCGAGCGTCGCGCTCATCAGCAGGAACGACGTCCGGTCGGGGAGGGTGAGCAGCGGGACCTGCCACGCCCAGCCGCGGTCGCGGTCGCCGTAGTAGTGGAACTCGTCCATCACCACGTGCCGGACGTCGGCGTCCTCCATCTCGCGCAGGGCGATGTTCGCGAGGATCTCGGCGGTGCAGCAGATGATCGTGCCGTCGCGGTTCACCGAGGCGTCGCCCGTCATCATCCCGACGTGCTCGGGCGAGAAGTCGCGGCACGCGGCGAAGAACTTCTCGCTGACCAGCGCCTTGATCGGCGCCGTGTAGAAGACGCGCTCGCGCCGCGCGAGCGCGAGGAACATCAGCGCGGACGCCACGAGCGACTTCCCCGAGCCGGTCGGCGTCGCGAGGATCACGCTGCGCCCGCTGAACAGCTCGAGGATCGCCTCCTCCTGCGCGTCGTACAGCGACAGCCCCTTCTCCTCGGCGTACTCCAGGAAGGCCTCGAGGAGGGCGTCCGCGTCGGGGGTGTCGGGGATCCGTCGAGCGAGCGGCGCGTCCATGCGCGGCGACGATAGCAGCTACGACGTGACTACAGCGGGGCGCCGAGGGCGGCCCTCACGGCGTCGGCCAGCGCTCGGGCGTCGAGCGGCTTGGCCAGGAAGTCGAGCGCGCCCTCCGACACCAGCTCCTGGGCGAGCGATTCGTCGTAGTAGCCGCTGATCATCAGCACGCGCGCGTCGGGATCGTGCTCGCGCACGCGCGCCAGGGTCTCGCGCCCGCCGAGGTTCGGCATGTCGAGATCCATGACGATCACGTCGTACCCGTCGTGCTCGACGATCTTCGCGAGCGCGTCGCGCCCGTCGACGGCGTAGGAGACCTCGTTGCCGAACGCCTCGAGCAGACGCCCGATGCTCTTTCGGACGAGCTCCTGGTCGTCGACCACGAGGACGTGCCCGGTCTCCTTGGGCGCCTGGCGGTTGTCCCACGTGCTCATCCGACGGCGTCTCCGCCGCCCGGCCCCGGCGTCGCTCGGGCCCGCCGCGGGGAGCCGGACGAGGAAGGTCGAGCCCTCGCCCGGGGCCGACTTCACCTCGATCGTGCCGCCGAGGTTCGTCACGACCTCGTAGGCGGTCGCGAGCCCCAGCCCGCTCCCCGCGCCCTTTCGCTTGGTGGTGAAGAACGGCTCGAAGATCCGCTCGCGCGTGGTCTCGTCCATCCCGACGCCGGTGTCCGCGACCACGAGGAGCACCTGCGCCTTCGCGTCGCCCTCGGCCGCCTCCCCGGCGACCGTCAGCCGCAGCGTCCCGCCGTCGGGCATCGCGTCGCGGGCGTTGATGCACAGGTTCATCAACAGCTGGTTGACCGCGGCGCGGTCGCCGCGGACGGCCAGGCCCTCGCCCACCTCGGCGTCGATCTCGATCGAGCGGTCGAAGGTGCGCCGGAGCAGCTTGAGCGCGTCCTCGGTGATCGCGGTCACGTCGGCGGTCTGCTCGTCGGGCTGAGGGCGTTCGCGGTGTCGCGCGATCTTGAGCAGGCGCCCGGTGAGCTCGGCCGCGCGCTGGCTCGCGGCGTCGATGTCGGCCAGGCACTCGCGGACGCTGCGGTGGTCGAGCGTCGTGTCGCGCGGCAGCGCGTCGAGGTGGGCGGCGCTCGTCGCGATGACGTTGAGCAGGTTGTTGAAGTCGTGGGCGATCCCCGCCGCGAGGTGCCCGATGACCTCCATCTGCTGGCGGTGCAGCAGCAGGTCCTCCATCGGATCCTGGCGGGTGAACAGCAGGAGCGTCTGCCCCGACAGCTGGATGCGATCGCCGAGGCTCAGCCGCGTCGGGCCGCTGATCTCCTCGCCTCCGACGACGGTCCCGTTGCGGCTCTCGAGGTCCTCGATGGACCAGTTCTCACCGTCGCGGAAGACGCGCGCGTGCTTGCGGGAGATGCGCGTGTCGTCGAGCTGGATCTCGCAGCCCTCGGCGCGACCGAGCACGAACGTCTCGCCGTCGAGGCGGTAGCGCCGCCCGCGCTGGTCTCCCATCAGGACGACCAGCCGCGGCGGACCGCCCCCGGGCTCGGGCGCGAGCGCGCCCGCCCCCACCCCGAGGCTGCCGGTGGGCTGGTCGTCCGCCGACGTTGGGTATTCCGTCATCAGATGAGGATGATAACCCCATCCGGCGGCACGATGATGTAGACGTCCCGCGAATCGAGGCGGGCGACGCCGTTGCCGCGGACGATGATGCGCGCGCGGAAGATCTGCGCGGTCTCCGCCGGGGGCCGCACGTCGTTGTAGAAGTTGACGGTGAACTCGACCTGGGTGCCCGGGACGACCTGGTAGAAGGTCGTCTCGTCCTTGGAGTCGTAGGTCACGCCCGGGTTCGGGCCGGTGACGCCTCCGTTGTAGCCCTCGAACGGGACGATGGAGTCGATGAACTGCGTGGCGTCGAAGCCGTCGGGGTTGCCGTCGACGTTCTCGCGCGTGGTGTCCACGTCCTGCGGCGTGCGGCCGGCGAGGGTCTCGATGCCCTCGATGATCGCGTCCGACACGGTGCCGCCGTCGGCGAGGTACACCAGCGGGCTGCCGTCCGAGTCCACGGTCCCGGTCATCCGGGCGACCTCCTCCTCGTGCGCCTGCGGGCCCGAGCCGACCGCGACGCCGATCATCCGTGCGCCGATGTTGGTGAGCGCGGTGACCGCCTGATCGAAGAAGTGAGGCGGCGGGGTGATGCCCGCGTAGGCGTCGCTGCCGCCCGGGCCGTTGTGGAACGGCGCGTCGGTCACGAGGACCACGATGGGCAGCGAGTCGGGCCGGAAGCACGGGTAGCCGCGGCGGCGGCCGACCTCGTCGGGGACCGCGGGGCAGGCCTGACGCGGCAAGCTGAAGCTGTCGCTGCCCGCCATCCACGTGCCGCCCTCGCCGGTCGCCGTCTGGTACAGGGCCTCGACGCTCGACTCGGGGCCGTCCCCGCCCCCGGCCGCGCTCAGCCGGCCGAGCCCGGCCTGCACCGCCGCGACGTCGGCGGTGATGTTCTGGATGTTCTCGTAGGGCACGTCGCCCGGCGAGCCGTACCCGCCCAGGCCGGGGAACGGCCCGCTGTCGCCGCCGCCGATCGGGAAGTCGTCGAACTTGCCCACGCCGAGCTGCACGTTCGGGATCCGCGTCCCGATCTCGGACGCGATCCGCGTCAGGGACGACGTCACGTTGTCGATCGGGCCGCCCATCGAGCCCGTCGTGTCGATGAGGAAGTAGACGTCCGCGAGCTGCAGGTTCGTGTCGAAGCGCAGCGTCCGCTCGACCGGGTCACCGAAGTACGGGAGCACCACGAAGAAGTCCTCGGGCGCGATCGTGCTCGTCGGGTCGTTCGGGTCGGTCATCGTGCCGAGCGCCTCGCCCAGATCGGTCACCCCGTCGCCGTCCGTGTCGATGGCGTACGGGTCGGTCGAGTACGTCCCGCGCTCGTCGACGTCCGGCAGGCCGTCGTTGTCGCTGTCGCTGTCGAGCCAGTTCGGCACACCGTCGCCGTCCGCGTCGGGCAGCGAGCACGGGATGTTGCCCTGGTGCTCCTCGGCGTCGAGGATTCCGTCGCCGTCCGAGTCGGTGTCCTGGTGGTTCGGGGTGCCGTCCGCGTCGCTGTCGAACGTGCCCTCCGCCTGGTCCGCGACGCCGTCGCCGTCCGAGTCCATGGCGGGGTCGCAGCCCTCGAGCGGGTTGCCCGCGTCGATACCGCCGCCGACCCCGGCGTCGCCGCGATTGCTCCCTCCCGCAGTACAGCCGACGAGGACGAAGACGAGGGACCAGGTGGCAGCGCGATGCATCGTGCGGACACGCTAGCGGTAGTCACGGATCGTTTTCCACGTGCTCGGCGATCTTCCTCACACCCGACCTTTCATGACGGTTACCGGATCAACCGTGACGGAACGGTGACCTTCGCGATCGCGGCGTGTGCGGAGGACTCGCCCTCCCGCGCGGGTGCATCACCCTCGCCCCAGACGCCACCCCGGCGAGAAGGAGAGTTGTCATGTCGATCCCGAGCCACCTCGTGAGCGCCAAGATCGCCGAGCTCCGAGCCCGAGGAGCCCTCGACCACCCGCTGACCGACGAGGCCCGCTGCCTCGCCCAGATCCACCGGCTGCTCGCTGCGCTCGCCACCGCCGACGCGCCCCGCCGCCTGTCGCTGCGCGCGCAGCTGAGCCTCGAGGAGCGGAAGCTCGCCGAGGTCTACGACCGCTGCGGCCAGGGGCTGCTCGCCGACCTCCTGTGGAGCGAGGCGCCGTCCTACGATACCTACTGCTGACCGACCACCCCGCGATACCATCGGGCCATGTCGTCGCTACGATGGATCGTCGTGGGTGTCCTGCTCCTGGTCGCCGCTCCGGCGCAGGCGCAGGGTCTCTCCGATCGCTCACCGCGCATCGCGGTGAACCTCGCGCTCGGCTTCGCCGGGGAGCTCGAGACCGACACGGACCTCGGCGACGCCGACACCGATCTGGACCCATCGATCGGGTTCGATCTCAGGGGCGAGCTGCCCGTGCTCGACTTCCTCGTGATCGGGGCGTGGTTCCAGTTCCTCAGCGTGGAGCCCGACGCCAACGCGTGGGACCGCGAGGAGACGTTCTCCTTCGACGCCTTCGTCCGCGTCCGCTGGGTGTTCGAGGTCATCGCCGACACCCTGTTCATCGAGCCGTACGCCATGCTGCCGGTCGGCTTCAGCCTCGCGGTGCTGCCCGAGCTCGACGGCGGCGACGGCGACGACATCTATCCGGGCTGGAACATCAGCGTGCTGCTCGGCGCGCAGCTCCTGCACTCGTCGGGCGTGGGGGGCTACCTCGAGATCGGGTGGCGCCACGTCGAGGTCTACGGCGACGACGTCAGCGGCATCCTCGGCGACGTCTCGCACGCGTTGAACGAGATGGCGCTCAATCTCGGCTTCGTCTACGCGTTCGGCCGCTGAGGCGAGGTCTACTCGGCGATCGGCCCGGTCATCGGATCGAGCGCGATCTGGACGCGCTGATAGTCGAGCCCGGTGCGCTCCTGCACGGTGACGAGCCCGCGGGCGAGGTCCACGGTGATCGCGGGGTCGCCGTCGTTCACCGAGACGTCGATGTCGCGGCACACCTCGCGGCCGGCGCAGCGCAGGTAGCCGTCGAGCTCACTGAACCCGTAGAGCGCCTCGTCGCCGCAGCGCACCTCGACGCGGCTGTCGAACGGGCCCGCGTGCACGGGGATGCGCTCCACCGTGCACTGCTGCCCGCCCGCCACGTTCGGGGTGCCCTGCGTCGCGACGACCTGGCCGGTCCGCGTCCACGGGGTCACCGTCGCCGCCGGGGCCGCTGCGCGCGGCGGCGGCATCGCGCCGAGGCTCGCGAGCGCGAAGAACACGGGTAGCAGGCCGAACACCGCGAGCGGCACGAGCATCGGCCACAGCTTCGGCGTCGGCTGCGGACGGCAGACGTCGCGTGGCTCGCCGGTCAATTCCTCGAGGGCGGCGCCGAGGTGCTCGCTGACGCGGACCTGGCGGGCGTGGGCCTCGCGGGTGGAGTCGAGCTCGGATCGGACGTCCTCGAGCTCTCGGGTCTGAGCTTCGACGCGAGCGTGAAGCGCTTCGAGTTGGTCACGGAGGGGCATACTTCAGGAGTACGCTCGCTGCGCACTCGGATCAATTCCTAGACCCCGCCGAAGCGAAGAAAAGCCCCGCGGCGCGCGGGGCAATTCTCTCGCAAAGGCGCAAAGGCGCCAAGCGTGGCGGGATGGGGGGCGCGAGCCGTCCCGCCGAGGCGTCGAGCCCTCGAGCGCGTCGCGGCGGTCGAAGCGCCGGCCGGTCTCCATCGCGTCCCCTTCGCGCCTCCGCGGCTTTGCGAGAGAACTGAATTCTGGCACCCGCGATCAGCGGGTCGCGAGGAGCAGCGCGTCGAGCGGGCCCGGGAGGTCGGCGAACACCTCGGCGAGGACCTCGTCGGTGGCCCCGAGCCGCAGCGCCATCGCCCCCGCGCTCGCCCGCGTCGCCGCGCCCGGGCCGACCGCGGTGAGCCCGAGCAGGCGCCCGCTCTCGGAGTCGCAGATCAGCCGGACCCAGCCCTTGTCGCTCGCCGACTCGCCCGTCCCGTCGAGCAGGCCGGCGAGCGACTCCTCGCCGCGCGCGGTGTGCAGCACGACCGGCTGGCCGGCCACGCGCTCGGGCGTCTGCCCCACCTGCGCGAGCTGCGGGTGCGCGCGGACGACCAGCGGCGTCGCCCGCGGGTCGTAGGCCGGCGCGTCGAGGCCCGCCGCGGCGCGCCCCGCGATCCGCCCCATCGCCTCGGCGTGCGCGGCGCTCGGGCAGCGGCCGGTGCACGCGCCCGCCCCGAACAGGTGCGCGATCGGCGTCCGCAGCGCGTCGTCGACGGTCAGCCCGTCCAGGCCCGCGGCGGCGAGGTCGAGCGGCGCCGGATCGCGTCGTTGCCCGGTGCACATCACCACCAGCGGGGCCGCGTACGTCCGCCCTCCGTCGAGCGTCGCGCGCGCGTCGAGCTCGGTCTGCTCCACCGACGCGACCGACTTGCCGTGCACGAGCTTCACCCCGCGCCCGAGCAGGACGTCGCCGAGCGCGTCGGCGAGCTCGCGCTCGAACCGCGGGAGGATGCCGACCTCGTCCATCAGCCAGGTCACCGTCACGTCGTCGAGGCGCGACAGGGAGTCGACGAGCTCGGCGCCGGCCGCGCCGCCGCCGACCACCAGGATCTCCGCCGGAAGCGCGGCGACGTCGAAGAGCGCCTCGGGCGTGACGAGCCGCGCCGCGTCCGGGGCGGCGCCGGGGAGCCGCGCCGGGCCCGCGCCCGCCGCGATCACCGCGGCGTCGAAGCGGACCTCGGGGCCCGGGTCTAGCGCGAGCGCGCGGGGACCGGTGAACCGGGCGCGCCCCGCGAGCACGTCGACGCCGGCGTCCGCGAGGCGCAGGCGCAGCCGCTGCTCGCGGGCCGAGGCGAGGCGCTCGCGCTCGGCGCGGGCCTCGTCCCACACCGCGGCGCGCGTCGCCGCGCCGCGCGCGACGTGCCGATCGACCGTGCGCTCGAGGACGCGCCACCCGAGCATCGCCTTCGGCCCGCCGACGCGGCCCGGCTCGATCAGCGCGACGGCGGCGTCCGCGCGGGCCGCCGAGAGCGCCGCGGCGATGCCCGCCGGGCCGCCGCCGATGACCGCGACCTCGACGTCGAGCGGGACGCTCACGCCAGCGCCTCCACGATCGCCGCGGTCAGCCCCTCGGGGTCGTCGACGTGGACCCAGTGGTCGGCCTCGGGGAGCACCGTGACGTGCACCCGACCGTGCCGGGCCGCGACGTCGATCGCGCGCTCGTGGTCCTCGGCGTCGAACACGGTCGACTCGCCGCCGATGATCAGGTGCGCCGTGGTCGACGTCGGAGGCGGGTCGATCGCGGACCACAGATCGGTGACGAAGTAGTCGTGCAGGAGCGCCTCGATGCGGTCGATGTCGAGGCCGAGCTCGTAGCCGTCGTCGATGGGGTCGAGGTTCTGCGATAGCCACAGCGCGAGCGACTCCGAGAAGCCCATCTCGGCGACGTAGCCCCGAAAGGCCGCGCGGTCGACGAAGAAGGCGGGCGCGTGGCGGAGCATCTTCACGACCCGCATGGTGCCCTCGCTGCCCTCGCGCTCGGGGCGCGCCGCGGGGAGCGAGTCCACGACGAACAGGTGCTCGATCGGGCGGTGACGGCTCAGCTCGAGGGCGACCTTGCCGCCGAAGCTGTGGCCGACGACGGCCTTCACGGGGCGCGCGTCGAACAGGTCGAACAGATCCGCGGCGGCGGTCTCGAGCGAGTCCCGGCCCGCCACGCCGCGCGAGCCGCCGTGGGCGCGCAGGTCCACGAGGATCGCTCCCCAACCGGGGAGCTCCTGCAGGAGCTTGCGGGCGAAGCCGCGCCAGTTCGCGCCGCGCCCCAGGATGCCGTGACAGAACAGGATCCAGCGCTCGGGCGCCGCGTCGCCGACGGTCAGCGTGTCGTGATGCAGCTCGGTCACCGGGCGAGGGTTAGCACCGTATCGTCGAGGCGCGACGCGCGCGGGAGCGCCGCGTCCGGGTCGAGAGGTTCTTTCGCGGGCGGCGAGCACGGGGCGGTTGACCGGCCGCCCGTGGTGTCGGAGCGTCCAGGCGCTGCCATGGACCCGTCCTTCGTCGAGAGCCTCCGACTCGCCGCGCCGTACATCCACGCCCACCGCGGCAAGACCTTCGTCGTGCTCGCCGGAGGCGAGGCCGCGCGCGCCGAGCGCCTGCCCGCGCTGATGGCCGACGTGGCCCTGCTCCACGGGCTCGGCGTGCGCGTCGTGCTCGTGCACGGCACCCGACCGCAGATCGAGAGGCGCCTCGAGGCGCGCGGGATCACCCCGCGGGTGGTCGACGAGGTGCGGATCACCGACCGGGCGGCGCTCGGCTGCGTGCACGAGGCGGTGGGCGCGGCGAGGGGGAGGATCGTCAGCGTCCTGTCGAGCGGCGCGGCCAACACGCCGATGGCGAACGCACGCATCCGCGTGGCCTCGGGCAACTACGTCGTCGCGCGCCCGATCGGGGTGCGCGACGGAGTCGACTACCAGTTCACCGGGGAGGTGCGGCGCGTCGACGCCGACGCGATCCGGCACGCGCTCGACGGCGGCGCGATCGTGCTCGTGTCCCCGCTCGGGCACTCCCCGACGGGGGAGTCGTTCAACCTCTCGTCGCACGACGTCGCCTGCGAGGTCGCGGTCGCGCTCGAGGCGGACAAGCTCGTCGGCCTGATCGAGGGCAAGGGCGTGCTCGACGGGCGCCGCCGGCTGATCCCGCAGGTCACGCCCGAGGAGGCCGAGGCGCTCGCGGCCAAGAAGAACCGCCACGGCGCGGACGTCCGCAAGCACATCGCCGCGGCCGCCCGCGCGGTGCGCGGCGGCGTCCGCCGGGCGCACCTCGTCGATCGGCGCCGGGACGGAGCGCTGCTCGAGGAGCTGTTCACGCGCGACGGCGGAGGCACGCTCGTGACCGCCGAGGCCTACGAGGATCTTCGCCCGGCGCGCATGGACGACGTCGCCGCGCTCGCCTCGCTGCTCCGCCCGCTCGAGGACGCCGGCGTCCTGATCCGCCGCGGCCGCGAGCGGCTCGAGATGGAGCTCGACCGCTTCGTGGTGATCGACCGCGACGGTCAGCTCATCGGCTGCGCCGCGCTCGAGTCGTTCGAGGACGTGTCGATGGGCGAGCTGTACTGCGTCGCGATCCACCCGCGCTACCGCGAGTCGGGCCGCGGCGCCGCGCTGATCGAGCGCCTCGAGCAGCGCGCGGTCGAGCGAGGCATCGAGCGGGTGTTCGTGCTCACCACCCGCTCGGCGCACTTCTTCCAGGAGCGCGGCTTCGTCCCCGCCTCGGTCCGCAAGCTCCCTCCGTCGCGCCGGGCCAGCTACGACCGCCGCCGCCGCTCCCGCGTCCTGATCAAGGAGCTCTGAGCGGCTAGCGAATATCGTAGCGGAAGCGGATCTCGACGGTCCCGCGCGGGGCGGTGCGGGTCGCGACCGACTCGACGGCCTCGAGGACGCAGGCGCGGGCGGCGCGTGGGATCCCGCGGGCGTGCTCGATCTGGACCGTCGGGCGGCCGCTGCGGGTGAACACGAGCCGGCCGCGCATCGAGCGGGTCCCCGATCGGAAGGGGCTCCGCCGCAGGTCGACGCCGCGCAGGCAGCGATCGATCCGGCCGCGCTGCGCGTGCAGGGCGCGGCGCGCCTCGCGGGCGACGGCGGTCGTGTCGTCGTCCGGCGCGTCGGTGCGCGCGACCCGCACCGAGCTCAGGTGCACCGTGGGTACGGGGCGGATGCGGTGCCGGGGCACGGCGATGTCCGCGTGCGCGGGCAGGGCGAAGAGGGTGAGGGCGACGGCGGCGAGGAGGGGCTTCACGGTTTCTCCGACAACGGAAGATGGACTGTCCTTGGAGACAGCGGCGCCCGCCAGGGGTTCCCGGTGACGTATGCTCGGGCGAGGGATGGGACGGCACGCGGCAGCGACCGGGGTGTTGGCGGCGCTCTGCTGCGTCGCCCTCGCCGCCGCCGCGCAGGACGAGGGGACCCGCGAGTTCGACGCCGCGGAGCGGCGCGCCCTGCGCGCGGGGGAGCTGGTCCGCCGGCCGCGCACCCGCACCGAGGGCCGCTTCCGCTACCTCGGCGGCACGAGCTTCATCCGCGTCCGCGCCCCTCACGCCCGGGTCTGGGCGCTCGCCCTCGACACCTCGCGCTACACCCGCCTCATCCCCGGCGTCGTCGAGGCGAGGCTCATCGAGGACCACGGCGACACGCGGCTGGTGTATCTGCGCCACCAGCTCTCGCTGGTTCGCGCCGCGTACTTCGCGCACGTCACCATCGATCGCGAGGCGCACACGGTGCACTTCGAGCTCGACCGCAGCCGGCCGCACGACGTGCGCGCGGGGCGCGGCTTCCTCACGGTCGACCCCTACCGGGGGGGCCGCGAGGCCATCCTCACCTGGGGGGTGATGGCCGACCCGGGCAGCTCGGTGGTCCGGGGCATCTTCGGCGGCGTCATCGAGGACTGGATCCTCAAGGTGCCGTGGTGTGTTCGGGGCGCCGCGGAGCCGGGTCGGGAGGGCTGCTGACCGGCGCCTCGAGCGCGTGCTCGAGGATGCGGCGCTTCGCGTGGCGGGGCCGCCGCCGCCTCGGGGCGTCCAGGATCACCCGCGCGCTGCGCTGGAAGGTG
>Ga0070728_10004291_pt1 | contig 14945 bp, 10 predicted proteins | sample tdDd471_FD_66723 | JGI IMG/M metagenome (GOLD analysis project Ga0070728, IMG submission 66723) | Marine sediment microbial communities from the Atlantic coast under amendment with organic carbon and nitrate - tdDd47.1 | ecosystem: Environmental > Aquatic > Marine > Coastal > Sediment | place...
TCCCCGTCGGTGACGATCACCTTGAAATAGAGATCCTCAATGTCGCCCGCGGTGCTGTTGGTATTGATGATGATGATGCCCACGTCCGCGTAGGGCACCACGGCCAGGTACCCTTCGCAGAAGAGAGAGGGGTTGTCTCTCTCCCAGGTCCAGATCAGGTTCATGGGACCGATCTTCGGCGCATTGTAGAGCTCGAAGCGGGTAATCCTGGATTGGTTCTTGAAGGTGCCGGATGCCGGGAGGACGGGATACACGTCGTCTTCCTTGAGTTTCAGCTTCTTGACCTTCTGGTGGGTGTCCCATATGTCGGCGCCTTTTCCATTCTTGGCGACCTTCAGCACTTTGACGCCCATATCCATACCTCCTCAGAACAAGGTTAAGGGCTTACAGCCCATGCTCAGCACGAAAGGCCATGAAATCCAGCCGCACGAACCCCATGGCCAACAGGTCCTCGGATACGCTGCGGGCGTCTGCGGTCTGTCCCAGGTGCGTGAGGACCCGCGCCCAGATTTCCAACGTGGAATCCTGGCGCGTGACTTCGGCCACGGGTCGCAGCATTTCATAGGCCTCGCGCCAGGCGATGTTCGCCTCGTCCGGGCGCCCGTCCCTGGCGGCGATTTCCCCGGCCGTGACCAGGCAGCGGGCCAGGATATGAATGGCAAGGTCATCGCTGTTGAGATCCTTGGCGCGGCGGGCGGCAGTGAGGGATTGATCCAGGCTCTGCCGGGCCTGAACGAGGTCGCCTCGTTCGGTGGCCAGCCACGCCAGGCCCCATTGGGCTTCGGCGTATTCCTGAAGGTAGGAGACGTTACCGGGGTCCATGTCCACCAGTTCGGCGGACACGGCCGCCGCCGGGGCCAGGAATTGTTCGGCGCCCGCCAGGTCGCCCACGCGCATTTTATGCAGGCCAAGGCCCACTTGGCTGACGGTCAGATCCAGGCGCCAGGAGGCGTTTTCGGGGTCATGGTCGACCAGCTGACGGGCGAGCTCCCTGCTGGCCTGAAAATGTTCCTCCGCCCGGTCGTTGTCTCCGAAACGCTCAATGATTTTCCCGTACAGATACAGCAGGCTGGATTGGAGTTCCCGGTACAGGGTGTGATCCGGGTGGGCGGTGACCAGCGCTCCGGCTTCGGCGGCGGCCATACCGTAGAAATCGCCGGCTGCGTGCAGATCCCCGCTCGCCAGCAGGACCCGGCCCTTCCAGGCCATGGCGTTGACCAGATCGTAATGGCGGCTTTCTTTTTCGGGGTCGGCTTCCCACAGTATTTGCTTGATGCGCAGACTCTCGCCGATGGCCTTCAGGGCGGCCGCACTTTCCCCCCGGGCCTCGTGGATGGCCGCCAGGTTGGTGTGGGCGTATCCCAATTCCTGCTGCCAGGTCTCGTCGGTGGGGTTGAAGGCCACCCCGCGTTCGGCCACCTCCAGATAAGCCCGGAATGAGGCCTCGGCCGCGTCCTGATCGCCGGCTTCGAGAGCCACGGCCCCCAGATAGAACTCCGACACGCCCAGAGTCATAAGCCATTCGCTGCGATTGGGGTTCCGTTTCACCAGGGCGGCGGCTGCGAGGTGGGCCTGGGAAAAGGCCTCCTGCGCCGCTTCCAGGTCGCCCTGATTCCAGCGGACCCCGCCGATCATGGTCATGGCGCGGGCATACCGGTCATGATCGGCATCCGTGCGCTCGTCCACCGTCCGGGACGCAAAGTAGGCCAGGGCCCGATCGCCCACTTCGGTCCAGGCGTCCAGTCGCCCCACGTCTTCCAGGGTGGCCCGCAGATCCCCCAACATGAATTCCACCAGATCCTCGGCCTCGGCCCGGTTCCGCTGGGCGATGGCGCGCTCGTGCCGCAGGTCCATCATGTACTTGCCGGCCCCCGCCAGGACCAGAAGCACGGCCGTCACCGCCACCAACCGTCGCAGGCGCCGGGCGGGCTTTCGTTGAATCCAGCCCAGTTTGCGTCGGGTCTCCACCGCCGTGGGTCGCGCCGCGGGGGATCGGTCCTTGAGGCTTTCGATGAGCTTGATCAGGTCGCGGTCGATGCCGGTGACGGGCCGGGTGCGCGCCTGCCGGGCCTGCGCCAGGACCGCTTCGATTTCGCCGCTCTCCTCATAGGCCATCTGCCCGGTGAACAACCGTTGCATGACCAGACCAAAGGCGAACATGTCGCTGGCGGGCGTGGCCGTTTCGCCTCGGGCCTGCTCCGGACTCAGGTAGGCGGGGGTGCCCATCACGGCCCCGGCGCGGGACACCTGGGATGGCAGGTCAAGAGTCTGTTCGGGATCGACGGGGGCCTCGGTGATATCCGGTGCGGCGTCGGGCGCCTCTCCCACATCGCGGGCCAAGCCGAAATCCAGCACCTTCACGGTGCCGTCGGGGGTGAGCATGATGTTTTCGGGTTTGAGGTCGCGATGCACCACATCCTCGGCGTGGGCGGCCTCCAGCACGGCGGCGATCTGCAGGGCCACGTCCTGCCGGCCCCGGCCGTCCAGGCTGGACCGGGCCTGACGCAGGGTGCGGCCCTCAATGAGTTCCAACACCAGGAAGTCCCGGGTCTCGGTGGTGACCAGATCGTGGATGCGGCAGATGCCGGGGTGGTCCAGGCGGGACAGAAGGCGGGCTTCGCGCTGGAAGCGCTCGCGGGCGGTGGCGGTGAGCCGCCGTTCGGGGCGGATGGCCTTCAGGGCCACCTTGCGGCCCAGGGTCAGATCCTCGGCGGCGTAGACCTCACCCATGCCGCCGCGTCCGAGGAGGGACAGGAGACGAAAGCGGTCGCCCAGGTCACCGGGCAGAGACTCGAAGGTCTCACCCGCAACCGGTTGGGCCCCGTCAAGCGTGGGCGTATCGTGTCTGTCACGGTCATCCATGCCCGACATTCGCCACCTCCCCCCAAATATCAGAGCATTTTTGTATGAGATAACAGAGTAATGCTGTCGGGCCGGGTTCGCATCCCCGGAATTAGGGATGCCGTGAGAGGAAAATGGTTTATCCTGGAAGATATTTCGCGGCGGGCCCTTTCGGGAGGAAATCGATGACGGAGAAAAAGCTGTCCCGGTTCGAGCGCTATCTGACGGTGTGGGTCTTCGTCTGCATCGTGGGGGGCATCCTGCTGGGCCGGGCGGCCCCGGGCCTCCCGGTCCTGCTGAACGACTTTTCCGTTTACCAGGTCTCCATTCCCATCGCCGTGTGCCTGTTCTTCATGATGTATCCCATCATGGTGAAGATCGACTTCACACGCGTGGTGACCTCGGCCCGCACCCCCAAGCCGGTCCTGCTCACCCTCTTCATCAACTGGGTGATCAAGCCGTTCACCATGTTCGGCTTCGCCTATCTGTTCCTGGGCTACCTGTTCCGGGACTTCCTGCCGGGTACCGAAATCCTGGCCAGCGGGCAGGAGGTGGAACTGTGGCGCAGTTACATCGCCGGCGCCATTCTGCTGGGCATCGCGCCGTGCACCGCCATGGTTCTCATGTGGGGGTATCTGGCCCGGGGCAACGATGCGCTGACCCTGGTCATGGTGGCCATCAACTCCCTGCTCATGCTTCTGCTGTACGGACCGCTGGGAAGCCTCCTGCTGAACGTGAACGCCATGCCGGTTCCCTGGCGGACCATGCTGTTCTCGGTGGCGATCTACGTGGCGCTGCCTCTGGTGGCCGGGTATTTTTCCCGCAAGTGGATCTTCCGCTTCAAGGGTGAGACGTGGTTCAACGAGACCTTTCTGCACTGGCTGACGCCCGTGAGCATCACCGCCCTGCTGGTCACCCTGGTGCTGCTGTTTTCCTTCAAGGGCGAGGTCATCCTGGCCAACCCGCTCACCATCTTCTGGATCGCGGTGCCCCTCTTCCTGCAGACGGTGTTCATTTTCGCCCTGGGCTATTTCGGGCTGGCCCGGGCGCTCAAGCTGCCCTACGCCGACGCGGCGCCGGCCGCCATGATCGGGGCCTCCAACCATTTCGAGGTGGCCATCGCCACGGCGGTCATCCTGTTCGGACTCTCTTCGGGCGCGGCCCTGGCCACGGTGGTGGGAGTTTTGATTGAAGTTCCCCTCATGCTCATGCTTGTATCTGTCTGCAAGCGGACGTCGCATCTGTTTCCGGAGGCCTGAGCCCCGCGTGGCCGAGGCGCCTGGGTGGACAGGCGGACTGAGTGAACGGAGGGACGCATTTTGAATCCGGTACCTGAAGGATCCCAGATCTCGGTGGAAATCGAGGACGGCCTGCATAAACTCATCATTCCTCAGCCGTCCGGCGGAGTCGCGCGGTTTTTCGCGGCGGCCTTCCTGACGGTCTGGCTGGTGGGCTGGGCCTTCGGTTGGGTCAGTGCCTACCGGGGCCTCACGGCCAGCGGGGACCAGTCGGGCGGCTTCATGCTCTTCTGGCTGGTGGGCTGGTCCATCGGGGGAATCTTCGCCCTGGCCTTTCTCTTCCGTCTGGCGAGGCCGTCGCAACCGGAGACCCTGATTCTTTCCAGGCCCAATCTGATCTACGATACGGGGCTGGCCCCCTTGAAACTCTCCGGCTACGGGAACGCGCAGATCAAAACGCTTAAAATGCTCTTCGACAAGAGACAGCGCCTGGAATTCGACGCCACCCAACTGCGCACCCTGGCGCTGCGCGAGCACGAAGCGGGGTCCCGTCTCACCATCGATGTGGGCCACAAGCGCCTTGAGCTCGGGGCCGGAGCCACGGACCCGGAGCGCGAATGGCTCCACGCCACCCTCACCGACAAGTACAGGTTCTAATCATGTTTACCCACGCCATCTGCCGTCGGCCCGGAAACACCTTGGGCGCCGGTCTGACCACCGCCGATCTGGGTGTTCCCGACCCCGCCAAAGCCCTGGATCAGCATGCCGCCTACGTGTTCACTCTGGCCGAACTGGGCCTTGAAGTGACGGTCATGGATCCGGAGCCCGACCATCCCGACGCCCATTTCGTCGAAGACACCGCCATCGTCACCCCGGAGGTGGCGATCATCTGCCGGCCGGGACACTCCGACCGCCGCGGCGAGGAACTCAGCGTGGCCAAGGTGCTGGCGGCGCACCGCCTGCTGGAATACATCAACGCGCCGGGCCTCATCGACGGCGGCGACGTGCTGCAGGTGGGCCGCCATGTGCTGGTGGGCCTCAGCGAGCGCACCAACCTGGCCGGGGCCGAACAGCTGGGCGCCATCCTGGAAAGCAACGGCATGAGCTGGACGCCGGTGCCCGTGGCCGAGGGCCTGCACTTCAAGAGCAGTGTCAACGAAGTGGGGGAGTGTCTGCTGGTGACGTCGGAGTTCGCCCACCGGGAGGAACTGGCGGGCTACGAGAAAATCATCGTGCCCGACGACGAGGCCTACGCCGCCAATACCCTGCGCATCAACGACCACCTGATCATGCCGGCGGGTTATCCGAAAACCCGGTGTCTGCTGGAGCCGCTGGGCCTGCCCATCACCGAACTGGACCTGAGCGAGATGCGCAAGATGGACGGCGGACTCACCTGCCTGTCCCTGCGCCTGTAAGCCGAGGGGGCTTTGGCAATCATACCAAGGAACAAGGAGGCAAACATGAAGCGTTACGGAGCGGAATTCATCGGGACGTTCTGGCTGGTGCTGGGCGGCTGCGGCAGCGCGGTGCTGGCGGCGGCCTTTCCCAACGTGGGGATCGGGCTGCTGGGCGTGTCCCTGGCCTTCGGCCTGACGGTGCTGACCATGGCCTTCGCCATCGGCCACATTTCGGGCTGTCACCTGAATCCGGCGGTGTCGGTCGGCCTGTGGGCCGGCGGACGGTTCGAGGCGAACCAGCTGGCCCCCTACATCATTTCCCAGGTGCTGGGCGGCATCGCGGCGGGCGGGGTCCTGTTCCTCATCGCCAGCGGTCAGGCCGGGTTCGACGTGGCCGCAGGCTTCGCCTCCAACGGCTACGGCGACCACTCCCCGGGCGGCTACTCCATGGTGGCAGCCCTGGTGTGCGAGGTGGTCATGACCATGATGTTCCTGCTGGTGATCATGGGGGCCACGGACAAGCGCGCGCCGGCGGGCTTCGCGCCCATCGCCATCGGCCTGTGTCTGACGCTCATCCACCTGATCAGCATTCCGGTGACCAACACCTCGGTGAACCCCGCCCGCAGCACGGGCGTGGCTGTCTTCGTGGGCGACTGGGCCGTGGGCCAGTTGTGGATGTTCTGGGTGGCGCCCATCGTGGGGGCGGTGCTCGGCGCGGTCATCTACCGTTTCATCGGATCCGAATCCGACTGACCCGGATTATCGCGGAGAGCCTCCCGGTCCTGAACCGGGAGGCTCTTTTCTTATCGACCCCGGGATCGCTCCCGGCCAATGGCGCTTTTCCCAAAAATCCTTTTCTTGCCTTAAGCAGTCGCCCCATGGGCCAAGAAGACGGGCGCCTGCCACCCGTGTCCAAACTTTCTGGTTTTCGGAAAAGGAAAAACCCATGGCCAAGCCGGTGATAGCTGATACTTCCCCCAAGATTGTGAGTTTGGACAAAGGAAGCGAATACCATTACTGCACCTGTGGAAAATCCGGGAACCAGCCGTTCTGCGACGGGTCCCACGCCGGGACGACATTCACCCCCCTGGCCTTTCAGGCGGAGGACGACACCGGCTTCTTCTGCATGTGCAAGCATTCCGCGGGTGCGCCCTTCTGTGACGGCAGCCACAAGCAGTTTTCCGCGGACGATATAGGCAAGGAAGGCCCCGGCCCAACCCGGGATGCGGAGGCGGTTCCCCAGGCTGTTCCCACGCCGGAGGAACCCACGGTGGCCCTGATTCATCAATTGGCCCGGGACGGTCTTTCCAAACTGGGGCACCACGGCCCCATGACATCGATGGGCGTGCCGCGGGACCAGCTTCCCCACTGGGACGACATCCAGGTCATGGTGGCCCAGATGGCCACCAAGCCTCTCATGGAGGACCGCCCGGTCGGGACTGAGCTCGTGATCGGACCTCGGGCCAGGAAGCCCCTCACGCTCTCCATTCCCCTTTTTGTGTCCGACATGAGTTTCGGCGCCCTGTCCGAGGAGGCCAAAACCGCTCTGGCCCGGGGGGCCGAACTGTCGGGAACGGGAATCTGTTCGGGGGAGGGCGGCATGCTGCCCGAGGAGAAGGCCGAGAATTCCCGCTATTTCTACGAGTTGGCCAGCGCGAAATTCGGCTTCACCGAAGACCTTCTCGAAAACGTGCAAGCCTTCCACTTCAAGGGCGGGCAGGGGGCTAAAACGGGTACGGGTGGACACTTGCCGGGCAGCAAGAACATCGGCAAGATTTCCCAGGTCAGGAACATCCCGGCCGGGAAACCGGCCGTCTCGCCGCCCACTTTTCCCGATCTGTCCAGCGTGGATGACTTCAGGCGGTTCGGAGACAGGGTGCGTGAGGTTTCAGGCGGCATTCCCATCGGTTTCAAGCTGAGCGCCAACCACATCGAAGCGGACATCGGGTTCGCCATCGAGGCGGGGGCCGACTACATCATCCTGGATGGGCGCGGCGGCGGCACCGGGGCGGCCCCGTCGATTTTCAGGGATCATATCAGTGTCCCCACGATACCCGCCCTGGCCCGGACCCGGCGCTGCCTGGATGAATTGGGGGCCACCGGGAATGTCACCTTGATCATCACCGGCGGGTTGCGCATGCCCATTGACTTTGTCAAAGCGCTGGCCCTGGGTGCCGACGGCGTGGCGGTTTCCAACAGCGCCATGCAGGCCATCGGCTGCGTGGCGGCCCGGATGTGTAATTCCAACAATTGCCCCGTGGGGATCGCGACCCAGAAACCTGAGCTGCGGCAAAGGCTGGATGTGGGGGCCGCCGCGCTGCGACTCGGGAATTTTTTCGACGCTTCGGTCGAACTCATGACCGTGATGGCCCGGGCCTGTGGACACGACCACCTCAACCAGTTTTCCCAGGCCGACCTGGCGACCTGGGAGTGGGAAATGGCCATGCTGTCGGGGATTCGGTACTCCGGCGTATCGCCGGTGACCGGCCGACTCAGCCCTTCTTGATCAGGCCCACCAGCCACAGCAGCACGATGGCGCCGATCAGGGCGGTGACCAGGGACCCGATGAGTCCGCCGGCGGTGAGTCCGAGCAGGCCAAAGAGAAGTCCGCCCAGGAAGCCGCCCACAATACCCACGATGATATTGCCGAGCAGGCCGAAGCCGCGGCCCTTCATGATTTTGCCCGCGAGCCAACCGGCCAGCGCGCCGATCACCAGAAACATCAGAAAATTCATATCAGTCTCCCCGAATAATGATGTCAGGCCGGAACATCGGCCCGTCCCCTTGGCTTACGGTTGTTTTCCGTCCGTGCAGGGTAACAAATCGGGGCGGAACCGTCTGCGGTCAATTGACGAGGGAAATTATTGGGATTCGCAATTCGCCGGTAATGTGTTTCCTTAGACGGTGATTTTCGTGTTTCATTCATTTCCTCGGTGTACGGAGTTTTTTCATGTCCAATCCCGCACAGGGGTTCAGCGAGCTGGACCTGGCCGCCCCCCTTGTCAAAGCCGTCACCGAGCTGGGGTATGAATCCCCGCTGCCCATCCAGGCGGCCTGCATCCCGCCGTTGTTGGCGGGCCGGGACGTGCTGGGTCTCGCGCAGACCGGCACCGGCAAGACCGGGGCCTTTGCCCTGCCGCTTCTGTCCAAGGTGGATCTGAGCCTGAACGCGCCACAGGTGCTGGTGCTTTGTCCCACCCGCGAACTGGCCATCCAGGTGGCCGAGGCGTTCCAGGCCTACGCCCGCTATCTGAAGGGTTTCCATGTGCTGCCCATCTACGGCGGCCAACGCTATTCCTTCCAGTTCAGCCACCTGCAGCGCGGTCCGCAGGTCATCGTGGGTACGCCGGGTCGTGTTCAGGACCACATCAACCGCAAGACCCTCAAGCTGGATCAGATCAAAACGGTGGTGCTGGACGAGGCTGACGAGATGCTGCGCATGGGCTTCGTGGACGAGGTCGAGGCCATCCTCAAGGAAACCCCGGCCGACCGGCAAATGGCGCTCTTTTCCGCCACCATTCCGCCCCAGATCAAGCGTATTTCCAAGCGGTACCTGAAGGACCCGGAAGAGATCCGGATCGAGGCCAGGACCACCACCGCGGACAACATCGAACAGGTGTATCTGGTGGTGCCCAACGCGGCCAAGTTCGAGGCCCTGGCGCGCATCCTGGAAACCGAGTCCTATGACGGGATCCTCATTTTCTCCCGCACCCGCATCTCCACCACCGAGTTGGCCGAAAGGTTGGCGGCGCGCGGTTTCGACGTGGCCGCCCTCAACGGCGAAATGACTCAGCAGGCCCGGGAGCGCACCATCAAGCGGTTGAAGACGGGCAACGTCGATATCGTGGTGGCCACCGACGTGGCGGCACGCGGTTTGGACGTGGAGCGCATTTCCCTGGTGATCAACTACGACATTCCCGGCGATTCCGACTCCTACGTGCACCGTATCGGCCGGACCGGCCGGGTGGGACGGTACGGGAAGGCCATTCTCTTCGCCAGTCCCCGTGAACGGCATCTGCTCAGGTCCATTGAGCGAGTCACCCGTCAGCCCATCAAGCCCATGGAGATGCCCAGCCACGACGCGGTGACCCGCAAGCGGGTGGAAAAATTCCGCGACCAGCTGTCCACCCTCATGATCGAGGAGCCCCAGGCCTTCTTCCAGGACCTGACCTTCGAACTGATGGAGGAGTTGAACATCGACATCCTGCAGTTGGCGGCCGGGGCCATCTGCCTGGCCCAGAAGGACCGGCCCCTGCAGGCGGAGAAGACCCGGGATCTGGTCAACGCCAAGTGGGATGATCCGCGGCCGTCGCGCAATGATCGCGGACCGGGCCAGGGACGGACCAGCCGCAAGATGACCCTTTACCACATTCAGGTGGGGTCCGAGGACGGGGTGGAGGTGCGCAATATTCTGGGCGCGGTGACCAACGAAACCGGTCTGCGCGGGCGGTTCATCGGGCAGATCCGAATCCACCCGCACTATTCGACCATCGAATTGCCGGACGACATTCCGCCCACCATGATCGAACACCTGAAGAAGGTGTTCGTGGGCGGCAAGCCCATGCAGATTTCGCGGAACCGGGGCGCGGGGCCCCGCAGTGATGGGCCGGTTCGTCCGTCGCGGAAGGTGAGGCCCAAGAAACCCAAGAAGCCCAAGGCCCGGAAACCGGCGGCCAGTGCTGCCAAGGCCGGCAAACCCAAGAGCAAGCCGAAACCCGAATAAGGGCTACAGCGACAACTTCATCATGCCCGCCAACCCGCGTACGAATCCGTTCGGGGGCGGCAGCAGGGCGTCCAGTTCCTCGGGTGTTTCGATCCACTCGCACAGCCCGGGCAGCAGCAGGAAATCCAACAGGCCGTGGAGGCTTTGCCAGCCGCCCAGCAGCAGGTTCACTTCGCCGTCCATGACCATGCTGCGATAGTCCATGTTGGTGCTGCCAACGGTCAGGTAGTACACCATTTCCTCCCGCTCCCGGTCGTCCATGTCCGCCAGCATGTTCTCGATCAGGGTGGCCCAGCCCTTGGCCATCAATTCGGGGTACTTCTGGGCGTCGGGGGGGGCCTGTCCGCTCCCGGTTTCGACGCTCTGGCTGGCCAGATATTCAATAAAAGCGCGAATGATGGGCGCCATCTCAGGCCGGGCCATCAGTTTGCGGTAGGCGTGGCCCGAGGAGAAGAAATTGGCCTTGAGGTGGATCTTGGGCAGAATTGTCTCTTCCGAGGACAGGTAGGATTCCTGGTAGCCGAGGGAGTCGAGGACAGTCTGGACGGAAAGTCCCTGGGCCGTGACCGCCGGGTTCTCGGGCCACACGCGTGGTCCCCACGCCGGGGTATTCTCATGGGCCTGCCGGAAGCGGCCGGCGATGTCGCCCACACCCTGCCGGGGCGCATAGAGCCCCACTTTCAGCAATCCGTTCCGGGCGTCGATCTGTTCCGCCATTTCGGACGAGAAAACCAGCAGGCGTCCCAGCAGCCCATGGGCCCGGGCCAGGGTGGGCGGCGCCCCGCTCGGCGCCGAATCCTTGGTGGGCGCGATGATCATGACCTGGCAGCCGCGCAGGGCGCTGCCGGCCAGCATGGACGCGTACACGTAACTCTGCCACAGGGAGTCGGGAACCTTGAGCACGGATCCGGCCGGCATGAGGGTGTAGAGGATGGCCTTGGACACGTTGACGGGCTTCTGGTGGAAGCCGGTCTCGTTGTGGAGCTGAAGGACCTGGCCCCGCGTGTCCATCCACACAGGGGTGGCGGCGGCGTGTTCCGACGCCACTTGCGTGTCGTAGTCCAAGGGCTTGGACCGCTGCCGCAGCGGAAAAGGAATTTCCGTGGTTTCGTAGCCCTGGGCCATGAGCAGGCCCCGGGCGGCGTCCTTGGTGGCCAGGGCCCCGGGACCCTGGATCATGATGGCCCGGTCCTCCCAGTTGGCGCCCACATAGTGTTCCCCCACGCCCATGCCCGTAAACATGGCCATGCCCTTGAAAGGGTCCTCTTCGCAGACGTCGTAAAAGGCGATCTTTCGGTGGTCCCGCATCATGTTATCCGGAATGGGCATGATCCCGGCCACGTGCCAGCTGAAGAAGGACGGATCGGCCGGGTTGGTGATGTTGACATGCACCTTGATGCGGTTCTTCAGCCAGTCGTCGCCGTACTGGCTGGCGCCCAGTCTCAGTAACCGGGAGCCGGCCGCGGCCTCGCGCAGGCGGTCCTGGGTGGCGGCGAGCCGGGTTCCCCATTCCTCGAAACCCTTCGGCAGGTCCAGGGTGTAGTCCAGCGGGTCGGAGAGCAGACGGAGCCAGAAACGGGCCTTGTTGATTTCAAAGTAGTGCTGGTCCAGAAGGATGAAGTACTGAGGCAGGGTCCCCGTTTCGTCGTAGGCCTGCACCCGCTCGATGAGGGCCTCCAGATAATTGAGGGTGTGGGCGAAGGCGATGGCGTCGGGGTTGCCCTGGCCGTTCTGTCCGCGGTAGTCGTGAATCCACAATACGTGGTAGTCCTCGGCCAGGCGCACCGACCGCGCCAGTTCCCACTGGAACTGCTCATTGGCCAGGTACCAGACCCGATTCTCTTCGGTGAAGGGCTGCTCCACCGAGCGGGCGATGATGTCGTTCAATTCCTGCTGCGTGTCGTGCTGGTCCGGGGTCAGGGCCAGTTGCAGGGGTAACCATACGAAGCGGGAGTCCTCCCAGCGGTCCTTCAGGTGTTCACGGTTGGCCTCCATGATGTCGCACAGGGTCTGGAACACGAAGAAGACCGGGCGGGCCTGAGCTTCGGGAACCTCGGAATCGGCCAGGACCCAGCTGGCGAATTCGGTCTGGGCAATGGCGACCATATCCACCAGGGAGTCGTCCTTCTTGCGCTGTCCCAGCAGGAAATTGTAGGGAATGAGCACTTCATCCAGCAGGAAGTGACGGGCTTTGGTGGAAACGATCCGGCCTTCGGGCGTGATCCGGTCCGCGCCGAGGGCCTGGGAGAATGCCAGGTCCAGGGCGGCGTGGTAGGCGTCGATTTCGGCGGGCAGGGTGTGGCCGTCGGGGAAAGCGCTGTCCACCGTGGTCATATGTACTTTCAAACTGTCGCAGATGGGGCCCATGACCTCGCGGGGATCGGCACCGGACGGCTCGGCGAATGGCAGGACCAGATCGCTCACCCAGCGGGCACGTACGGCCAGGTCGGCCAGGGTGTCGTCGAGGTGGGTGGTCGCGTCGGTGGGGGTCAATCTTCGGGGCGTGCGTTTGGCCAGCCTCACATTGTCGGATTTGGGGCGGGTGGCGCCGATGTTGCGTCCCCACAGGGGAACGTTGATGCCCAGGCCGAGGCTGCCATCGCGTCCCGGCATCCAGCGCAGGGCCAGGGTGGTGCCACGGCCCACGATTCCGCCCCGCTTCAGGGGCAGATTCAGTTCCAGGAGGAAGTCCAACAGTTCGTCGGATCCGTTGTAATCCACGCCGGCTCCGATGTAGAAACTGGGGATTTCAAAGAGGGCGCGACCGCCCCCGTCGAACTCGGAGTTCCGCAGGCCAAGGTAACCCTCAAGCCGCAGCGCGCCGATGCCAACCACCGGGCTGCCCAGATCCCGGGACAAGCCAAGGTCGTAGTAGCCTGCGTACTGGCTCACGCCGTCGGTCTTGTAGTGCTGGGTTTCCAAGCCTGATCGCCCCTTGTAAACAGGGGGCATGCCCAGGGAATAGGTGGTTCCGCCCTGCCTGGGGGGAAGGTCGCGTTCGGCTTGGGCGGGGGCTGACCACAGCAGGCAGACTGCCATCCCGCAGGCAATCATCCACGGCAGGGGCTTGAGATGGCGGGCGGGCATGGCGGACTCCTATCAAAAAGGTATGGGTCGCAGCGACAGCTTACCCCAAAAAACGACCACAGGAAATCCGGTTCTTCTGGCATACTCGCGTCAGGAGGTGGCGACGTGACGAATATCAAGCGACGGAATTTCCTGAAGGCGGGAGGCGCGCTGGCCTTGGCCGGCCTGGCCGCGGGCGCCCGGGAGAGCTGGGCGTTTCCCGAGAGCGCGCCGTCCACGGTGCGCCTCATGGGGGACGGGTTGGGTCTGACGCCCCGGGAATATACCGACCAGTTGACCCGTTTGGTGCAGGCCGAGGACCTGGTGGCGGACGTCTACGCCACCGGCGGGGTCATCGAACGCCTGGAAGAGGTGTTCGCCCGGATACTGGGCAAGGAAGCAGCCGTTTTTCTTCCCACGGGCACCCTGGCCAATCATGTGGCGGTGCGTCGGTTGGCCGCCGGGCGCCAGCGGGTCATCGTTCAGGCGGACAGCCACCTCTACAACGACGCCGGGGACTGCGCCCAGGACCTGAGCGGCCTGACCCTCGCGCCGGTGCACGGGGACTTCAACCGCGCATCCATCCAGGCCGTCCTGGACCGGACCGCCGCCGGACGCGTGAAGACGGAGGTGGGCGCCATCTCCCTGGAGACGCCCTTGCGCCGCGGCTTCAACAGCACCCACGCCCTGAATGATGTGGCGGACATTGCGGACCTGGCGCACCGGCAGGGCCTGGGCCTGCACCTGGACGGCGCCCGTCTTTTCATGCAGGCCGCCCACTTCGGGGAGTCGCCGGCGGACTACGCCGCGCATTGCGATACGGTCTACATCTCCCTGTACAAGAACTTCAACGCCGCGGGGGGCGCCATCCTGGCGGGGGAGGCTTCCACGCTGGCGGATCTGCGTCACGAGCGCCGCATGTTCGGCGGGTCGCCGGCTCACGTCTGGCCCATGGCCGCGGTGGCCTTGCTGCATGTGGAGGACTTCGCGTCGGGATATCAGGCGGGACGGGAAGTGGCGGTCACCCTGCGTGCCAAGCTGCAGGGCGATTGGCGCTTCAATTTCGAGACCGTGCCCCGGGGGAGCAACAGCTTCTGGCTGCGCCTGGATGGCGTGGACCCCGCCACGCTGGTGCGCAATCTGGCGGCGCAGGACATCCATCTCATCCCGCCGCGCCCCGAGTGGGAGGGTTTGCTGCTGATGGTCAACCCCACTTGGGCCCGCACCACGGCCGGTGCGCTGGCCGAGGCCTTCCAGGCGGCGGCCGGGACCTGACCGGGGTCGTCTACAAGCACCAGGGCTGCCGTTGCCGGTAGGTCAGGGAGCGCCACACCCATTCCAGGGGTCCGAACCGGAACCGGTTCAGCCACCACACGGACCCGGCCATCTGCACCGCCCACACCGTCAGACACACCGCCAACAGAAAGGTCCGGCTCTTGAGCCCGAACAGGCCGAGTCCGTAACCGAAGAAGATCAGGGTGCCGATCACGCTCTGCAGGATGTAGTTGGTGAAGGCCATGCGACCCAGGGCGGCCAGGCCGCGCTTGAGCCGGGTGAATCCGTCGGACTTGACCAGCAGCATCATGGCCGCCATGTAGGCCGTGCCCAGGGTGAGGCTGCCCACCTGGAAGGCGAGGGTCAGTTCCCGCCCGAAGACGAAGTAGTCGAAGCCGCTGTCCA
>Ga0070728_10004297_pt1 | contig 14935 bp, 13 predicted proteins | sample tdDd471_FD_66723 | JGI IMG/M metagenome (GOLD analysis project Ga0070728, IMG submission 66723) | Marine sediment microbial communities from the Atlantic coast under amendment with organic carbon and nitrate - tdDd47.1 | ecosystem: Environmental > Aquatic > Marine > Coastal > Sediment | place...
GATGATTAAGATCGCTCCCGCAGAATTAAAACTGATTTCACAATATATTCAGACAATCACGGGAATATATCTTGATCAGAGCAAGTCATACCTTTTTGAAACCCGTCTCAGTTCCATTGCTGAAACACACGGTTGTAAGTCATATCAGGAACTTCACACTAAGGCACGGCAAGATCCAAGTAAGAAAATTGAAAAAGAAATCGTTGACGCCATTACCACGAATGAAACATTATTCTTTCGAGACAAAGGTCCATTTGAACTATTACAACATAAGATTCTTCCAGAGATTATCGACGCCCGCTCAACAAAATCGCCAATAAAGCCAAGAATTAAAATCTGGAGCGCTGCATCCTCAACAGGCCAAGAACTGTATTCGATTGCAATAGTAATCAAAGAATTGCTTAACGGGACTTCTAATTATTCATTTTCACTCTCTGGAACAGATATATCTGATGCAGCAGTCGCCCAAGCGAGTTACGGGAAGTACAACAGATTTGAAATTGAACGCGGATTGGATAGAAAGTATTTGCAAAAATATTTCACACTCTTTGGAGACTCCTGGAAAATCAAGGATGAGATCAGGGCCATGGTGAACTTCAGAAAACTTAATTTGATGCAGCCTTTCACAGCTCTTGGTAAATTTGATATAATTTTTTGTAGAAACGTGGCCATCTATTTTACGTTAGCTGACCGCAAAAAACTCTTTAACAAAATCGCTGATAGCCTTTCAGATGACGGATATCTGATCATTGGATCCACTGAATCACTTACTGGAGTGTGTCCTAGATTCGTACCCAAACGACATCTAAGATCAATTTTTTACCAAAAGAAATAACAAAAGGCCACCAATGAAAAACCTTTCCATTCTTGTTGTAGACGACGATCCAGTTATACGCCATCTCTTGGAACAACGACTAAAAAAGGAAAATTATAAGGTGCAGGTGGCCGAAGACGGCTATGTAGCTGAGAAAATGCTCAGAAGCAATCAGTACGACATAGTTTTGACTGATTTGATGATGCCCGGCGATATCGGAGGGATAGAGGTACTTGATATAGCCAAGGAGATTAACTCCCATATTGAAGTAGTTCTTATTACCGCCCATTCTTCTGTGGACACGGCTGTTGCCGCAATGAAGAAAGGTGCAAATGATTATCTGGAAAAACCAATCAACTTTGATGAACTCTTTCTACGAATAGATAAGATTGCTAATATCCAGACAATTTTCAGATCTGCACAAGATCTGCAAATGGCCATGGATACAACAGAAAACGTCGCCTCATCTACAATACAAACCCTGGAAATGCGGGTTGCAAACCTGCAGGAATCCCTTGATAAAGTCGAGACGACCCTCCGGGACGGTCAGCTTCCAGATGACAGCAAAATACACACCGCTCTGGAAATCATAGCAGAATCATAAGTTTTTTTTGTCATTTGATAATAATCAAATGACAAAAATACCGCCTAGAAATTATTGGCTCATTAGAGTTTCCGAAGAAATGACTAGTCCGATAGCCTTAGAGATATTTGCACCGTCAAACATAGTATCCTTCACATCAGCGTCCGTAAGATCTGCATCAGTTAAATCGGCTTTATACAGATCCGCATTTTTCAAACTCGCATTACGTAAATTAACGCCTTGCAACAATGCACCCTTCAAGTTCGCGCCATCAAGTTTGGCATCTTCTAAATTGCAACCTGAGAGATCTGCTTTCTCAAGATCTACTCCCTTAAGATTTTTGCCAGACAGATCTAGCCCTGAGAGATCGCACCCGAAGCATCTGTCTTTGTCTAAAAGGCGATCCAGGTTATTTTTTTTAACATTATCCACTACGAGATCATTTTGAGAGCTGTCATCAACGGCCAGGGGACCGCTACTTTCGTATTCACTCGCCATTGCTGCAGACGTGGCAACATCTGCTTTTGGTATAGGCTCTACTTCAACTTCTGTAAGCCCCGATCCTTGCGAGTTATCACTCACTTCTGTATTTTTTAGATTGCTTTTGTCGACCGCCAACTTCTCACTCCCCTGATTCTTTACTATTTCCTCCTGTTTTCCATTATCGATTCTTGATTCCATATCGTTATCTTTTGCAGCAAGATCTTGTTTTACTTCGGAATCGGCAATAGTTTCAACTGTAGGTGGGGGGGCGCTAATTGGATTTAATTTGGGGGAAGTTGCATCCGCTGAGACTTCCATCACTTCCTCTGGCTTTTTAGTTGCAGCAGCGCGTGAAGTGCTTTGGATTTGTGGACTATCGACAGGTGATGGTATTACCTTCTCAGATGGTGTTCCAGCTATCAACTCACTATCGAAAATTGCTCCGCCTAAATATGCGCCGTCAAGCGAGGCTCCCTCAAGCTCTGCGCCGCGTAGATCAGCTTCACCAAGATCAGCACCACCAAAAATAGCCCCGTTAAGTTTAGCTTTTTGTAAGTTTGCTCCAGCAAGATTAGTCAAATAGAATTGACAAGATGACAAATCAGCCTCCTCCAGGTCGACTCCCGACAGATCCATTCTGTTAAAATCAAGACCTGCAAGATCACAGCCCCGACAACTTCTGGTTTCGATAAGCTGGGCTAAATTTTTCTGTGCCACAGGACTTGCAGCCGATAAAGCTGAACCAGCAACACCTAAGGTGAACGCCTGCAAACTTACAATAAATGCCGCAATAATAGCAATTTGATAAATATTTTTCTTCATTGTTGGCCCTGCCCTTTCAATATGAATTACAGTAAATCGGATATAGTTACGCGAAGTGGACTTACCTGGAAAAATTTAAAATAGAAAGTGTTACAAGAAATTAGCATAAAAGCCACTACCATACAGCATATAAAGATCATGCGTCAACAATCTCTGTGTCCATAATTACCCACAATATTGACATAACAAGAAATTAAATATGTTCACTTGTCATGTTCCATCCTTTTCCATTTCCAGGGAGAGATAGCTTGACGACTGCTCCACAAACCTTTTTGCTGCATTCTTGCAGACTCTTCTTCTTTTTTCCAGGATTTACAAATTTTCTTACGACAATACTGAGGATAGACCCAGGCCAGACCAGCCTTTACCAGTTCACTGTTTAAAATCTTGCCTTGGTGATCAACTATTGCGACCAGTCTCTTATATGAATCGTAGTACTGCGGAATAACCAGAACCTTTTTGCCATAGACTCTCTCCCTGACCATGGCCTTTGCATCTTTAGAGAATGGTTGATTATATTCCGGGCAATCGACACCGTAAAGACGTACTTCAATGGATTTTTTCCCTGATAAAATCACAAGAGAGTCCCCATCGATAATCTTTTTTACTGATCCCCAAAAAGGTTCTTTAGCTATAGAGGGAGAAACACGTGCCACTAGAAGGATTGCAAATATAATAAAAACTGTTCTAAACATGAAGCTGATGACCAGAGGTTAGAATTCTCTTGAACTAAACTGAATGTGTTGAATTAATAAAATTGACAAAAATTATGATAGCGAAATTCCTTCTAAAGGAAAAGCAGTATTGATCTTTTATGTCGTTTAGGAGAGTATATTGTTTTTGATCATATACAGTTCTTGCTTAACTATCGCGGTTCTCTTTTGTCAAAGCATGGTATAAGCAGGAATACACTATTGTTTTTTCCCCATTTATTATGATATGCTTGTTGTGGAGAACTATTCCCATCCTCATTGAAATTCAAGCAAAAAATACAGCAATGTCAAGATTTGAACATTCGATATTAGTCAAGCTATGCTACATAAAGAAATGACAGAAAGTGAAGAAGAGACCAGGTCTTTTCTGATTAATCTTCCAATTTTTTCGAGCTTTAATGTAGATGAGCTTTCGATTTTCGCCAAACATATGAGCTTCGTTCATTTACAGCGTGGTGAACATCTTTTTATTGAGGGGGATCAAGGAACATTTATGGGTTTTGTTGTTAATGGAATACTTGAAGTTCAAAAAAAAGCCGATAACGGTGAAAATATCACCCTGGCTCGTTTGACTAAAGGAAGTTCCATTGGGGAAATGGCTCTCATTGACAAATCGCCGAGATCAGCTACTGTCTTAGCCCGGCAAGCTACAACGGTGGTAACACTCACCGACAGAGGATTTGAGCTACTGGCAGAGAGACATCCACCTCTGGGGATTAAAGTTATTCAAAAAGTTGCCCGCCTGCTTAGTCTTAATATGAGAAGAACCTCCAGTAAACTTGCTGATCTGATTCAATTGTCTTTGTAAGAGAAATCTCTTGGAATAAATCAATCAATAGTCGTTTTCTTGAATAATTAAATGGTATCTACACCCAAAATACTCTTTGCTGATAGTGACGCAAATGGACTCTCCGCCGTTTCAAAAATGCTCGACTTACAGTTCAGGTGCACTATTGAACATGCATATACAGAACGGGAGCTTGAATCGTTATTACAAAACAATTCCATTACTATCCTGGTAATAGATCTACATTTTTCTCCCGATGATGAGGAGTTAACCTTAATTACCTCCTTAAAGAAAAAATATCCAGACACCCTTATACTACCAATTATTCCAGCCGGACGTCCCCAGGCCATCAAAGACGTGCTGAGCCTCGATCTCTTCTATTACATACACAGACCAATCGACCCGGTTGAAACATCCATAACCTTAAAAAGGGCATTTGAAACACTTCCTTCTGCCAAAAAAGCTGTAAAACCGGCTCCTCCTCCCCCCAAGCACCAGCCATTTCACGGAATTATCGGCACGAGTAAACCAATGCGTCGACTTTTTGACCTCATTACCCGAGTGGCTGACGATGATGTTTCTACCGTCCTTATACGGGGAGAATCTGGGACCGGCAAAGAAATGGTTGCAAAAGCAATTCACGCGCAGAGTAACAGGCGTGACAAGAATTTTGTGCCTGTAAACTGTGCGGCCATACCCGACGATCTTCTTGAAAGTGAACTGTTTGGCTATACGAAGGGTGCCTTTACAGGAGCCACTGCTAACAAACCGGGCAGAATTCAGTATGCAGATAAGGGGACTCTCTTCCTTGATGAAATAGGTGACATGAAATCCGCTCTTCAGGCCAAGTTATTAAGGGTGATTCAAGAAAAAGAATTTGAACCCGTCGGGGCTTTTAAATCAATTCCCGTCAACACACGCATCCTGGCGGCAACGCACTGTGACCTGGAGCAAATGGTCAGTGAAGGGAGATTCAGAGAGGATCTTTATTATCGTCTCAGTGTCGTTCCTTTGAACATTCCAGCACTTAAAGACAGGACTGAAGATATACCTGTATTAATTGATGCATTTTTTGAAAAACATGCAGAGAATCGCGGCAGGGAACGCTTCACCTTCTCTCCCCAGGCGTTTAGTGCAATTTGCCACTACGAATGGCGCGGCAATGTGCGAGAACTTGAAAACCTCATTCAGCACATGACAATTCTCTACAGCGGTATGCAAGTCAAGCTCCACGATCTCCCTGAAAAATTTCATAATGTTATCATTCCAGCCGAAAATGAGATCACGGATACCGAAGATTCATTAATAGATCAATTAGACAGCACAGTGAGCCAAGTCACCCCGGAGGCAAAAACTCAACATATTGCCTGGGACAACGGTACAGTAGATTTCAATGTCTTGATTAATGATTTTGAAACCCAACTGATTGTTCAAGCTCTAAAGATGACTGAAGGTAATAAAAAAGAGGCTGCTAGACTTTTAAACTTAAAAAGAACAACACTGCTTGAAAAGATTAAGAAAAAAGATATTGATGGGGAGTGGGAGAAATAACCTTTGATAGATCCTTTTTGCAACCTATCAGGCTGCTGCTAGTTCGAGCAGATTATTATTCATATTTTCTTTTATATCTTCTAGTGATGCGGGTGTGAGCAGTATATCCCGCACACCATACTTTACAGCTTTAATCACCTTGCTCCTGGTCCATGCTGGCCCTGCGGCGATCAATGGAACAGAACAAGCCGAACTAACTTTGATAGCCACTCCAAAAGCCTGCTCATTAACATCTCGCATCACCAGATAAATTGCCCTCAAATTACCAGGAATGTAATTGTGCAGATTATCTTTAAAGGAAAGGGTTTTAACGACATATCCAGCTTGTCCGAGAACATCGGCAATCTTTACAGCCTCCGCATCATCATCACTAACCACTACTATATCTAGTGAATTATTATCATTATTTAGAGTATTCTGGCCAAATTCCTGGTCAGTTTCTTCATACCCATTAGATGTCCCCTGTTTTGGAAGGACTCTGTTATCTTCTTCAACGGTTAAACTTCCCGCTCTCAGGCCGCTGAGCTGCAAGAGGTTGAGTGAAAAAAGGACATTTACCTTACCTAACTGAAGATCTCCCAGAGTCAAATCCATTCTACTGAGATAGTAGTCCTGATCCACTATTGGCTCGTCTGCAGCTATGTCAACCTTCATGGGAGCGACTTGTTGCAGCTCTTTTTTTACAAAACGAAACTGTTTAATGTATTCCTCTTCAAAAACAGCTGTATACACTCCTGCTATAATGTTGGCTATTTCGCCATAGGCATCCTCAGTATCCTCCCCAAAATCTTCATCAGCAACCACCGAGTCAAGTTCCGCGGAAGGTAGCATGATCAATGTTCCACCGATTCGAATGGCATCACGCACGCCGATCGAGAGATAGCTTTTCTCTTTCTCCTCGCCAACTACATCCATGCTGGCGATAACCTGTTTTCCAGAAACCTCGTCAAAAAAGAATTCTTCTTTGCTAACAAGAATATTTTCGAGATTGCTAAGTTTAACCTCAGATCCAAGAAGAGCACTAACCTCTCCCACCATTCGATCTCTGCATGTTGCAAGGATCTTATCCACCCGTTTTTGATGTTTTTGGGTATCTATCTGAGATGCAATTGCAGAACTATCCTGCTCAGGTTGGCCGTTAGTGTTTGACTCGAGAATTTGTTCTTGTGCAGATGATTTATTATTTGCGGATGAAGCCTGTTGTCCTGCTTCTGGGAGTACACCGGACTCACCTTCTTTATTTTGACTATCTAGCCAGAGCATCTCTGCCGGAAAAAGCATATGCATATTACCAAGCGGCTTTCCCTCAACAACAATGGATACGCTGCTAGTATAATATGTATTATCGGGAATGGGTTCATCTGACTCAGTATCGACCTTGGCAGGAACGATATCATGAACTTCCTTACGGATGAATCTGAGTTTTGGCTTGTATTGCTCTTCAAAGACTGCAGTATAGACACCCGATATAATGTTAGCTATTTCGCCATAGGCATCCCGGGAATCTTCACTGAAGTCTTCTTCCTTAACAACATTATCCAACTCAGAAGGTGGAAGCATAATGAGTATGCCGCCAAGATGGATTGCATCTTTGACACTCACTACGAGGTAACTACTGCCGCTAACCTCACCAACAACTTCCATGTCGGCCAAAACCTGCCGCCCGGTAACATGATCGAAAAAAAAATCTTCCTTATTCAAGAGACGGTTTTCTGGCTCGCCCAGAATGATGTCAACACCGAGAAGCCCCCCGACCTCAGTTTCAATCCGTTTCTGACATTCAGCGAGGGTAAAGTCTACCTTTTTTTTATGTTTTGCTGCATCGAATTCAGGCCCGGGAAGATGTTTATTTTGTATATCAGGAACCTGATCTATACCACTTTCCCCCTCAGCTTTGGGGGCTGAGAGAGTCCCCTCTTCTGAGTTTGTTCCGTTAGCAACTGCTTCAACTTCTTCTGCTTCAGCACCTGCTTGATCATCTTTTTCAAGTTCTTCCAGGCCAAAGGTAGAAGCAGGCATCATCATTATCAGCTCGCCCATCTGGCGGCCATCAAGAGCCATAGACGAAGAGACCTGATAGTAATTCAGATTTTCAATTGGACTGTCACTGTCAATATCAACCTTCGCCGGGACGATGACTTCTTGTTCTTTACGAACAAAACGAAAAGATTTTGGATACATCTCTTCAAAGTCTTTGGTGAATGAACCAGCTATAATATTAGCTATTTCACCATAAGAGTCCTCAATTTCTTCACTATATTCCTCTCTCCCTATTACCTCATCGAGTTCGGCGGAAGGCAGCATTATCAGAGTACCGCCCAACCGAATAGCATCTTTGATTCCTATCAGCAGACATCCTTTACCGGTGATTTCTCCAGTAATATCGATCTGGGCACAAATCTGTTTGCCCTTCAGGCCATCAAAAGCAACATCTTTGCTTACTGATTTTCTGTCACAACTGATCAAAGTGAAATCAACGCCTAAAAGCGCACCGACTTCGTCCTGTATTCTTGTCTCAACAGCCTCAATTATTTTATCTATGCGTTTTTGCTGATTCATGAATGAACAAGAAAGGTAAAAAGATTATTTAGCCACACCGCGCGACCATTGAAATATATTACTTCGTATCGGCAGGAACACCGGCTGTATTTACAAAAAAGAATATTTTTAATACGTTAGAAAATATTTTCTGGGTTACGAATTAGCAACATACATGAGTTCCACCCAGAAGGTTTCATTGGTCATAATGAAGGGAACTATGATTCGGTTTGCATCAGCTATTCCACTCACATAGAAGGAATCACCAACAATGGATGTCGGTATAGCGAGTTCAACACTGATATCAGTTTTCGCGTAAGAAACCTTTAGATTTCCGGCAACCATATTAGCAATTTCCCCGATGGCATCTTTGACATCATCGTCTAAATCATCAACATCCATCCCTAGGAATGCTCCGGTAATATTTTTAGCAACCGAAGCTGGACAATGAATAGCTAATAATCCCCTGATTCCGCCACCCAGACCAATCATGCTGGTAAGGTTGGATTGAATATCACATTTCTTATTCTCGTGAATTGCTTCATTTTCAAGATCGACCGACAGCATCGTAGAAAAGACGTCTTTCGTACCTGTGATAATTTCATCAGCTACATTGAACATATCGCCCATAATTGAATTCCCAAGCTATGTAAAAATGAAAAGGCAGAATCAAATATTTCGATGCTGCCTTTTCATTTTTCCCTTTTGTGAAGTTGTTATTTTTCTAACTGCATATCAATAGTAAATTCTCCAGCATCACAGGAAAACGGAATTATGATTCTTTCAGCATCTTTAGTCGGCTGAAAATCGTATTGCTGCCCTGTAATAGTTGTAGGAAGAGAGAGATCAATATCCTTACCGTTTTCAGATAGAATAGACTTGACATTGCCACCAAGCATGTTGGCAAGTTCCCCCACCGCATCCTCAACATCCTCGTTAATTTCATCAACATCCATTCCAAGAAAACTGCCGGTGATGGCCATTGCAACCTTATTGGGAATGTGTATAGCGAGAACACCTTTGTGTGTACCTGCCATTCCAATCACTCCGGAAATACTCTCGGTCAAAGGAATGGAGGTCATCATGTTTTCGCCGTTTACAGAAATTTCCATCATCACCATGGTGGAGAATATCTCTTGAGCTGACTCGATGATATTTTTGCTTATATCCACATTTACTCCTTAACTTTCAAGTGATTTACAAGAGAGGACCAAGTACCTCATTCACCTTATCTGGAGTAAAAGGTTTTTTAATTGCACCAATTGCACCAAGAGATTTAGCCTCACCAATAATATCATCACCGGTTTCGGTAGATATCATCAACACAGGTATATCCTTGATGCCATCACGGCCCGATTTCTCCCTTAAAAAAGAAATACCATCCATATTGGGCATGTTTATATCACTTAAGACAATATCAACATCTTCTTTTTCTAAAATCTCTAAAGCTTCAAGTCCATCCGCTGCCTCAAAAATATTATCAAAGTCTATTCCAGCCTGACGAAGTGAGCGTCCGATGATTTTTCTCATTGTACTTGAATCATCCACTAGCAGTACATTCTTTCCCATTTGTTTCTCCTGTGTTAAATGCCTTAAAAATTAATTTTATGAGGATATTTCACCCTCAGGCGGATCTCCATTGAATTACATCTATCAGGGTGAAAAGTTGGCATTGATTTTTTCAAAAACCAAGATTCAATCGTACATCCGCACCTAAATACAGTAATGAGGTTTCTCCGAAAACATATGCATAGATCATTCCAACCCAACGACCTGTGTCATAATATCAAAAAGCCATAAAAGAAATCAAATAACTTACTGGAAAAAGGAGATCTCCCTTCAACTTTGGTCATTAATCACAATGTTTCTCAAAGATCGCTGTGTCATTTTTTTGTCACTCTTTTGTTCATCTATACAAAAGAGAGAGCTGGTGATCCAACTACTATCTCTGTATCCAAAGCCAGGAAGTATAGCATGGAATACTTTTTGCTAGTAAAACACCATGAAAAAAATACTTGCTAGTATATTACTATTCCTCAGCGTTCTGCCTCACTCAACGCATGGGTCTGAGCTCGTTAAGGTTTCGAGAATAGATACAAAAGATATCATCCAGTTGTATTTTAGTTTTGACGTCACCCCCGAGTTCACAAGTACTAGATATGACAGGCGTATTGATCTGGAGTTCACTCATACCACACACTCTCCGGATGTATCTTTGGGTGAAGCCGACGACAATATTGTCAAAATTTTGCCACGCCCGGTCAAAGATAGATTTATTGTTTCCCTGTTTTTCAGATATCGTCCGCAACGACACCAACTAACAAAAAGTCCTGATGGAAAATTAGTCTTTGAGGTTCTGCTTGGGAATGAATACAGCAAGTCTTACCAAAACCTTGCTGAGAGCCTTAATGGGCTCACAGTTCTAGAGCGCACGTCATCTGACACCACCAATCCTTACCAGATATCCCCCTATACAAAAGACTGGATGTCCTTTTTCTCACAGTACGAATCACCCTTGAAAATTGATGTCCCTGTCAGATTCAGCTCACCCCCTTTTCCAATTATTGACTTACTCCCTCCAGGTGGTGAAGAGAATCTTCAGATACTCAGCACAGAAATGTTTGAACTAGCTAACCAGAATCTATGGGACCATCTGGCTGAGAAATTATTTATCTTAATTCAAAATACCTCTGACTTAGAAACTAAAAAATTACTCGCTCTTACCTATGGAGAGGTGCTCAGCAAAGATAATAATTTTGAGGATGCATTTACCCAACTCTACCTTTTAAAAGAAGAATACAGCGATGAACTGCTTGGGACTTACGCCAGTTATCTCTTAGCTAACCTGCGCTCTGTTCATGAAAACCCATATATAGCAGAAAATGACTATCAATTATTGGAACCATTCATCAGTAAAAACCTTCCTCTGGCCCCATATTTTTTACTTTCCCAGATAGAGACAGCTCTGGCCACCGCTAATTACACCAGGCTCAATCACCTTCTGTTAAGAGATGATATTGCCTTTCCCAAACATATCGCTGAAATAGTTCAAATTCGTCAGGCTGATTACTGGTATGCTATTAAGCAGCCGATCAAAGCAAAAGCGGCTTACCAACTCCTGTCCGGTTCTTCTCTCTTGCAAAGCCTTCCTTACTCATTGAATGGTGCCTGTAGCACTTATTATACTCAAAAAAAATACACAGATGCCGCAACTTGCTACGCCACACTTTCTTCATTAGTCTCAGACAAACAACTTTTAGGATTGATTAATTACAGAAAGAATATGGCGAAACTTAAGAATATGGACAGAACACCACTCATCGATGAGTTTTCTCAAATTGAAAATACCTTTCCGAATACCGAAGCAAGTTTTCGCGCTGGATTAAAGAGAAATGACCTGTTGTTTTTGCAAAATAAAACGAGAGGGTTACAGGCAATTGACAATTATGGCGCTATCGCTACTGCTGCACACTCTCGAACAATTAGAGAAGAGGCACTTTTCAAGCAAGCTCTTATTCATGCAATTCTTGAAGATTCAACAGTATCAATTCAACTTCTCCAGCAATTTCTTAGAGAATTTCGGACTGGAGATGTCAGAATATCGGCACAGGCACTTCTTATAGCCCTGCTGCCAAATGAGATCAAACGGTTGGTAGACAACCAGGAATACATGCAACCTCTTATTTTAGCTAAACAAAACAAGTACTTATTCGAACAAAAATGGATTGACAGCAAGTTTCTTGTCGACATAGCAGAAGCCTACAACCAAATTGGTATTTTCGATGAAGCCCAAAAACTCTATCTATACCTCATAGGAATAATGCCAGTAGAGCAAAAAGAAGACTTTTTCCTGCCAATGATTCAAGCAACCTTTGATCATGGTAATTTCCCTCTTACCGAAGATTACGCAGCCCAATACACATATAATTACCCGAATGGCCGCTACACTTCCGAAGTCCTTTTCTATCGTTTGCAAGCTTTGGTTGCAGATGAAAGACTCAACGAAGCATTACGCTTATTACCAGAACCTCTGCCTAAGAATGTCGCTGTCTGCGAACTTGCAGTATCACTTTTTTTCAGAACAGACAAATATGATAAATGTCTTGAGGTATCGAGAGAACTATCGCTTTTAAAAACATCTTTATCTCAGAAAGAACAGTTCATGTATGCAGAAAGCCTTTGCCAGATTGGGATTTTTGATGAAGCGGAAATCGCATTTAAGGCGATCCAAAAGGAAAGTGATTACTACCAGCAGTGTCTTTATCGGCTTGCAGAGATCGCCCGACATAGAGGAGATGAGAAAAAATCACTAAGTCTCTTTGCAAAACTTGTCGAAACAGAAAAAAACAGTCTATGGAAGCGATATGCGGAACGGGAATTGCAATTCGCTAAAGCAGCTGCTCGTATGTAGTCATTATTTTTCATTTGACCAAATTCGATATGTCGGGCAAGGCCACTTTCTGTTTCTCCACTGATGGGCGAAAAACATGATACGAGTTTTAAAAGTACAACAACAGCGGTAAAGGAGAATGGATGGATCCACTTAGACCTTTTGATAGCAATATGCAGCTCCTTGGCAAGGTGCTGGATCTTCGCGCAGAAAAAGCCCAGGTAATCTCTTCGAATATTGCTAATGCCGAAACCCCAGGCTTCTCCCCCTCAAAATTTGATTTTGAAGAGGATCTGGCTAATGCTATAGGCAAAAACAACACGATTAGGCTTGCCACCTCTCACGAAGGTCACATACCTCTTGGACCAGCCAACTTTAACTCTGTTAATGGAAAAATACTAACAGAAGAAAACCAAATGGGTATTGGTGATGGCAACGGGGTGAGCGTCGACCAGGAAATGCTCGCTCTTTCAGAGAATGAACTTTTATACGAAACATCAGCCCAACTCCTGAAAAAGAAAATGACTATGCTTAAACATGTCATATCCGGCGGTCAGTAATTCTGGCACTGAACAATCCTTACGAGGCATTTTATGGATATTTTAAATACATTTAGAATTAGCGGATCAGCTCTTCAGGCCCAGAGCATACGACTTAACACTATTAGTTCAAATCTCGCCAATGTGGAGACTACCTCTACGCCAGATGGTGGACCATACAAGAAAAAATCAGTCTATTTCCAATCCACTCCTAAAACTTTTCAGGAGCAACTGGATGGGGAGATCAAAGACGGGGTACAGGGAGTTAAGGTAGCTGGAATTACCGAAGACCAGGCACCACCCAAAAAGGTATACAACCCCTCACATCCTGACGCCAATGCTGACGGTTATGTTGAAATGCCCAATATCAGTGTTTTGGAAGAAATGGTAGATATGATGTCAGCTACCCGATCTTATCAGGCAAATGTAACAACTATAAAAATGGCCAAAAGGATGGCTATGAAAGCACTTGAAATAGGGAGATAATAGATTATGACCACGATAGATGGCCCAAGTAGCATTACCCTCCTCCCTCCAAAGGCTGTAGAGACCAATGCTATAAGTAAGAGTTCAAACGGATTCGGTGACATGCTGAGCTCTATGGTTAACCAGGTGAACGAAAAACAAATATCAGGTGACCAGGCAATACAGAAATTGCAGAGTGGAGAAGCGAAACACCTTCATGAAGTAATGATTGCCGCAGAAGAAGCAGATATTTCTCTACGCATGCTCGTTCAAATGCGTAACAAGGCGCTCACCGCTTACGAAGAAATCATGCGGATGCAGATATAAAGGAATTGCCACCTTGTTTTGATCAGTTAGCAATTGGTAAATGAAAACCTCATTTGTGCCTCTTGCCAATGAAGTGTTTTTCTCCTCCAACATAGTTCACAAAGGATTGGGTACAAATGGAAGTAGAAGAAAAGGGAATGACCACCTCGACACAAGCAAATCCCCCTGAGGTAATAGTACCGGAAAGAAAGAATGTGATAGGCCTCATTCAGGAATGGCCTCTGTCGAAAAAACTTTCAACCGCGGCAGTTCTTCTTGTCTCTATTGTTCTTTTCGCTATTCTGATTCTCCAGGCACGAACAGCCGACCAGCAACTCCTCTACGCAAATCTAACGTTGAGCGATGCCTCTTCGGTTTCGGCCTGGCTCAAAAATCAAAAGATTGACTATTCTCTCAAAAATGGGGGAAAGGATATCTGGGTACCAGCTGATAAAATATATCAGACACGCTTAGACCTTGCTGCAAATGGCTTACCGAGTGGTGGTGATGTAGGGTTTGAGGTTTTTGACAAACAGAATTTCGCTTTGACTGATTACGTTCAAAAAGTTAATTATACTCGAGCACTACAGGGTGAACTCGCTAGAACTGTAACCTCTCTTGCCCCGGTAGAATCTACACGAGTGCATCTCGCACTACCGGAGAAACGACTTTTTAAAAACCAGCAAAAAAGTGGAACCGCCTCGGTAATCGTGACTCTCGTTCCCGGTAAGAATCTTGACCAAACTCAAGTTGAGGGCATTATACACCTGGTGGCAGGCTCTGTAACAGACTTAGAGCCTGATAATGTTAAAATAATTGATTCCAATGGAGTTGTTCTTGAGGCTTCAAAAAAACCTAAAGAAGAGGATCTTCTTTCTGTAGATATGCTTGCCTTCCAACAGGAAGTTGAACATCGTATGGAAATGAGAGCTCAGGATCTGCTT
>Ga0070728_10004300_pt1 | contig 14930 bp, 8 predicted proteins | sample tdDd471_FD_66723 | JGI IMG/M metagenome (GOLD analysis project Ga0070728, IMG submission 66723) | Marine sediment microbial communities from the Atlantic coast under amendment with organic carbon and nitrate - tdDd47.1 | ecosystem: Environmental > Aquatic > Marine > Coastal > Sediment | place...
GCGACCGCCACCACACTCCACCGCCGTACAGACGCCCTCTTCGGAGGGGTCGTAGTTGCCGTCGGCGTCGAGCTGCAGGCAGATCTCACCGTCCACACACCCGAGCGAGCACGGCACCTCGCCGCACGTCCCGTCGGTCTGGCAGGCGAGGCCCGACTCACACTCGTCGGACGTCGTGCACTGGCTGCTGGCGGTATCGGCCGCCGAACACGCCGACAGCAGCGCGAACGCGGCGGCGGCGACCAGAGGGAGGGCGTAGCGGATGGGCGCGTGCATGCGGGTCCCGATGAATCACGGTACAAAGCGAGCGCTCGACCAGCGCTCAGAAGCGGCAGCAGGGGGCTGGTTATACGGGACTCGCCAATCCCGTTCAACCTCGCGTTTTTGAACCGTCCGGGGAATGTCGCGGATCCGTCACGAATGCCCCGCGCGGGGTTGACGCAGCGCGGCGCCGTCTCGCATGCTCCGCGCGACCGTCCCCCCCGCGGAGTCCCATGCGCCGTCTACTGGAGCAGAGCTTTCGCCGCCTCGTCGGCACGTCCAGCACCCGCCCCGTCGGCACCTGCGAAGCGCGGGTCATCGCCGTCGCGGCGAACAAGGGCGGCGTGGGCAAGACGACGACGAGCGTGCACCTCGCGTCCGCGCTGGCGCGCTTCTGCGGTCAGCGTGTGCTGCTGCTCGATCTCGACCCCCAGGGGCACGTGCACCGGGCGCTCCACGCGCTCGCCCGCCCCGGCGGCGAGACGTTGTCGTCCGTGCTGCGCGCCGAGGACGGAGACGTGGTGGACGCCACCGTAGCCAGCGAGATCCCCCGCCTCGATCTCACCGCGGCGGACGTGCAGCTCGGCGAGACCGAGCAGCTGCTCGCAGCGCGCATCGGCCGCGAGACGCTGCTGCGTCAGGCGCTGCAGACTGCGCGCACGTGGTACGACGTGATCGTGATCGACTGCCCGCCGTCCCTCGGCACGCTGACGATCAACGGCCTCGTCGCCGCGGACGAGGTGCTCGTGCCCACCGAGCCCGCCCCCCTCGCCGTCGAGGGCGTCGGCGATCTACTCGCCGCCCTCACCTCGGTGTCGCGCCGGCTCAACCCGAACCTCGGCCTCACGGGCATCCTGACGACGCGCGTCGACGGGCGCGCCACGACGATGAACGACCGCGCCCGCGAAGCCCTCGAGGCTCTCGCCCCCGGCGCCGTGCTGCCCGTGCACATCGGCGTGAACGCGCACCTCGCGCGCGCCCCCGAGGCCGGCCGCGACGTGTTCGAGACCGCGCCCCGGAGCCGTGGTGCACAGCAGTACCGTGCGCTCGCCGAGCACCTGAGCACCGAGTGGTCCGCGTGATCCTGCGCCGGTTCTCGCCCCCGGCGGCCGCCGCCGCGCTCGCCGCCCTCGCCGGGTGCAGCGCGCTGCACACGACGCCGCCCCCTGTCGCCGAGACGCCCGTTGTCGCGGGGGGTCCGCTCGACGACCTCACGCCGTCACGCGCGCCGTCCGGCCTCGACCCGCGGCCGCCATCCGTGCACGTGCACCACGCCGCCCGCGTCGCGTCCGACGTCGCGTCCGCACTGCACGAGGACGCCGGCGTCTGGTTGCCCGATCGCATGGCCAACGCCGAGACCGATTCGTGGCAGGAGGCGTGGCTGCGCATCGACGAGGCCGCCAACCTCGCGACCCTCTCGATCCTGCCGATGCCCGACCCGGACCCGGTCCCCGTCGAGCAGCAGACCGCGGCGCGCGAGGACCGGGACATCGGCCCCGGCATGCTGCACCTCTACGTGCTCAACACCGGCGAGCGCTTCGAGATCCGGATGTACGACAACCGGGGCCGCATGCGCCCCGAAGCCGTCCGCGAGGCCGCGTGGGCCCTGCGCGACCAGCGCCTCGACCGTGCGCGGTCGCCGTCGCTGCGCCTGCTCGCCATGCTCTATCACGTCGGACAGTACTACGACGCCGAGCTCCAGGTGGTGTCCGGCTATCGCGTCCGCGGGGTGAACGCGAGCGAGGGCTCGCGACACGGCAGCGGCGAAGCCTGCGACATCCGCATCGACGGCGTGAGCATCCAGCGGCTGTCTTCGATGATCGAGGGGCGGTTCGCCAACGTCGGCGTCGGTACGTACCCGACGAGCCGATTCGTCCACATCGATACCCGCGACCGCACGTACTACTGGATCGACTATTCGGGGCCCGGCCAGCGGTCCCGTGAACGGTCGCGGTCCCTCGACACGGTCACCGACCCGTCGGACGACCCGACGACGCAGACCGTGCACATCACCGAAGCCCAGCTCTACGTCGCGCCGATCCCGGACTGATCCCGGGGCACCCGTCGAACCGTGCGTGAGGCCCGAGCGAACACCGGCGCCGCGCTGCCTGGCCCGCGCGTCCCCCTCGACGCCCCCACGAACGACGACCGCGCGCCTCGGTGAAGGCGCGCGGCTTCGTTCGTGCTCGATGGCAGGTCGGGCCGGCGTGACGCGGGCCCGCGAGGGCTCACTCGCCGCCCATCCGCTCGCGGACGATGTCGACATAGCGCGCCGCATCCGAGTCGCCGAGCGCGACCGCGGACTCGAACGCCGCGAGGGCCTGCTCGAGGTTGCCGAGGCGGAAGTAGTCCATCCCCAGCGCCTTCTGGTACCCGGCGTTGCTCGGCGCAATCTGCGTCGCGCGGCGGTGGTACCGCGCCGCCTGCGAGTAGTTGCGCTGCTGGAAGTACACGTCGCCGAGGCCCGCGTGCGCCGCCGAGAGCGACGGGTTGAGCTGGATCGCCTCGGTGAACTGCGCCTCTGCCGTCCCCATGTCGCCGCCGCTCAGGGCCGCCTGGCCCGCCGCGAGCGCCTCACGCGCCTGCGCGCCCGTGTCGACCGCCGGCTCCGGCTCCGGCTCCGGCTCCGGCTCCGGCTCGGGATCCGGCGTCGCGACCGCCACGACCGGGTCGGCTTCCGGTTCCGGCTCGGGATCCGCTTCCGGCTCGGTCTCGGGCTCCGGCTCGGCCTCGGGGTCCGCGTCCGCCTCTGCGTCCGGGTCGATCGCTTCGTCGCCCGAACCCTCGGCGGGCACGTCGCCCGAACCTTCCTCGGCGCCTTCTCCAGAGCCTTCGCCAGACCCTTCGGCCACCGCGTCGCCGGACCCTTCGCCAGACCCCTCGAGGGCGGCGTCCATGCCGGTGTCCGGCTCGATGGCCGCGACCTCGGGTTCGGGGTCCGGATCCGCTTCGGGCTCGGGATCCGCCTCGGGCTCCGGGTCGGGGGTCGCCGCGGCGACCTCGCTGCCGGACTCCTCGGACGCGGTCTCGCCGGCCTCGGCGTCCTCGTCCGCGTCGCCGCTGCCAGCGACGTTGCTGAACACGATCACGCCGACGACGCCGAGCACCACGAGGACCGCGATGCCGATGTAGAAGTAGCGATTGAGCGACTGGTCGACCCGATCGGCTTCGACCGCTGCGACCGCCGCGCTGTGGTGCTCGGTGAACGCCTTCTGGTCGTCGCCGAGCGCGAACCAGCCGAGCTCTTCGTCGTCTTCGAGGTCGATGGGGCCCTTCGGACGATCGTCGTCGGACTCGGCATCGGCCGCAATGACGACCTTCGCCTCGTCCGCATCGCCCTTCTCGGGCTCGTCGGCCTTCGCGGGTTCGTCGGCCTTCGCAGGCTCGTCGGCCTTCGCAGGCTCGTCGGCCTTCGCAGGCTCGTCGGCCTTCGCCTCGGCCACCGCCTTCTTGTCATCGGGCGTGGGCACGGCAGGGACGGACGCCGAGTTCTTGCCCTTGCGACCGCGCTTGCCGCGCTTCTTGCGACCCCGCTTGTTGCGACGGCCTCGCCCCTTCGCGTCGTCGTCGTCTTCTTCGTCGTCGTCCGAATCGTCCGCGTCGTCGTCCGAGTCATCGTCCGAATCGTCTGCGTCGTCGTCGGCCTTCGCGGCTTCTTCGGCCGCCTTCGCCTCCGCAGCAGCAGCCTCATCCGCAGCCTTCGCGTCCGCAGCGGCCTTCTCTTCGGCAGCCTTCGCGTCCGCAGCAGCCGCTTCTTCGGCCGCCTTCGCATCCGCAGCAGCCGCTTCCTCGGCAGCCTTCGCGTCCGCAGCCGCCTTCTCCTCGGCAGCCTTCGCGTCCGCAGCAGCCTTCTCCTCGGCAGCCTTCGCGTCCGCAGCAGCCTTCTCTTCGGCAGCCTTCGCATCCGCAGCAGCGGCTTCCTCGGCAGCCTTCGCCTCGGCAGCCTTCGCCTCGGCAGCCTTCGCTTCTGCGGCCTTTGCGTCCGCGTCGCCGGACGCGTCACCGGCCGGGACCTCTTCGCCGGCGAGCACGCCGGTCGGCGAGATGCCCATCGGCGCCGCGAGGCGCTCGGCGGTCTCTTCGAAATCGGTGCGCAGGTTGTTCACCGCGCGGCGGAACGCCCGCGCCGACTGGAACCGCTTGTCGGCGTCCTTGTTCAGCGCGGTGTTGATGATCGTCTCGGCGTCGCGACCGACCTTCAGGCCGGGGCGCGCGAGGCGCGGCGGCAGCGGCTTCTCATAGATCTGCCGCTTCAGCGTCGTGCTCGCCGAGCTCGAAGCGAACGGCGACTTGCCGGTGATCATCTCATAGAAGAGCAGACCGACGACGTAGATGTCCGAGCGGACGTCCGGGTCCTTGCCCTGGGCCTGCTCGGGCGAGAAGTACTGGGGCAGACCGAGGAACCGGTCCGGGTCGCGGCGGCTCGTCTTGATCGGATCCGAGACCGCGTACAGCTCGTGCTGAAAGGGATCGGTGAGGACGACGTTGCCGGCGCCGCGGCCATCGACCAGCAGCACCTTGCGCGCGCTGAGGCTGCCGTGGGCGTCCCCCGCGCTGTGCAGCTCGTCGAGCGCATCGAGGATGCCCGACGTGATCGCCGTGGCCTCTTCGAGCGAGAGGGGGCCGGCCTCGATCACGTCCTGCAGGCTCTCGCCCTCGACCCACCGGCTGGCGATCCAGCCGGCCTTGTCGTCGAAGTGGACGTGCGCCACCGGGGGCGTTCGCGCAGGCAGGATCGCCCGGAGCGCGGTGAGGCTCTTGAGGTAGGCCTCACGCCCGCCCTCGCTCGCCGCTTCGACGACCCAGTCGTCGAACTGCTTGAGCGCGGCCTGACGCCCGCCGTCCTTCTCGACGGCGCGGAACACCTCACCGAGCTCGTCGCGACCGACGGACTCTCCGGTTTCGAAGCGCTTCGATGGATCCATGTACCCAGCCTCTCGGGCCATCCGGTGATCGTATCCGCTCGTGCACGGTCCGCGCGGAGGCTCGTCGAGCCAGCCGCGCCCTGTCGCCGTTCGCCGCACTCGGCGAGGCAGACACGGACGGTGTCCGCGCGCGAGGAGACGGCGGCGGACGTTACCACACCGCATTTTTCCAATGCAACGGGCGTGGACCGAGCGGTCGAATTCGTGTAGCGCCGCCGTCCGCGCGGTGCGACGACACGCCGCACCCGCTCCCCAGGACCCCCGGGTCGACCATGACTACCGACACGAACGCATCCGACGATCGGCTCGCCCGCTTCGCCGCCATCGACGTCGCCGCCCTCGAGGCGCGCGCCGGTGAGCTGGGCCGCGGCGCCGCGGTCGCCGAAGCCAGCCCGAAGCTCACCGGTCGGAGCCGCCGGCACCTGCGCGGCCTCGCCCACGCGCTCAAGCCCCTGGTCTACGTGGGCCATCAGGGCGCAACGCCCGGCCTTGCGGCGGCGATCGACGACGCCCTCGCCAGCCACGAGCTCATCAAGGTGAAGCTGCAGGAGAACGCGCCGATCGATCAGCGCACCCTCGCGCTGTGGATCCACGCGACGACCGGCGCCCAGGTCGCCCAGATCATCGGGCGCACCTGCGTGGCCTACCGTCCGGACGCCGAGAAGCCGCGCATCAAGCTGCCCCGCGGTGAGGCGGTCTGATGGAGCGCGTCGAGTTCAGCGAGCACTACATCCGGCCCGACCACGTCGAGCGCGTCGCGCAGGCGATCCGGCAGGGCAAGCTGGTCGCGATCCCCACCGACACCACGTGGGCGATCGTCGCGGATGCGCTGACCCGCAAGTCGGCGCAGCGGCTCCAGGACCTGCGCCGGCGGATGTCGCCGTCGGACGACGGCGGCCGATCGCCGATGTCGCTGCTCTGCGGCAGCCTCAACATGATCGGCACGTACGTGCTGATGGATCAACCGGACTTTCGGCTGGTGCGGCGCCTGCTGCCCGGGCCGTACACGATGCTCTTTCGGGCGTCGCGGCAGGTGCCCCGGCAGCTGCAGTCGAAGCGAAAGGTCGTCGGCATCCGCATGCCCGATCACCCGATCGCCCTGCCCGTCCTCGAGGCACTCGACCAGCCCGTTCTCGCCGCCACGGCCTATGTCGACGGCGAGCCCGCGCGGTCGTCGACCGACCTGGTCGACTCCCTCGGCGACGCCGTGGACATGATTGCCGAGGGCCTGCCGGTGTGGCCGGAGTCGTCGACCGTGCTCGACTGCACGTCCGGGGTGCCGGTGGTGCTGCGCGAAGGCCGCGGCCCGATCGAAGACGACTGGGATCACGCCTGAATCGTCCGTGGCGCGCGCGCGGCGGGCCCGGATCCGCTATGATGCCCCGGATCGTTCGCGATCCGACAGGCCCTCCGGAGTCCGCATGCGAAGCCTCGCCATCGCCGCCTCGTTCGCCCTTGCCCTCGCTGCGTGCAGCGACGGCTCGACGACCGGATCGTCCCTCGGGGACGCCGCGTCCGACACGTCCGGCGGTGCCGACACCGGGGCCGATGCCGGTGCGACGGACACGTCCGGCGATCCCACGGACCGGCCCGACGCCACCGACGACGTGTCCGGCGACGCAACCGAAGACGCCGGCGGGCCCGACACCCCCGGTGCCGACGCGGGCATGGACGCGGATCCCGACGCGAATCCGGACGCGGACGCCGGCCCGACGGACACGGGCTCCGACGCCGCAGACGTCTTCATCCCCGACATCGGCGAAGACATCGGCGGATTCGACATCGGCGGCGACGTCGACGCCACGATCGACGACGGGATGCCGGTCGAGATCCATGTCCGCGACATCTGGGGCCGTCTGCTGCCCGCCGACGGGTTCGAAGCGACGCTGACCCGCGACGACGGGCGCTCGTTCGTCTCGACGGCGCCGCGCACCCGCCTCTCGTTCGACGAGGGCGACCGCTGGACGATCGAGGTCGACCCGGACCACGGGTTCGCTCCGATGGCGACGACCGTGTCCGTCACCGACGAAGGGATCGAGGCCACGGCGCCCGGCAACACCCGCGCCGCCGTCACGCTGCAGGTCACGGACGGCGACCCCGACTACATCGTGCACCTCGGCGTCCCTCACCGGTGGTTCGCGAGCCACGCGGCCCCGGCCCGCTTCGGCAACGAGGTGCAGCTGCTCTTCAACGGCGAAGAGGCGTGGCGCCACGCGCAGGCCCGCATCCGCGCGGCCGACGACTGGGTCCACATCGCGATCTGGTGGTGGGAGTCGGACTTCGAGATGGTCCGCGACGCGCCCTTCGCGCCCCGCGCTGTCCGCCAGGAGAATACCCTCCTCTCGGCGCTCGAATCGAACGACGCGACCACGCGGGTCATCGTCTGGGACAACATCGCCATCGGGTTCCTGAACACCGACGACGCCCTCGAGACCCGCGGTGAGACGCCCGGCGACGACTTCGAGTACATGCCCCAGGACAACCCGACGCGCGACGCGTTCGACTGGTCGTTCGAGCGCATCGACTTCGGCGCGCGCGTTGCCGGCGTCGTCGGCGCCCCGACCCGCGACTTCGACGCGACGGTGCCGAACGTGCCCCTCGGGGATCGCATCGTCGACCCGACGGACTGGCCGCTGGGCATCGAGCTCGCCGCGCCGATCGCGTCGTGGCACCAGAAGCTCATCATCATCGACGGCGACGAGGCGTACGTCTCGGGCATGAACCTCAAGGCCAACGACTGGGACCGCACGACGCACGCGGTGTACGACCCGCGGCGGATGGCGTTCGACGCCAGCGAGGCCGATCGTCGGGACGTACAGGCCCGCGGGGACCGCCCGGACTTCCCGCCGCGCCGCGACTACATCGCGTACGTGCGCGGGCCCGCCGCGCGCGACGTCGCCGACGTCTTCGCGATGCGGTGGGACGACCTGCTCGACGCCGGCGCCGAGAACGCCGACGTGAGCACGCCCGCAGGGACCGCCCCCACGCCGCGGGCGGTGGACGACGGCGTCCTCGCCCAGTTCGTCACCACGATGCCGGACCCGTACTTCGACTACGGGCTGCTCGAGTCGCACCTCAACGCCATCCGGGCGGCCGAGTCGTACATCTTCATCGAGGACCAGTACTGGCGGGCGCCGGTGCTGCTCGACGCGCTCATTGCCCGGATGACCGCGCGCCCGGGCCTGCAGCTCGTCGTGGTGACCCAGCCGGTGAGCGAGTGGACGGACCCGGGCTGTGAGTGGACCCACCGGATGCACGAGGCGCTCGCTGACCGGTTCGAGGGGCGGTACCACCTGATGCAGCTGCGCAGCTTCGCCACGCGGGACGACGGGTTCATCGGCGACGAGATCAACGTCGAGTGGGCCGACATCAACATCCACTCGAAGCTCATGATCGTCGACGACGTGTTCCTGTCCGTCGGCTCGGGCAACAAGAACAACCGCGGGTACCTGTACGAAGGCGAAGCGAACCTGAACGTGTGGGATCCCGTCGCCGTGCGCGCCTGGCGCGTGCGCCTCGTCGCCAACCTTCTCGGCGTCGACGACGCACCGACGCGCTGGATCGAAGCGCTGGTCGACCGGGCCGAAGCCAACGGACGCGTCTGGCAGCGGTGGGACGACGAGGGCAACGACCTCGATCTGGACGGCGATCCCCTGCCGCCCGGGTTCACGCCGACGGGCTTCGTGCACCCGCTGACCTTCCGCACGCCCGACGACTGCTTCATCGAGGGCGTCGGACCGGACGTCACCGGAGATCCGTCGACGCCGTGACGCTGCGTCGCGACGACCGGGCGTTCAGCGGGGGGGATTCGGCCCCCGGCGAAGGCCCGAAATCCCGCGTCACACGGGGGCGTCGGGCGATTGACGCCCGGGTGACGACCCGCTAGCGTCCGGTCTCTCACGCGGTGTGCGAATCCTGACACCCACCGTTATCGCTGAAATTCCGGGCGCTTGAGTCACGCACGGAGCTTGATCAGCAACGGCACGGTTCCTGCTTCTACACGCCGCATGTCGATTGACTGGCGATCCAACGACCGGATCGTCGACGCACATTCCCCCGTGGAGAATCTTCATGCGCTCCCCAGCCCTGCCGTGGATCCTCACGGCCCTGCTCGTGCCGGGCGTGGCGATGGCCGAGACGGCCGAAGCGCCGACGCCGGACGACGCAGATGTGGTCGCACAGGCGGACGAGGACGCCGAGACGGACGCCTCGGTGACCGCCGACGCGAGCGACGTGGACGACGCGGACGCCGATGACGATGCGGACGACGACGGCCTGCTGCCGTTCGGCGTGAGCGCCTCGATCGGTACCGGTACGAGCCTCGGCGCCATCTCGCGCCCGAACTACCAGACCAGCGACGGCGTTCGCCTGAACTTCGGGCTCGGCCTGTCGTACCCGTTCGACAACGGGCTCCGGACCGCGATCAACGCGAGCTGGTCGAAGTACGTCACGCGCAACGGCGGCTCGAACTACCAGTACGAAGGGCGGTGGGGCGACATCGGCCTCAGCGCGTCGCACGGTTCGGTGGCGACGATCCCCGGCGCCGACATCAACGTGTCGGTGAACGGCAGCCTGAGCCTGCCGACGTCGGTGTACAGCCGACAGTCGCGCCTCTACACGTCGGCCCGCGTGGGCGCCGGCCTGAGCCGCTCGTTCGGCGGCTTCTCGGCGAGCTACGGCTTCGGCGTGTCGAAGAACTTCCACCGGTACACGACGGTCGTGCAGCGCCTCGACAACGCGGCGGAGGCCGACCGTTACGCCCGTGAAGGCGGCAACGAGCGCCTCGCCGGCGACCTCGTCGCGCTCGAGACCGGCATCCTGCCCGAGTGGGGCATCAGCCACAGCATCGGGCTGTCGTACCGGTTCGACTTCGGGCTCTCGACGAGCCTGTCGTGGGCGTTCTCGGACTCCTGGTCCTACGCCGACGACACGATCACCGACGAGGACGAGTTCACCGCGCCGGACGCCGAGTCCGGTCGGGGCCACGGGCAGTCGATGTCCGGCTCGCTCGGGGTCAGCTACGCGTTCCTCGACCACTACTCCGTGTCGGCGAACATGACGACGGGCGGGCCGCCGAAGACGGCGGACAACGAGCGCGTGCGCTTCCCGTTCTTCGACACGCAGTCCGGCAACCTGCAGTACACGTCGCTGGGCCTGTCGCTCGGCGCCAGCTGGTAATCCATGCACTTCTTTCGCATCCCCAACCCGCAACGGGAATTCCCCCCACCGGAGGCTCCGATGAGGACCCATCGTTTCGCGCTCGTCGCCGCTGCTGCGGCGCTCGGCGCCCTTCTCGGCGGTTGTGCGCAGCAGGTCGGTGACATCGACCGCACGCAGCCCAACCGCATCGAGAAGACGGCGTTCGAAGGCGAGTGGTACATGCTCCAGACCGTCGTCGACGTGAACGCGACGGCCGTCTCGACCTTCCCCGGCCTCATGGGCGACCTCGAGCGCATCGAGTTCGAGGTCACCGAGAACGACCTCCTCGCGCGTCGGACGTACGAGGCGGTGCCCGCTGCGGACACGAGCGGTGTGAACACCGTCGTCGACCTCGGTGAGACCACCGGCGCCATCGTCGCGTGGTTCCCGATCCGTCAGCACTTCGACATCCAGCGGTCGTACAACTCGGCCACCGGTGAGCAGTCGAACGTCATCACCGAGAACTCGTCGGACCGTCCGTGGTACGAGCGCGACTACATGCGCATCGACTGGACGCGCAACGCGGTGGGCGCGCTGGTCGATCCGATGATCAGCAGCTCGTTCCAGAACTACGTCTCGGTCGCTCCGCAGGACTCGACCGAAGACCCGACCTGGATCGTCGAGCGCAATGATGACGGCGAAGTCATCTACATGGACGTCCTCAACACGTACGTCGTCGAGACGGACTGGTTCGAGTGCCTCCTCCTTCAGGGCTTCCCGAACTGGGGCGGCTCCTGCCAGACGGAGACGGTGCAGGTCCGCACCTCGTTCATGAAGATCACGGACGAGACCCGCAGCGACCACCAGCCGCGGTACTACGACGACTACGACATGAACCGGTTCGGCTTCTTCCGCACGAACCGCAGCGTGTTCGACCGTCGTTACGGCACGCGTGACGACTCGCGCGTCTCGGTCGCCAACACCTGGAACATCTGGGAGCGCAGCACGAACGACGCTGGCGACGTCCTGCCCTACGCGCAGCGTACGCCGAAGCCGATCGTGTACTACGTGAACACCGAGATGCCGATCGACCTCCTCGACGAGACCTTCGAGATCACCGAGCAGTGGTCGGCGGCGTTCCGTCGTACGGTCGCCGGCGCCCAGGGCGTCTCGATCGACGAGGTCCCGCGCATGTTCTACATGTGCCTCAACCCCGGCACGACCGACGCGACCGTGCCGGCCGAGTACCTCGACATCATGCGGACGGACGCCGACCGCGCGCTGCTCACCGCGGCGTACGAGGCGTCGGCCGAGGGCTACGCGCTCGGTCACTGCGAGCGTGAAGGCGTCGAGAAGAACGTCGGCGACATGCGCTTCAGCTTCATCAACTGGGTGAACAACCACCCGGGTGCGCCGTGGCTCGGCTACGGCCCGTCGGGCGCTGACCCGCTCACCGGCGAGATTCGCATCGGTGGCGCGAACGTGAACGGCCAGTCGGTCGACACCTACGCCCAGTACGTGCTCGACCTCGTCAACATCATCAACGGCGAGCTCGACCCGATCGACCTCGGCTACGGCCGCCACATGGCGGACTACTTCGACGAGCTGCAGGCCCGCAACGGCGGCGACCCGCGCTTCGGCACGCAGGACGTGAACGGTGACGTGACGCCGGACGACGACGACCAGAACAAGAACCTCGACCCGACGCAGGTCGCCGCGATCCAGGACTTCGCCATCACCCGCAGCGAGATCCGCGACCGCGTCGAGCACGCCGTGCAGCGCCAGGAGGCGATCGACCACGTCCTCAGCGGCGAGCGGTTCCAGCAGCTTCTTGCCAACCCGCTGCCCGAGGTCGTCCTCAACGGCACGGACGGTGATCCGATGCGTCGGTTCCGCGACACGGTCGTCGAGGACCGCATGCGTGTGTCGGAGGTCGAGGACGCCCTCGGCGGCTACATGCGCGCGCTCAACACGCACGCCGGCCTCGGCATGAGCGAGGACGAGATCCTCGACTGGACCTCGCCGGTCCGCATCGGCTCGGTCGACTCGCTGCGTGACCGCTGGGAGCAGCTCCAGACGAGCCTGCTCGACCGCAACATCATGATGGGCGCCGACTTCGACGGGTACCTCCTCGGCTTCGCCACGGAGATCGCCGAGATCGCCGCCGAGCTTCGCGCCTCGGGCATGGACGAGTGGGACGTGCAGGAAGCCCTGTGGATGGAGATCCGCGGCTCGCTGTACCGCGCCGTCACCGAGCACGAGGTCGGCCACACGGTCGGTCTGCGTCACAACTTCGCCGCGTCGACCGACGCGCTGAACTTCTTCCCGCAGTACTGGTCGCTGCGTAGCCAGACGTTCGACGAGAACTGCGACGGCGGCGACTACGAGACGTTCACCGCCAGCGGCCTCATCGACGGTCGCGTCGGTCGTCGCGCGTGCGACGGGCAGACGTCGGCGGAGCTCGAGGCCCTCTCGGCCGAGACGCTCGACAACATCCGCAACGGCCGCATGCCGAACGGCAACCGCTACGGCACGATCCACCAGTACCAGTACGCGTCGATCATGGACTACGACGCCAAGCCGAACACGCACAACGCGGGCCTCGGTCTCTATGACTACGCCGCCATCGCGTACGGCTACGCCGACCTCATCGAGGTGTTCGAAGAGGCGCCGTACCAGATCGCCGTCGACGCTCGCTGGAACCCGAACTCGGACGCGTTCGAGTCGATCGACGTGACCCGCGCCAGCAGCCGCGTCGAGGACATGGACGACGTCGACGACTACACCGTGCGCCGCAACGGCGTGACGGACGGCGACCGCCCGGACGACGACGAGTACGACAACCCGTGGACGGACTGGCACTACAGCGTGCTGCCGATCATGTTCTATGACGCGGACGCGACGCTGAACGACGCGCCGACGAATGCCGCGACGCAGTACCACGAGCTCATCGACTTCACCGACGTCGGCGCCATGGCGTCGATGTACAACCGTCGTCTCGTGCCGGCTGACCAGCTCGGCGACGGCGACGTCGAGGTCGAGTACAAGTTCTGCTCGGACTACTACCGTGGTTCGAGCTGGGACTGCGACGTGTGGGACATCGGTGTCGACCCGGCCGAGATCGTCGACAACATCGTGCGCTCGTACGACTCGTACTACGTCGTCGACATGTTCCGCCGTCAGCGCGTGATGTTCGGCTTCTGGCCGTACCAGCAGATGATGCGCCTGTACTCGCGGTACATGATGCCCGCGAAGCGTCAGTACCAGTTCTGGTACCTGAACTTCGCTGGCGAGGGGTACCAGTGGATCGTGTCGGACCGCGGTGGCGACAACGCCACGGGCGCGGCCTTCGACGCCATCAACTTCCTCGGTCGCGTCGTGAACACCCCGACGATCGGTACGTACATCTACGACCCGACGCGGGACATCTACATGAACATCGACGACGAGGCGGACTACCGCCTGCCGGCGTACGACACGGACTTCCCGAACAGCGTGGAGTCGGACTACCTGTCGCTCGGCTACGCCGACGGCGCGCGGTACGGCTTCTCGCGGTTCCGCCGCAACGAAGAGGACGAGCTGCCGTACTACGCGGCCGTCCCGGGCATCGCCCAGTACGACATCGTGTCGCACTTCTGGGCGAAGTGGCCGGCTCTCGAGTCCCTCGTGACCGGTGACGTGTCCATCGCTGGCGCCGACACCTCGTCGGACCAGTCGGCGTTCTTCCTGCCGCCGCAGCTGCTCTTCGAAGACGAGATGATGAACTACTTCGGTTCGATCATCTCCGAGGACTTCCGCGACATCGGCTGGTGCGTCACCACCGAAGACGGCAAGACCGAGGTGAACCCGATCGACCTGATCCGTGGCTCGTCGACGACCGACATCTGCGACGAGCAGGGTGGCACGCTGATGAACCCGTACACCGCGGCGTTCGGCAACGGCGACTACAACATGCGGTACTTCACGACGATTCTCGCGGCTGCGTACATGCAGCAGACGCTGGACAAGTCGTGGATGGACAACTCGGCCGTGTACGTCTGGGGTCGTGGCGAGCAGCCGGGCGTCTTCACCCCCGAGGGTGAGGAAGACCCGTATGAGTGGCTCACCTACACCGACAACAACGGCATCACCTACGCTGCGCGGTACGAGGCGGGCTACGACCCGACCGACCTGTCGCCCGGCAACGTGAACGTGTCGTACCAGATCATCCAGAACATGGTGGACCTGCGGGTCGAGCAGGACTTCTGGTGCCCCTTCGAGTTCCAGGGGAACTCGGAGTCGCTGATGAGCAACTGCGGCATGACCACCGACGAAGCGGATGACTTCATCGATGCGAATGACCCGGACGACTTCGAGGGCCGTACGGCGTCGTACTACGACGCGTTCTACGAGCTCGAGTCGGCCATGGAGATGGCGAAGTTCCAGAACGAGCTGGGCCTGATCTACAACGGCTGGTGATCCCGGTCGCCTGAACGCACGGGCCCCGCACGCTTCGGCGCGCGGGGCCCGCTGCGTTTTTGGGTGCGTGCGAATCGAGCGTCCGAGCGTGGGTGCGTCAGCGAGCGACGGACGCGATGCGAGCCATCACCCAGCGTCGTCCTCGCG
>Ga0070728_10004307_pt1 | contig 14919 bp, 18 predicted proteins | sample tdDd471_FD_66723 | JGI IMG/M metagenome (GOLD analysis project Ga0070728, IMG submission 66723) | Marine sediment microbial communities from the Atlantic coast under amendment with organic carbon and nitrate - tdDd47.1 | ecosystem: Environmental > Aquatic > Marine > Coastal > Sediment | place...
AACCTGCAAAATCGCTACTGCACGCAAAACGTCAATAGCTACATGGTGGTGGCCTACAATAAGGTTCCCTTTTTTAATCACTTACTTCCCTATCGTTGTAAGAAACTAATTTGTCTTTCATACGTATAATTGGAGCTTTTAAAAAATAATACCTTAGCGACGCAATAATAAAGGTTATTGCGCCCCAAGAAACATAAAGAAGAAAAATAGCCCTACGCCTTACTGATATGCTCTCGCAAGAAGCTTTTCACATTATCAAGAGACACTCGTTCTTGCTCCATAGTATTACGATGGCGAACAGTCACACTTTGATCATCAGCAGTTTCATTGTCGATTGTGAAACAGAACGGCGTACCGATCTCATCTTGGCGAGCATAACGTTTACCGATATTTTGCTTGATATCGAGATCCACGTTGTAGTCCTCTCGCAGCTCCATATAAAGTTTTTGCGCGGTTGGCACATGTTTGTCCTTGGCTGTCAGTGGCAAAATAGCCGCTTTTTTCGGTGCCATGGATGGTTTAAAGTCCAGATAAACGCCGGATGGGCGGCTTTCGTCTTTCGTGTATGCCTGACAAATCAAAGCTAAAACCCCGCGTGTTAAGCCAGTAGAAGGCTCAATCACATGAGGCAAAAAGCGTCTGTTATTCGCTTGATCAAAATAGGCCAGCTTTGTACCAGAGAATTCCTGATGCTGCGTTAAATCAAAGCATCCACGATGCGCAATCCCTTCTAATTCATCATAATCAGGTGCAGCAAAAGGAAAACGATATTCTACATCAATTGTACGACTTGAATAGTGTGCTAGATCTTCTTTTGGCACGTCAAGGAAATGAAGTTCTGATTTCGGAATACCAACAGCTTTCCAAAACTTCGTACGCTCTTCCACCCAAAAATCGAACCACTTAGGCACGTCTTCTTCTTCACAGAACCATTCAAGCTCCATTTGTTCGAACTCTCGGCTACGGAATACAAAGTTACGTGGTGTCACCTCATTGCGGAACGCCTTACCAACTTGCGCGATACCAAAAGGAACGCGTGCGCGGTTGGAATCAAGCACGTTCTTATAGTTTAAGAATATACCTGCGCAAGTCTCGGGACGTAGATACGCTTTATTCTCGTCCCCTGCCGTCGCTCCAACATATGTATGGAACATCATATTAAACTGGCGAGGCTGCGTTAATGTGCCCGGAGTTTTAACATCGGGGCCAACAACTGATGGATAGAGCTTAGCATCAAGCTTATCGAGCATTGTACGCTCAAAATCACTCACGCTCTTACCTTTCGCTAGTTTCTTAAGACGCTTTTCAATTGTCTCATCTTCATCATCTTTATCAAAAGCAATACAAACGCCTTCGCCATCTTTTGGCACAAAAACAAACATATGGTCAGCGCGGTATCTCTTTTTTGATTCGCGGCAATCTACCATAGGGTCGCAAAAACCGCCTACATGGCCAGAAGCTTCCCAACAACGAGGATTTTGAATAATGGATGAGTCCACACCGAAAATATCAATCGGGCTGCCATCCGGGCCGATTGGCGGCGTTAGAACCATTTCTTTCCACCAGCGATCACGCAGATTGTTTTTCAGCTCTACCCCAAGCGGACCGTAATCCCAGAACCCGTTTAACCCGCCATAAATATCAGATGCAGCAAAAATAAAACCACGTCTTTTACATAGGGAAACAATATCTTTCATCGGTCAGCTTTCTATTTTCTTTAATGTTAACGCTAAAAGAGCCCTATTTTTATATTTAAGAAATAGAGCACAAATTTCACTTTAAGACGTAATTCACCCCGAAAACAAGCAAAAACTAGGGAAATATTACTTATTTAAATTATAAATTTTCTTAACGAAATAACATGAAATAGAAGATATTTTGTAAAGTATTCAATACAGGAACTATAATAACCGATATCGGTACCATGCAATATATTTTAGCGTTTTACTTAGTCCCTAAATAAATAAATACCAATTATTAACCTCTTTTACTTGCGCCACGCAAGTATTAACCGATCGTTAACTATTGCCATTTGTTTTGTTTTTTCTTGACTTTCGGGGGTGGTTTGGATAAATTGGTAGTGTAATAATAAGGCAGAGCCCAATGGGACAAAACTTTGAAAGTTTACAGCCAGGTGCAACCAATATAAAGGATAAAGCCGTTGCGCTTGAATCGGCGAGGACTTCTGGACAACAAACCGAAGAAACTCGGCAGAAGGCTTCAGGCGGAATTGATATTGGTAATTATCTTTCAAATACAGAGTCACATGTATCGAATAAATTTGTCGATCCTACGAAGATTAGTGCACGAGGGGGATACTGGACTTGGGAAGGAGTTGCCAATCGATTAAATGGTCATGCCTGCGTAGAAGAATATGATTTTTAATAACACGAGATTTAACAAAAATTAGGCGAAAAGCCGGAATATAAAAAAGAGGCCAAAACAAAGAGCCTTTGAAGTTTGGGAAAATAAAAAAGAGGAAAAATCCTCAAAGTGGTTGAAAAACACGGTTGAAAAAGCGCTTTAAATAAAAAACAAATAAAAGCGCAGCTATAAAAAAAGAGGCCAAAAAAAGAGCCTTTGAAGTTTGGGAAGATCGGGAAGATAAAAGAGAGCCAAAAGGCTCCGATAATAAAAAAAACAATTGATAAGCTCTTTAATTGGGAGCCTTTGAGATTGGGGATGATAAATAAAAAAGGCGACTTGGACAAACAGATCCAGGCGTCTTTTTTATTTGTTTACGCACATGCCATGTCCGCCTCCAGATTCCCGCTCTCGCTAACGCTTATCGGGGATGGCATCCTATACACTTTTAACGTAAATACATGCGCATTAATGATCCTTTACGCTTAACCATCAACTCAACGCCGCCGCTCCTCTTCTCGCTCAAAGCCTTATCAACTTCGCGCGGGCTAGTTATTTCCCGCCCATTAACGGATACCAAAGCGTCACCGGGAAGAAGCGAGCGGGAGAAAAACCCTGTAGGCGCTTTTACAACCACAACGCCTTCACTTTCATCAACCGGCAAACCCAGCTCCACTGATACAGCTGGATTAAGGTTCGCAACGACAGCCCCCTTTAATATATGGTCACCGACTAGCTCTGTTTCTTCACGAGCAGGAATATCGGGCGGAGCCATGGCTTTAACCTTCAAAGTCATAGATTTGCCATCACGCCAAATATCAACACTTGCCCCATTCCCGAGCGGCACCGTCGCCATAAGAAATTTCAACTCCGCAACGCTCCGAATAGAGCGATCATTAACACTCAGAATAACATCGCCAACTTTAAGCCCCGCCTTACCAAATGGACTGGCCATATGCAGATCAGAAACTAATGCGCCCTCAGATGTATCTAACCCCAAATTATCCGCGATATCCGAGGTCACGTCCTGCGCCTGCACACCGAGCCATGGGCGAATAATGCCCTTATCACTCACCTGTCCATGCATTTCAGCAGCAATAACACTAGCCACCATTTCTGATGGTATAGCAAAACCGATCCCCATAGAGCCACCACTGCGTGAGAAAATAGCGGTATTAATGCCAACAACCCGCCCATCCATAGCCACTAGCGGCCCGCCAGAGTTACCCGGATTAATAGCCGCATCGGTCTGAATAAAAAAGTTATAATCATTAATATCAAGCGAAGAGCGTCCCTTTGCCGAGATAATCCCGCTGGTCACAGTCTGACCAACACCAAATGGATTACCTATAGCCAAGACAAGATCACCTACTTCCAGCGACTCACTGGGGCGTAAAGTAACAAAAGGAAAGCTCTTCCCTTTTTCATTGGGCTTAATACGCAACAGTGCCAGATCCGAAGCATCATCAGACAATAAAACATCGGCAGCGTATTCATTGCCACCTTTAAGCCCAACAGAAACCTCCTGCGCACCTTTGATAACGTGGGCATTGGTAACAACAAGGCCACCCTCACTGACGATAACGCCTGACCCGAGCGCACTTTCGAGGTGTTGACGCATCTGCCCACCGAAGAAATTTTGATCAAAGAACTTACCAAAGAACGGGTCATCCATGAAAGGGCTGCGCAACCCTGCCCTTACAGTGCGCTTGGTGTAAACATTAACAACGGCTGGCGCCACTTTTTTTACTAAAGGCGCATAAGATAGTTGCACTTGCGCGGTTTCTTTCGGAACTACGCGCTTATTCTCTTGCGCCGCAGCACTTAAAGGCACGGGAAACACTAATAGCAGCACTAGAAAGGTTATAAAAATTCTGTTAAGCATGAGAAAAATTTTAATCTACTTTTTTAGAAATTCAAGCGTTAGGTTGAAAAAATGAACAAGGAAAATATTCTTAATAAAATTACACTAACAGATATTCAAAATCACAAAAAATCAGATGCACCGCTAGTTTGCCTAACCAGCTATACTGCGCCCATGACCAAAATAATAGATCCGCATTGCGATATTATACTGGTTGGCGATTCGCTAGGCATGGTGGTCTATGGTATGGAAAACACGTTAGGCGTGACCCTCGATATGATGATTAATCATGGAAAAGCTGTAATGCGTACAGCTAAGCATGCATTTGTCGTGGTGGATATGCCTTATGGAACGTATGAAAACGATCCAGCTATAGCACTGGAATCAGCCAAGCGCCTTATAGGGGAAACAGGCGGCGATGCGCTTAAGCTTGAGGTTAATAAAGCCCTCGCTCCAACGATTGAGCTTCTAGTCAATAATGATATCCCCGTGCAGGCACATGTAGGATTATGCCCGCAAAGCGTAGAAAAAGAAGGCGGATATAAGGTTAAGGGTAAAACCAATCAGGAAATTTCCAGCCTTATCGAAGACGCCTTAGCATGTGAAAAAGCCGGAGCGTTCAGCGTTTTGATCGAAGGAACAAAGGAAACCGCTTCACGTGAGATCGCCGCAGCAGTGAACGTGCCCACAGTTGGCATAGGAGCGTCGCCAAGCTGCGATGGACAAATATTGGTAGTTGACGACATGCTCGGCATGATTACGGATCATACGCCTAAATTTGTGAAAAAATATGCGCAACTCGCCGATGTTATTGATAATGCCGTTGCTGGTTATGCTGAAGATGTGCGCGAGCGCAAGTTCCCTAATGAAAAATATGTTTATTAAAAAAGGATCACAACCATGAAAATTGCTAAAACGATTGAAGAATTAGATGCCTGCAAAAGCGCGCTTGGTGATGGGAAACTAGCTTATGTCCCTACTATGGGAGCATTGCACGAAGGTCACCTAACACTTATTCGCCTAGCTAAAGAAAAAGGTGATCACGTTGCGGTAAGCATTTTTGTTAACCCAACCCAATTTGCTCCGCACGAAGATTTCGATTCTTACCCACGTACGGAAGAAGAGGATGCAAAAGTGCTAGAGCTAGAAGGTGTTGATATCCTCTTTTTGCCAAACGAAGCGGTTATGTATCCCGACGGAAAGGATTCAGATATTAAAGCTGGAGATGCCGCTGACGGGCTAGAAACAACGTTCCGTCCAACTTTCTTTGATGGCGTAGTAAATATTGTTAGTCGTCTGTTCAACGCTATTAAGCCCGACATTGCTATCTTCGGCGAAAAAGACTTTCAGCAGCAACAAGTGGTTAGGCAAATGGTTAAAGCGCAAAATATGCCTATTGAGATTATTGCAGCGCCGATTGCCCGCGATGAAAGCGGCCTTGCCCTTTCCTCCCGCAATTTGTATTTAAGCGATGATGAGCTGGTCATTGCCCGCAAGCTTAACGTCGTTTTACGGGAAGCAGCCAAAACCGGAAACATAGAAACAGCAGAGAAAGCTTTGCTGGATGCCGGATTTAATAAAGTAGACTACGTCACTTCGCGCTGGAACCGCGTTCTAGGAGCTGCCTGGCTGGGCAAAACACGGCTTATTGATAACATTGCTGTTGATGGTAGTATCGCCGCCGCTGCCGCTTAATGAATTTTTCACCGTTAGGAACTTCAGGATTTGACGGATTTGCATACGGAAAATCAGAATATAAAAGAATGCAGTATGTGCAAAAAATGTTGGAAAAATCTAGACAATTTCCTGCATGACGACACATTGATTTTCAACGGATATCAGCCCTTTTTCAAGCGCCCTGACAAGGGCAGCTTTCTTTTTACACATGACAGAGATGACTGCGGCACAACTTTATTAGTCGAAGTCTGGAAATTCAAAAAACTCTTAAATCGGGAGGTCGATTTTTTGCCATTCAAACCGGGAGAGGATCCGGATTGCGATCTAAGATGCGCGCAAGAAACCGACCTGACGTCCTGCCCGGCCAAAAACTGCAACGGAACCGTGGTTCGGGAATTGATACAGATCGTTAAACAATATGTCCGAAAGCCAATGACGTCTTTGTCTGGAGACGAGATAGACCGTATTATAGATGGCAATAAAGGTGAAAAGTCAGAATAAATCAATTAAAACTCACCTACTATATGAATGAACATCTTTTCTACAATAAAACAAAGCCCCGCTAAATAACGGGGCTTTTTAATCTTTTACACATGATGGACTTTAGAATTAACCAGCAGCTACTTGCTCGCTCACAGCGTCATCATATTCATCGAAAGTTTGAACCGGGCCGGAGTCTTGGCCTTTTGCATCAACATCACGATCAACAAGTTCGATAATAGCCATTGGCGCACAGTCTCCATAACGGAAGCCTGCTTTTAGCACACGGATATAACCACCTGGGCGGTCTGCATAACGCTCTGCTAGTACATCAAAGATTTTCTTTGTCTGTTCTTCATCACGCATTTTAGAAATAACCTGACGACGGTTTGACAACGCCTTTTCAGGATTGCTTGCCGCTTGCTTGCCCTTGGTAATAAGTTTTTCAACAAATGGGCGAAGCTCTTTAGCTTTTGGCAAAGTTGTTTTGATTTGCTCATGCTTGATCAAAGCAGCAGCCATGTTAGCCAGCATTGCCTTACGGTGGCTGGTTGTACGATTTAGTTTACGTTGTTTAATGCGGTGTTTCATTGCATTAGTCCTCTCAGCCCCATCGGGCAATTGCGGCCTCACGTATGAGAGCCATGGGTATATCCGAGCCAGCACAATTGCTTGTTACAGGCTCGGGGCGGCTAGGAATAGCCTATTAGTATTGTTGATCGTCGAGTTTTTTAGCCAACTCTTCGATATTCTCTGGAGGCCAACCTTCTACTTGCATACCAAGGTAAAGTCCCATTGTCTGCAATACTTCTTTGATCTCGTTCAAAGATTTGCGGCCAAAGTTTGGCGTACGAAGCATATCGCTTTCGCTCTTCTGCACAAGGTCACCAATGTAAACGATGTTATCGTTTTTCAGGCAATTCGCAGAACGAACAGAAAGTTCAAGCTCTTCAACTTTTCTAAGTAGGTTTTTGTTGAATGGAAGTTCTTGCTCTTCTTCTTTCTCCTTCATTTCTTCAGGATCATCGAAGTTCACGAAGACTTGCAATTGATCTTGCATAATGCGCGCAGCAAATGCCACAGCATCTTCAGGTGTCATAACACCGTTTGTCTCAACGCTGAGCGTAAGTTTATCATAGTCAGTGATCTGACCAACACGAGTGTCGGTTACTTCGTATGTAACTTTGCTTACTGGTGAGAACACAGAATCGATAGGAATCATGCCCACAGGACATTCTTCAGGGCGGTTCATAGCGGCTGGGCAATAACCCTTACCAGTATCAACTGTCATTTCCATGTTCAGCTTAGCACCTTTATCAAGCGTACAAATGATCAAATCAGGGTTCATGATTTCGATATCTGCGCCAGCTTCGATTTGTGCAGCTGTCACTTCACAAGGGCCTACTGCGCTTAGACGCATTTTCCTAGGGCCTTCTGCGTGCATACGCACAGCCAAAGCTTTGAGGTTAAGAATGATATCGGTAACATCTTCGCGAACGCCTTCAATTGAAGAAAATTCATGAAGAACACCTTCAATCTGCACAGCAATCACTGCGGCACCTTGTAGCGACGACAAAAGGATGCGGCGAAGCCCATTACCCAAAGTCAAGCCGAAGCCACGCTCCAAAGGTTCTGCAACAACCTGGCCAACATTTTGACGTCCGGTCTCTACAACTTCCAGTTTTTGAGGTTTAATCAACTCTTGCCAGTTTTTCTGTATCATAAATATTTCCTTTTCACTTCATCCGGCTCTTAACCGGCCTCTTGTTACTTTTCTATATTGTGGCCAATCACCCGGCACCATTGCTCGGATGATCAGCTAGATCTTAACACTTAATCCTTATACGCGGCGGCGTTTAGGTGGGCGGCATCCATTATGAGGAATAGGCGTAATGTCTTTAATCGATTTAATCGTAAAGCCAATAGCCTGTAGTGCGCGCATAGCAGACTCACGCCCTGAACCAGGACCTTTAATGCGTACGTCCAATTCCTTCATGCCATGCTCCTGCGCCTTACGGCCAGCATCTTCTGCTGCCATCTGCGAAGCGTATGGTGTGGATTTACGAGAGCCTTTAAAGCCCATCATTCCTGATGAAGACCATGAAACAACATTGCCCTGCTCATCGGAAATAGTTACAAGCGTGTTGTTAAACGTCGCGTTCACATGCGCAATACCGGAAACGATATTCTTTTTTACTTTTTTCTTTGTCTTTGGCTTAGCCATATCTGAAGTCCTCCCTATTTCTTCTTGCCAGCAATTGGTCTAGCTGGACCCTTACGTGTACGAGCATTCACATCTGTTCTTTGCCCACGTACAGGAAGACCGTTTCTATGACGAAGACCACGGTAACATTTCATGTCCATCAAACGCTTGATGTTCATAGATATCTCACGACGAAGATCACCTTCGATTTTGTAGTCGCCTTTGTCAATTTCTGCGCGGATTGCATTTAATGTATCGTCATCAGCCTGCCCCATGCGCATTTGCACATCGATTCCAAGTTTCTCACAAATTTTAAATGCTGTTGTGTGACCAATTCCATGGACATAAGTCATAGAGATTGGAATACGTTTATTGTCGGGTACATTGACCCCAGCAATACGTGCCATCGATATTTCCTTTCTATATTTTCAGAAGGTATGCTCTATATATCTGAAGCCAGATTTTTAGCTATTACCTTCAACCAAACCGTTATCAGCTCCGCTCATTACACTTTCACTGCGCCAGTTTGTAAACGTATTAACCCAGTATTGGGAATGCGCGCATTATAAGTACAATTGCGCGCACGTCAATAAAATTATGACAAGATTAGTTTTTTTTATGATTTCAAAGCTAAAAAAGTACAAGAAAATTACTAAGAGCCCAGAATTTTTTCAATCTGCGCCGTAACTTCTTCAATAGATTTCATACCGTCAACCTTACGCAACGAACCCTTTTCCTCATAATAAGGCAGTAAAGGAGCTGTTTGATTTTCGTAGACTTCCAAGCGATTTTTCAAAACTTCTGCATTATCATCGCTACGTGCTTCACCGGACTGCTCGACCCTCGTGTTAATGCGATCAATCAAAATTTCATTGTCTACTTCTAGAACAATCACATGATCAATTGAGCGAGACATATGGCCAAGCATGACATCCAGTGCCTCAGCTTGCGGCAGTGTTCTTGGAAAACCATCAAGAATAAAACCACGCTCACATTCAGGTTCGCTGATGCAGTTACCAATCAATTCAAGAATAATATCATCAGAAACAAGCTCACCCGCCCCAATTATAGCCTTGAGCGTATGACCAAGCGTACTTTCGCTGGCCACTTCAGCACGCAACATGTCTCCGGTGGAGAGCTGTTTGATTTTGTGTGTTTCCTGAATGAGCTTTGCCTGAGTACCTTTTCCTGCGCCAGGTGGTCCAAACATGATGATATTCATTAATAATCTCCTCGAATTAAGCGATAACTTTTCTATTTTTTCTTTTCTTTACCGTCTTCTGCTTCGTCCTCGCAGCTTTGACTTTTTCACTAGCCCTTCATATTGATGCGCGATCAAATGTGAGTGGATTTGCGCCACCGTATCCATTGTCACACTAACAACAATAAGCAAACTTGTGCCGCCAAAGTAAAACGGCATCGAGTATTTTGAAATAAGAAATTCAGGCAACAAACAGATAAACACCAAGTACAAAGCACCAATAGTGCTAATGCGCGTTAAGATATAATCAAGGTGATCTGCGGTGTTCTTACCCGGTCTTATACCAGGAACGAACCCGCCATACTTACGGAGCGTCTCTGCATTTTCTTCTGGATTGAATACAATTGCAGTATAGAAAAAGCAGAAAAATGTGATTAACAAACCATATATAACCATAAATACCGGCTCACCATGCTGGAGATTACGGGTTACACCTGACCAAAAATCACTCCCATTCAAGTCTGCAAAATTTACTATTGTTAAAGGCATGAACAACAATGAGGATGCAAAAATAGGTGGAATTACCCCAGCTGTATTAAGCTTAAGAGGAATGTGATTAGTCTGCCCTTGCGCCATCTGGTTACCAACCATCCGCTTTGGATATTGTACAATAACCCTGCGATAAGCTCGCTCTACATATACAATCAAAGCAATCACAGCAATCACCATCGCTGTAAGCAGAAGAAGGGTAAAACCGCTAAATGTGCCCTGCCGAGTTAACTCCAACATAGACGCAACAGCTCTTGGCAATCCGGCAACGATACCAGAAAAGATGATAAGAGAAATACCATTACCAACACCGCGAGAGGTAATTTGTTCACCCAGCCACATCAGGAATATAGTTCCACCGACAATCGTGATAACAGTGGAAACGCGGAAGAACAGACCTGGATCAATCACTGCTGATCCACCAGCACCTTCCATAGCTTCAAGACCAACAGCCAGACCATAAGCTTGAACAGTGGCCAGCAACACGGTTAAATAACGCGTATATTGGTTGATTTTCATACGCCCTACGTCGCCCTCTTTCTTGAGTTCCTCAAGATTTTTGGACATAGAAGTAGCAAGCTGCATAATAATGGAAGCCGAGATATAAGGCATTATGTTTAGAGCGAAAATTGTCATACGCGAAAGCGCACCACCGGAGAACATGTTAAACATGTCTAAAATACCGCCACCCTTTGATTCGAAAATCTCTTTCCATACAATTGGATCAATACCCGGCACAGGGATATAAGTTCCCAAACGATATACAAGCAGCGCACCAAGAACGAATAACACCCTTTGTTTCAACTCTGTAGCTTTGGCCAGAGCGCCCCAATTTGCATTCTTTGCCAGCTGTTCTACGGCAGATGCCATGACATTAATTCCTTATAGTTAATTACTCACAATTATTTTTTGTAGACCGATTATTTTTAAAGAAAACAAAGCGTTCATACAAGCCCTAAGACTCCAAAAAACGGGGCTCACACATTGTTTTTGTATATTTGTGGCTTATTTACGGTTCCATTTGTCACAACGCTGCCAAACTTGGTCATATTCTTCCTGACTATCTATCTCGCGTTGGCGCAGCTCAACGTCTTGTTCAATTAACTTTATGTAGCTTTGTAGCTCGTTTTTTAAATGAGATATCAAGTTCTGTTTCCCCTCATTTACATTCGAAATACGCATAGGAGCAAGAACCGGTAAGCTTTTTGTGCTTTCATTAAGGTGTTTACGAAAGGCAGGAAGAGCTTCTTTATGCGCACGCTTTAACACTTTAACGTGTTTAAGTTCATGTTTGAGTGTTGCTGCATATTCACATGTACCGCGGCTAAAATTTTTAGCTATATAGACTTTTGGCTTTGAATTTATTGTTGCCCTAACGGTTTTAACATTCAGGCAATAATGATTAGGTTGATCATTATATGGTACGGCTTCAAAAGTCGCATTAAAACGCATTTCTATCTCACCGCCAGCCAGCCCCATGATATTGCCTCTGGCTATCATACCGTCAGGCCCGTGCATAGAGGTGAGATCTTCTACACTATAATCACGAATGTATTCGGTTGATCTTACCTCGTAATCTATAGACGTTACGGGACTGTGTAGAGGACACTGCGCCTGAGCCTGAAGACAAAAAGGCAATATTCCCGCAATAATAAATAACAGCCTCTTATTCACAGCACTTTCTTACCAGTTATTGCAACGCTTCCGTACACCAATATATTCGCTTGGGCTGTCAATTTTTGCCTGCATAGCATTTAGCTGCATCATTGATTTTGCTTCGAAACCGCGAAATTGTTGTTCAAAATAATTTTTGATAGATTGCTTTGTCTGATTAACCTCTTCCTTTGATGTAACCGGCTTAAACACTGGTACAGTACGAGCAATGCGACCTAACTGCGCAGCATACTTACCTGTGTTTCTTTTATGAAAATCATAAACAACCTGCAAATGACGCTTCTCGTGTTTGTGGATTTGTTGGTACTCACAGCTGCTCTTTTTATAATCTGTAGGGAGATAAAGTTTAGGAGCCGCAACAAAATTGCCTTTTACCTCTTCCAAATTAACGCAATAGCGGTTCTCGCCTATCTTCTTTACATCAAATTTATAATTCAGCTTTGTATAGATATCAGATTGATTAACAAAACCCAGGACCTTACTGTTTCCACGGTGATGGCCAAGTAAGTAATCCGAAAAGCCGTCACTAGTACCCTTATATACTCTAGTGCCCGCCAGCTTGCTTTTTAGATTAGTTTTTACTTGATGACGAGGACAGCGCTCTGATGCTGCATAAAGAGGCATTGATGCCACAACAATAAACAATAATGTTAAAAAGAAAGTAGCTATGCGCATTAATATATCCTGCATTGATTTAAAGTTATAAAATTACAGACAACTCTAGAGAATCATTTTATTTAAGTCAAAAAAGAAAAAGCCTCCCATAGTTGGAAGGCCTTTTAAATAATTCTTTATTGGTGAGTTTTATTTCTCGCCACGTTTTTTAACCGGAGCAACGACCTTTTCGATCAGCTCAACTTTACCACCAGCTTTTTCGATTGCTTCTAGTGCGCCTTTTGTCACTTTGGAAACTTTAAGGTTCACTTTGGCTTTCAATTCGCCCGTACCTAGTACTTTTACTCCGTCTAGCTTCCGACGAATAACGCGAGCTGCTACGAGAGCATCTTCATCAATTTGCTTTTTAGCATCGAGTTGCTTGGTATCAATAGCGTGCTGCAATTTTACTAAAGTAAGTTCAGCGTATTTTGTTGCAAATTTTACATTGCTGAAACCAAATTTAGGCAAGCGTTGATACAAAGGCATTTGACCGCCTTCAAAACCTTTGATCGCTACACCAGAACGTGACTTCTGACCTTTTTGACCTGAGCCTGAGGTTTTACCTTTACCTGAGCCAATACCACGGCCAACACGCATGCGTGCTTTTGTGGAGCCTTCTTGTGGTTTTAATTCATTCAATTTCATCGAATTATTTCCTCATTATTCTTTTAAGACAAGGCTTCTTAAGCAGCGTCTTCTTCAACCTTAACCAAATGGCTAATTTTATTAATCATGCCACGCACTGAAGAAGTATCTTCTAATTCACGTGATTTATGCATTTTATTCAATCCAAGACCAACTAACGTGGCTTCCTGACATGGCTTACGACCAATCGGCGAACCAATTTGCGTCACACGAACCATCTTACCAGCGGCCTTTTTGGAGGCTTTAACTGCTGACTTTTTAGCTACTGGCTTTTTCGCGTCTACAGACTTTTTAGTTGCAGGAGCTTTTTTCTTAGCCGGAGCTTTTTTTTCTTTTTTCTCTTCAGCCATAACTCTTATCCCTTATGGTTAAATCCTTGTTTTCTTGTTTTATTCTTCGCTTTCAACTACGCCAGCGATTTCTTGCACCTCACGGTTACATACAATTTCACTAACCTTTTTATTGCGGCGTGAAGCTACGTGGCGTGGGCTCTGTGTATTTGCAAGCGCTGCGAAAGTAGCGTTCACCATTGAGTATGGATTGTTTGACCCAATAGCTTTGGCAACGATATCCTGAATACCAAGGGCTTCAAATACAGCGCGCATCGGACCACCAGCAATAATACCTTTACCTGGAGGAGCTGAGCGCAAAAAGACCTTCCCTGCTCCATCTTTGCCATGTACGTCATGGTGCAATGTACGACCTTCACGAAGAGGCACACGGATCATTTTGCGTTTTGCTTGATCCGTAGCTTTTTTGATAGCCTCAGGAACTTCTTTCGCTTTACCGTGACCGTAACCGACGCGTCCTTTACCGTCACCAACGATAACCAAAGCTGCAAATCCGAAACGACGTCCACCTTTCACAACTTTCGCAACACGATTGATTCCAACCAAACGTTCGATTAGTTCGGGCTCATCGTGACGATCTCTACGCTGTTCTTGTTGTCCACGTGCCATAGTTCTTTAATCCTTTTTACCTTAACAATCTTATTCTTTAAAAATCTAGGCCGCCTTCGCGAGCGCCTTCAGCCAATGCTTTAACGCGTCCATGATAAATATAGCGACCACGGTCAAAAACCACTTTAGCAACACCGTTTTTCTTAGCGCGCTTAGCTACCAGTTTACCGACTTCCGTCGCTGCTGTAATATTCGCGCCACCTTTGAGCTTTTCTTTAAGCTCTTTATCAAGCGTTGATGCTGCAGCCAACGTTTTACCTTGGATATCATCAATCACTTGAGCATAAATCTGCTTACCAGAGCGAAATATGCTGAGGCGAGGACGTATTTCACGTTTTCCAACCCGCTCAATATTAACGAGACGAATTTTGTTACGTGTGCGATAATTACGGCGCTGAGCCGGAGTTGTTTTTGTCGATGCTGGTTGTGCCATCTTCTTAACTTCCTATTTCTTCTTACCTTCTTTGCGTACGATATATTCATCCGCATAACGAATGCCTTTACCTTTATAAGGTTCTGGCTTCTTGAAACTTCTTATTTTTGCTGCCGTCTCGCCAACAAGCTGCTTATCAACACCTGATACAGTCAAACCTGTTTGTTTCTCTACGACTACTTTCACACCTTCTGGCACGTCATAACGTACTTC
>Ga0070728_10004308_pt1 | contig 14918 bp, 30 predicted proteins | sample tdDd471_FD_66723 | JGI IMG/M metagenome (GOLD analysis project Ga0070728, IMG submission 66723) | Marine sediment microbial communities from the Atlantic coast under amendment with organic carbon and nitrate - tdDd47.1 | ecosystem: Environmental > Aquatic > Marine > Coastal > Sediment | place...
GGTGGACCGCTCCGATCTCGTGCGCCTGCTCATGCTCGCTGACGGCTACCTCGTGCTCGCGGCGGGGCCGGGCGGTCAGGAGCTCATGGTCGGCAAGCTGCGTGACCTCTGGCGCGCTCGACGCGCCTTGGAAGGGGGCGAGGGATGAGCGACCCACACATCAGCATCGACGCCCTGCGACGACGGCTGCGCCGCGAGCTCGCGCCCGCACGGGTGGAGCAGGTGATCGCCGACCTGACCGAGGAGCGTCGGGGGCTTGATCTCGAGACTCGGCTCCAGCGTGCGGTAGGCTCCGAGGAGGTCGTAGTGACTGACGTGGATCGGGCGTGGGCCCGACGAGTGCTGAGGAAGGGACGATGACGAAGCGACGCGCATGGGGAACGGGCTCGGTCTACGAAGAGCGCGGCGAGTACGTGGCACGCCTGCCGCCCTCGCTCCGCGGGGACAGCGACGGCCGGATCGGCTCGTGGCCAACCCGCGAGGAGGCAGAGAAGCGCCTCAACCTCGCGCTAGCGGTCGCCGCCGAGGGTGGGGTGGACGGGGAGACGCTGGACGGCTTCGCCACGGCCTGGCTTGAGCGGCGCACGATCAAGACCGCGCAACAGCAACGGGACAACTGGGCGCGCTACATCCGTCCGGCACCGATCGCCGCAATGCTGCTCGAAGCCATCGCGCCCAACGACGTGCGCCGGTTCCTCATCGAGCTGCGCGGCGTGAACGGCGATCCCATCGGCGCGAGCGCGCACCGCGCGTGCCTCTCGCTGATCCGCACCTGCCTCGATGCCGCGGCCTACCAGGGCAAGATCCCCGACAACCCCGCCAAGGGCATCCAGCTCCCGCGGGACAAGGCCATCACGCCAACGAAGGCCGGCAAGGAGCGGCTCGACTGCACGGAGCTCGACGCGCTCCTGCGGAAGGCCGAGGCCAAGCTGAAGATCGAGCACCGCTCGATCCTCACCGTGATGGCGACCCAAGGGCTGCGCCCGTCGGAGATGTGGCGCCAGCGGTGGGAAGATGTCGACCTTCGGAAGGGGTGGCTCATCGTCAGCGAGTCGAAGACCGAGGCCGGCAAGCGGCGACGGCTGCGGCTGCTCCCGCCCGCATGGCAGGCGCTCAGCGAGTGGCGCGACGCCTTTGATGCCGGACGCATGGCGTGGAGCCCGCTGGTGTGGCCGAGCCGCAACGGGGCGATGCCGCACGCCGAGGGCTACACCGCGCAGTACCCCAAGGTGGGTCCGAAGGGGACGACCGTCGGGTGTCTGCGGTCCACCTGCGGCTCGATGCTTCTGCTCGGCGCGTGGGTCGAGCGCGGATGGATGAAGCGCTCGCTGACGATCGTCGAGGTGAGCCGGTGGCTTGGGCACTCGAGCATCGACGTGACCGTGGACCACTACGCCAACCTGAAGGACGACGAGCTCGCGGCGACGGTCGAGAACGGCCCACACAAGACCCACAAGGTGGAGCCACCCACCGGATTTGAACCGGTGACCTATTGTTTACGAAACGGTGGCGGGTCGGGCGGGTTGCTCGACGAAGCGGCCGATCGGATCCCGGATGTGGGCCATCTTGTGGGCCGTTTTCGAGAGGCGCGCCACGCCCTTGCCAAGACGCTCGACGAGGAGGACAACCTCTGGCTCGTGCGACGGGCCCGAGCGCTCGCCGACGTGGGCGCCGAGGTCGAGGATCTGCTTGAGGCGCTGGTGGTTAGCGACGTCGAGGAGACGGCGTGAGGCGCCACACCGGAACACCCGGCGATCACGGCAAAGTGCCCCGCGAGGACGCCGCCGCAGATGCCGAGAACGACGGGACATGCGGCGCCGAGGGCGCTGCGGAGGGCAAATCCATGGGGAGACCCAGGAAGGATGGAGAGATGACGAACAGCGAATACGTGGCCGACCTTCGGCGCATCATCGAGACCGAGGAGGAGCACACCGATCGCAAGCCGGTGAGGGCCTACGCGCTGGTCACGGTGTACGAGGATGGGAGCGTGGGCTCTGCTCATTTCGGCGCCGACTTGGACGTGGAGGCCCTTCAGCGGATCCGGGCGGCGCTCATGGCGAAGCCAGCCGACGCAGGGCCCGGACCCGAGTGTGCGGGGTGCGGGTGCAACCTGTACCAGTCCGGGTTCACCACCGACTCACGTGGCGATGTGTGTTGGGTGTGCTTCGTGGACGCCGACCGCGGCGCAGAAGGGAGCGACTCATGACCACGCTACGCGACGACGTGCGCGCGTTGGTGGAGGAGCTGGACGAGCAAGGGTGGGCCGACACTCGGAGCCCGTCGGGCGTGCCCATGATTCGCCGGGACGGCAGCCCCGAGACCGACTACGGCCGCGGACTGGTTGATGCCGCCGCCCGCTTCCGCGCGCTGCTCGCGAAGCATGAGAGGGCGCGGGGCGACGAGCGTCTGGACATTCGCCAGTGGCCCTGGGAGCGCTGGACATGACCACGCACGACGATTGCCACGCGCCAGCGGCCACGTTCTGCTCGTGGTGCGGCCTCGGCCGGCGAAAGACCACGCACGACGACACCGCGGCGGATGACGCCGAGCGGGGACAGGTCGACCGAGAGTACGCGGAGAACGTGGCCCGAGCGCTCGAGCAGATGGCGCCCGAGGCGATGTGCCGCGGAAGCAAGTTCGATCACGACGTCCTGCTGATTGCTGCCAAGAGCATGCGGCACGCGGTGATCCTCGCCGCCGAGAACGCCGAGCTGAGGGCGACGGTGGCGCGGGTGGAGGCGGTGGCGAGCGCCGGGTGGCCTCACGTCGGGTACTCCGACCTCCGCGCCGCCCTACGCCCGCCCGACTCGGAGGCCGACCGTGGGTGACGTCTGGGACCGCCTGGATGCCGAGCGGCGGCGGCTGCTGGCGCTCGTGCCACGGCGCGACGAGGCGCTGCGCGATGCCGTGGAGACGCTGGAGAGCCGCGGCTACGCCGTGCCCGCAGCCCGAGCCGAGTGGCATCGCGCCGAGGCGGCACACCACCTAGCGGTCGCGCGCATGTACGCGGCTGAGCGCGAGATGCGACGGCCCGATCCGATCAAGCTGGCGTGGGTGCAGACGGGGCCCGAGGAGCACTACGGCCTCGCGGCCGTTGCCCTGCTGCGGTGGCTGCTAGCACCGCCCGACCCGGACGAGCCGTGACCAGCGGCCCCAGTCGAGCCACGCGCCGTGCGGGTAGACGGCGAGAGTCGCGCCGCAGGGCCAGCGGATCCATGCTGCGGTGTCGGTGGAGACGATGACCATGCGCCCTCCTCGGCTCGAGGGTGGGCGAGTTGCTGAGGAGGATGAGGATGAGTGAGTCAGCCGTGTTGAGATTCCTGGCCCATGCTGCGGGCGCACTCGATGAGCACTGTGCAAGGGGGCGGCACGGATGGGACCCCAGCCGGTACCGATGGACGGCCGGTCTTCGTGGCAGTGCGTCCTCGGGCGTGTTCGTGGAGCTGCGACTACTGGAGCCACGCGACCATGGGTCAGCCCACGCCATCGTGGAGGTGAGCGCCAGCGAGATTGAGCGCTTCGCCGGGAGGGTCGAGCGCCTGGCCGACGACTACGCCGGCAAGCTCATTGAGAGGGTCGCGCAGGTGCCTGACGAGGAGCCTGCTCCAACGCGCGCGGAGCTGGTTGCTGCGCTCGATGGCAACACGTGATCGGCCACTGCAACGAGTGCAGGGGGCCGGTGGCGAGCACGCAGACCGGCGTGCGGTGCACACGGTGCGGCATCCGCCCCGCGATACCGCTCCGCACGATGGGCCCATGCTCGGAGCCTGGGTGCACGAAGCCCTACCTGTCCATGCGACGCGAGGATGCGCCGGCCGCTGCAGCGCTTCGTCGACGACTCCGTGGGCTGCGGGCGTCACACCCCGCCGCTACCGTGAGGCATGACCGCGGATGCGGGTGACGGACGTAAAGCGGCCCCGCTCAGCGCGTGGCTGAGCGGGGCGAAGGAGATGCAATGGACGATCACGACTGCGAGCGCTGCCGAAGGCGGGAGGCGCACATCAACTATCTCAACGAGCTGGTCGGCACCCTGTCTCGTCGCTTTGATGACAAGGAGCTACGGCAGGCCGCGCGGGATGCGTCTGTTGCATCGGGCGTCGCGTTCACGTCGATCCGGCTGAGGTAGCCGCACGCCCGTAGCGCTCGACCAGCCAGCGCTCGGCGTGACGGCCGGGGCACGAGGGCTTGCTGCGTGCTACACTAGAAGGCCCCGCGCTGCTGTAACAGCCGGGGCGTGACCCACAGGAAGGATGCTCCCATGGATGAGAAGACACTCGCACGGTTCATGGCCAAGGTCGAGAAACAGGCCGAGGTCACCTCGCCTCATGTCGACACGCCTTGCTGGCTGTGGACCGGAGCGAAGAAGGCCGCGGGGTATGGCAACGCGTGGAACGGCAAGACCGTCGAGATCACGCACAGGATGTCCCACAGGCACTGGAACGGCCCGATCCCAGCAGGCAAGGACGTCCGGCACCTGTGCGGCGAGCCGTCGTGCGTGAACCCTGCGCACCTGACAACGGGCAGTCGAAGGCAAAACATGGCTGACATGGTGCGCCACGGCCGCTCAACGAAGGGTGAGCGCAACCCGGGCTCCGAGCTGACTCGCGCGGACGTCTACGCGATTCGACACCTGTGGGCTGCCGGCATGAGCCTTCGCCAGCTGGCGCGCAGGTTCCCGGTGGCACGTGGGCAGATCCGCAGAGTCATTACTGGTGAGTCTTGGACGCACTGCTACATGCCGCGCCAGATGCCGCCGCTCCCCGTTGAGACACGTCATGTCGGGGCCGACCATGGCAGGGCCAAAATCAGCGACGCGGACGTTGTGGCAATGCGGTGGCGCGCGGTCGCAGGCGAGTCGATTGCCGCGATCGCCGTCGACTATCCGGTGAGCCGGCCCACTGTTGCGCGCATCTGTCGAGGCGACGGATGGAAGGAGTCGGGCGGCCCACTGACGCGACGAGTCCGCGTGCCACGATCGGATGGTCGAACCGCTTACCGAGTGGAAATCACGCGGCCGACGCCGCCGCGCTGCGCCGATATGCCTTGAGCCACGCGCGGGCCGACTCGCCAGGGCAGGTCGCCTTGCTGCGGCCGCCGTGGTCGCCGGCCTCGGCATGCATCCGTAGCGCCGCGATGGGCAGTCCGAAGCGCGCGAGCGCCCAAGGGATGGCTGCCTCAAGCAGCTCCACCTGAAACGCGCTGATAGGCGCCTTTGTGAGATTGCCTTGCAGGCACATGGACCAGCCGTGGTCGTTCGCCTTGGCGCCTTGGCTCCACGTCCGTTGCTCGTCGCGGCTCATGCGCAGCAGCACCATGCGGCCCTCGTCGTCGCGGAGGGGGTGGTAGGGCAGCCAGAGGTGGTAGGGCCCCTGGCCACCGGGGAAGTCCCGCTTGCTCACCACGTACTCGGCCGACCGGATGGCGCCCTCCACCCCGTCGGCGCCCAGAGAGCCGCTGTGGTGAACGTAGACGCCCGAGATAGCGGCTCCCTTGGGCCGGCGAGTCTTTCGCCGGTGGCCGCCCTGCGGCATGGTCGCGGTGACGTCCCATAGCGCCACACCCAGCGCGATCTCGGCCTCGAAGCGGGCGCCGTCAGGGAGCGCCATGGCCATCTCCACGAAATCCGAAAGCGCCGCTTTCGATTTTCGTCCACCCCTCGAGCCGCGCGGGCCAGGACGTGCAGCAGGGGCGCACGCTCAGCGTGCCGTCGTCGCGGATGTGCTCGGCGGGCACGTGCTCGCGATGGCCCTGGCGGCAGGTGACGAGCGCCGACTTGGCGGTCACGCCGATCACGGGCTGCCATTCGCCCTCGCGGGCATGGCGGCCAAGGGGTGCGGGGATGAAGAGGGACCAGCGGTCAGACACGGCGGCGCTCCAGCGGTCGGCTCACCATCTCGGCGGGGCGCAGTAGTCGCGCGAGGAGCGCGTCGGCGTCGGTCCACTCGGGCCCGCGCGTGTCGAGTCGCAAGAAGGCGCGCACGCCGGGCAGCGGGCGCTCGTCGCACGAGTGGTAGGTCGGTCCCTCAGTCGTCATCGTCGTCACTCGCTCCGTATCGAGCCGCCTCGACCTTCGCCCATGCGGAGAGTCGTGCGGTGTAGCGCTTGGCGTCTCGCTCCCACCACGCCGTCAGCAGCGTGATCCCGCCCCACGTCAGCAGCTCCCAGACCTCGATGTCGAGGTCGAGCGCCATGGCCACCAGCGGCAGCGCCGCGATGCCGGCCCACTTCACGCGGCCTCCGCAACGGGCTGGTGCGCATCCATGATGGCGCGCAGCTGGGCGGCTGAGACCTGCACGCGATCCGTGCGGCCCTGGTCGCGGTGGTAGCGCACGGCGTGCATCTCGCGCTTGCTGCTCCAGCGGTGTGCGCTGTGCCACGCGTCGGCCGGCGCGAGCACGGGGTAGGTCTCCCACTCGCCGCCATGCACGGGCCCGGTCGCGTAGTGGTGTAGGTGACCGCCAACGGCCCACCGATATCGGGTGCGCCCCCAGACCTCGGGGTACCGGTCCGACACCATTCCGAGCAGCTCCTGCACCTTCGCGTGATCGCCGTGGGCGAAGACGAGCAGCACCTTTCCGAACTCCAGCATCGAGAGATACCGGGAGTCGATCATCTGCTCTCGACTGACCCCAAGGCAGACTCGTGGGTCGTCGTAGAAGCGCGCGGCGATCGCGAGGTCGATGCCGAGCTCGCTGCTGCCGCCGTGGTTCCCCTTCGAGCTGCGGACATGCACGAAGTCATGGCGCCGCAGGATGGACCGGATCATGTACTCCTTGAGCCGGTAGCCATCGACGAGCGCCTCGACAAAGAGGCCGTCGGTGTCGACGTGGGTGCCCTTGACCGTGGTGCTCGCCGCGGATGCGGCATGGAGCCAGTCGCCCGTGTCAACGAAAACGGCCTGCTCGGCCGGGTCCATGCGGTCCACGAGGTAGTCGATCGCCGCCTGTCCCATGGCGAGAGCGTCGGCCCGCCCCCACTGCTCTTCGCTCACGCGGGCCGAGCAGTACAAGCCCATGTGCATGCCGCCACACACGAAGGCGTTGAGGTAGCCCGCGGCGTCCGCTGGTAGGTCCGGCGCCTTGGTCGGGGCCAGCGGGGTCAGATCCTTGACGGCCTCGACCATTCGCTCGAACGCCGCCAGCTTGCGATCTTCGGGGCCGCTCTTGATCCAGACGCCGCCAGTCTCGGTGCGGATGTACTCGCTCTGTCCGTTGAGGGTCTGCCCGCGCGGGATGCTGCCCTGCCGGGTGTCCTCCCCGGCCGCGAGCCGCTTGACCAGCCCCCAGCGCCCGTTGCTGACGCTCCCGCCGTGCTCGCGGAAGCGCGCGGCGGTCATGTCCTCGATGGGGACGTCCAGCTTGCGGCAGAGCTCCAGCACTTCGAGCGCTGCCTCGTGGTCGCGCTCCGTCGCGCTCACGACGCACCCCCCAGCCGCGCCAGTAGCCCAGGCAGGTCGCCGGCCGTCCACGGCCCGCGCTCGGTCGTGCCGTCCTGCGCCGCCGAGGCGATGGGTCGCAGCGTATACCGCGGCCGGTCGCCGCACGTCAGCACGAGCTGCATCCCGCCACCGACGAGCGACACGCGCCCACGGTGTGCGGTCATGCGGACGTCGGTCCGCGTCAAGGGTGCTAGTCGCATGCCTACTCCTCCCGAGTGGTGTCCAGCGTGATCAGCATCGCGCAGCGAGCCATCACGTGAGCGAGCGAGTGCGCCCCGCTGTCGGCGTCGATCTCCTCGCCGTCCTCGTAGCGATCGAGGTGGCGACGGATGGCGGCGAGTTGCGCCTCTTCCGAGATACGCCCGTCGAGCCAGTCGCCCGGCTTGCGGCCCGGCCGGCTGTCGCCCTCGGCGAGGACGGCCGCCATGTGGACGAGCGCGGGCCCGATGTGGTGCGCGCTGCTCATCGTCGCGGCCTCCACGCCCACCACGCCACGCCCACGAGGAGCATCGGCACCGTGATCGGCGCCAGCGTCCAGCGCAGCCACGTCGGCGGGTCCCATCTCTCGATGCGCTCCCATGGCGTCACAACGTCAGCAGCCCGAGCAGCTGGACGACGAGGACCAGCGGCAGGCGGAAGGCCACGAGAAGCATGGCGAGCAGGTCGCTCACCAGGCGCTCGATCTCGCGCAGCCAGATCGGGGGCACGTCACTCCCCCGCGAGGTCGCGCAGCGCCTGGCGGTCGTCGTCGTCGACGGCCTTGCGCGGCGGGTTCTTGAGCATGTCGCGGAACGCATCCGCGGCCGCGTCGTCGTCCCAGTCGCTCCCCGCGATGCTCTTGACGAGCTCCACGATGGGGGCGGCGAGCTTCACCAGCAGATCGAGCCACTTCATAGCGCCTCCAGCAGTCCGGGTAGAGCGGGTATGGATCCGCCGAATGACGCCACCGCTTCCGCCACCTCGCGATACAGCGCGGCGAGCTGACGAGCGATGGGGATCAGCGCGAAGAGATCGACGTCGTCCTCGTCGGCGGCGAGCACCAGCGCGGCGACGTAGGTCGTCCACGCGGCACGGGCGCTGTCGTGCGCCTCGAAGGCGCGGACGCACGCACGCGCCCGCTCCTGGGCGTCGGCACGCTGCCGCACCTCGTCGGGCTCACACGCCGCCTCGATGCCCGCGGCGCTCACGTCGAGCGCGCTGCGCGTCACCTTGGCGGCGGTCGCGTGCTGCTGGAGGGCGGACGTTCCACACGAGAAGACCACGGCCGACAATGCGGCAATGATTGCGGCTTTCACGACTCACCGTCCCGCTTCGGCTTGGCGCCGGGGAGCTTCAGCTTCGGGGCGATGCCGCGGGGCGCGAGGAACGACAGGCGCTCGCTCAGCTGGCGCAGCCACGCGTCGTCCTTTGGCGTCGGGGTCAGTCCCACCACAATGGTCACCACCGCGTAGAGCGAGGCGAATGCGGCGCCGATGGCATCGAGGTTGGCGAGCAGCCAGTCCAGCGCTTCGAACATGTCAGCCCTCCTCGCATGCGATGGAGGCGTTTGCGGTCATGACGCATTCGCGCAGCTTGCGGAGCGCGGCGGTCTTGTCCGCGCTGCCGGGGCAGCACTCGTCGATCACGATCGCGAACGACTTCGCGGCCCTGCGAATGCGTCCATACCGCTCGACCTGGTCGCCCTTCGGGGCGTGGTACACGAACCAGTTTTCGATCTGCTCTCTCATCAGTCGTCTCCTCTTCGCCGCCTCGTTCCGAAGCGGTCTTCGAGCCGCCGTAGCGACTCCTTGATCTCGTCCAACCCACGGTCGACCTGGCGCTGTAGGCCCTCGTGGCGCGCGGCCTGTTCGGCCTGCCGGTTCTCCAGCGAGCCCATGCGCCCGATCGTCATCTCGCGGTACGTCGCAACGTCGTCGGCGACCTTCGTGATGCGGTCGGACACGCGCTCCAGGCGCTCAGCGTCCCCCTCGGCCTTGGCGCCAAGCGCGCCCCATGCAATGAGGCCGGCGATGAGCATCGGGATCGCGATGCCGCCGACCCACATGAGCCCCTTCCGTGCCCACGAGGGCATGGGCAGCCACGAGTCGCGGGTGGCTTCGGTGGTGGTGGCGTCAGCCATAGCGGCTCTCCCTGAGCGCGTCGCGCTCGGCTTCGGCCCGCTCGGCGCGAGCTCGCATCATGCTGAGCAGCTCGGCATCGCGAGCGCGCTCAGCGCGGAGGCCGTCGATCGTCGCCTTGTCGGCGAGGCGGCGGCGCTTCAGTTCGGTGCACGACACGCACACGACGGCGCGCACGGACTGCGACGAGCGGCGACGACGCAGCGCCGGCTCGGGGATGTCGGGCCGCGTGGGCGGGCCGTCCATGGGGTCGAGCGGGTCAGTCATCGGCGCACCAGTCGTCGTCCACGGGGCAGCGGCGGCGGTCGGCGTGCCCACGGTCCAGTCCCAGCCCCGCGCGAGCGCCGAACGCATGCACGAGCTCGTGGCGGATCAGTCGCCGGGTCACTCGGTCGCCGCGGTCGCGGCGCACGACGATCCCCACGTGCTTGCGCGTGCTGGTCGCGACGAAGGCGTGGGCGCCCGGCGCGGCCGGCCCGTCGGTGAGCGTCAGCGACACGCGGCGCACGGCGGGCTCAGGGAGCCCCGCGGCGCGCCAGTCGGCGAGGGTCGCCGCGTAGGTGTCGTGGTACTCGCTCGCCGGGTCGTGTAGCCATTGCGCGCCCTCGGGAAGGCACCAAGACCAGTTGCACGGTCCTGGCGTGGAGCCGATGCAGCCGGTGAAGAGCAGGATGAGGACGAGCCAGCGCATGGGTCAGCTCGCGGCGGCGACGTTCCCGAGCGCGTCGATGGCGATCGGCATGGCGGTCGTGAGCTGCGCGTCGCTCGGCCCACCCGCGGCGTCGACCTGGGCGTCCGGCAGCTTGGCTGCCATCAACTCGGCGATGCGGTCGGTCAGCTGCGTGTCGCGCGCCTGGAGCAGGCGAGCGCTGAACGCGCGACGAGCCAGCTCGGCGGCCGTGGGGCTGCCGGGCAGAGTGGCGGCAGTGATGTCGTAGGCCGAGGCGAGCGCGATGGTGCGCACGCGACGGCGGAAGACGGCGTCAGCGCCGAGGGTGTTGCGGGATTCTGCGGTTGCCATGAGGGTCTCCTGCTCAGGTGATGCCGTAACGGGCCACGGCGTAGGCCTGCATGGCCGCCATCTCGGCGGCCGAAGGTTCGCGGTCGAGGATTCCGAGCTCGGCGATGAGTCCGTTGAAGTAGCGGCTTACGGATTTGCCGAGCTCGGGGGAGGCGGCGACGCCAACGGTGTTCGTGCCGCTGCTGTAGTGGCTGGTGTTGTTGACCCAGACCTCGAAGTCCGAGGCGGCACTCAGCACGCTGATGGTGTGCGGCACCGCGCGGTCCGTCGTCGGGTCGCCGGTATTCGGCCGGGTGGTCGACAGGGGGCCAATGAGCGCGTCGCCGGTGGTCGCGTTGGAGATGAGATCGTCGGCCCCGTGGCTACCCAGCACCCAGACGCCAGCGGAGCCGATGGACGGCTGCGGGTCTGCGTCGAGCTGCATCACGGCCCACACCCACCCCACGCCCGCGGTCGAGATCGCCGCGAGGGAGGGGAGCGAGAAGTAGCCCTGCGTGACGGGCGTGAAGTCGGCCGCGTCCTGCCCGCCGAGTGTGCCCGCGGTGGGCTTGTTCGTGTTGTTCGTGGCGCCCGTGGCGTGGTTGCCGTTGCCGGACAGGTCCGTCCACTCGTCGATCTCAGACCCGGTGGTCGTCCAGTCACCGCCGCGGTGGAAGCGCTCCCACCCCATGTCGGCGATGGGGTCGAAGTCGTCCCCCGCCACCACGCCCGAGGGGCGGCGCATGAGCGCGGGGATCCGTCTGGAGCCGGTGCGGCTCACGGCGCGGGGCTCGACGGGACGATGTGGCAGCGGAAGGACGTGGAGCCGTCCTCGTGGATCGCGGTGAGGTACTGCGCCGCGTTGTCAGCCTTGAACGTCAGCGTGGCGCCGGCCGCAAGGTATGGGCTCGTGGTGGTCGCGGTGACCGCGCTCGACGAGAGCTCGAATCGGATCGCCTCGGCGCCAACGAAGAGCGTGTACCAGCGGCCGATGGTGAGCGCGCCGGAGGACTGCGAAGACGTGCCGGTGAGGTTGATCTCCTCGGACGTGTCGATCACGACCTCGGTCGCGTAGGTGGGTCGGGACATGACGGAGTGCTCCAATGGCGCCGCGAGGGGCGCAGAGATGGCGCGAGCGCGAGGGGCTCAGCGCGTTAGCTGGTGGCTTCGTAGAGAATCGCGGACGCCACGTAGAGAGTGGTCGCGGTGGTGACGCGGCCCTGCAGGTCGACGACCTCGAAGGTGTTGCTCGGCATGCCGGTCGTCTCGCTCAGGTCTTCGAGTTCGACCTCGAGCGGCTCGAGCGTCACCCACGTCGGCGTAGTCGCCGTGACGTTGGTGGCCGAGCCGGTGCCGCCTGCGCCGCCCGTGCCCTTGAGCCGGACCTCGGCGGTGCCCGAGTTGACCCACGCGAGCACGTCGCAAAAGACGGCCTCGGTTGTGGCGCCTGGCGCCTGCGTGGTGTTGCGCGCGAGCGCGGGGACGGGGAAGTCCCAGAGGTCGCCGAAGGTGCCGCTCGTGGTGCTCGCCGCGTACGTGGTGATCGTCGAGCCCGCACCGGTGGCGTAGGGCACGGCCCACGCGCCGAGCATGCGGTGTCCGATGAGCATGTCGGCCGCGCCACTGCGCAGCGTGCTCACGAGGTCGGCGGTGATGGGCTGGCCGCTGACGATGCGGCTCGTGGCCTGGCCGTCGGCGTCTCGCAGGTACGGGTGCGGGATCTCCCAGCACGAGAGGTCCATGAGGTCCCACGAGTCGCTCTCACCGACCTCGAAGCGAAAGTCCACATCGACCGCGGTCATGCCGGTCGGAAGCGAGGCGAGCTCTTCGACGACCTCCAGCGGCTCGAGCATGGGAATCGAGAGGCCCGAGCCACTCGGCGGCGCGGGTGGGTTCATAGTGCGCGTGCTCAGGCTGCCGATCGTGATGTCGGTGTTGCCGGAGCCCGTGGCGCGCACCGTCCACAGCCGCGTGTGGTGGTAGCCGCTGGGGTAGAAGCGCAGGCCGAGCTTGAGATCGTCGGTATCCGCGAAGCCCGGACCGGGGCCGGTTGCAAGGCCGGGGATGAGCGCCCGCGGCTGGCCTTTGAGCCAGTTGTGCAGGCGGGCCATGTCGCCCCACGTCGCCGCCCCGACGGGCTGCGTGGCCTTGATCCCGCGCACCGAGGGCGTGCGCCGCGCGGGCGGCACGAGGACGGTCACGCGTAGACCTCGGCGGCGTAGAAGCCGGTGAGTTCCGCGCTCGTGGCGGTGCTGCCCGACGCCCGGCGCGAGAAGACGCTGATGGCGAGGTGCGGCGTGAAGATCGACAGGCCGGTCCCGCCGATCTCATCGCGCACGCCGAAGGTCCGATAGGCCCGCTGGACCTGCGCGCGCGACATGCGGAGGAGTGGGTTGCCGGCGTCGGGCACGACCCAATCGGGTGTGGTGCTCGTGGCTGTGTGGATCTGGACCGAGTCGTCGTTCCCCGCGGCGAACGCGGTCGCGGCCGTGGGGAAGCCCGCGGGGCTGGCGTTTGCCGCGTGCAGCCACACGCCGAACTCGACGCTGTTGCTCGCCGTCGCGGTGCGGCAATGGATGCGATAGCGGATCGCGTTGGGGCGGCCGTTGGTGCGGAGCCGCGGAAAGAACGGGCCGAAGGTGGCGTGCAGGCCCCAGAGCGTGCCGCTTGCCGGGTAGGTGTGCGACCAACCCTCGCCGCTGGCGAAGGGAGGGCACGCCTTGACGACCTGTGAGCCGGCGTCGGCGAGGTGCGCGAGGTTGTTGGCCATGACGCGCGCCTGCAGCGTGTCGACCGCCTCGTTCGCGGCGTGCTCGCCAGGCTCGTACTCGATCGCCTTGCCGAAGAGGGAGGTGCTCGCCATGGCTCAGGCCGCCCAGACGTTGGCCGCGGTCGCGCCGCTGGCGAAGTCGATCTCAGAGTCGGACGCCGCCCAGAAGGCGAAGTCTTCTTGCGAGGCCACGACCGACCCGGCCGCGGCGAAGCGCATGTAATAGGTTGTTGGCTCGGTGAACGTGCTGTCGAACTGGATCGTGACGCTGCTGGCCGAGATGGCTGTGACGGCGCCCGTCTGCGGGCCCTGCGTCGCGTCGTTCCACTCGATGATCTCCACCTCGTCGTCGACCTCGAAAAGGTCGGTCGCGTCCACGCCGCTCGGCGCCATGCTCTCGATCCCCTCGGGGTCGGTGAGCGAAAGGGTGAACGTCCACGAGTCGCCGCCGTTGTCGACGCCGCTGCTGAGCGTCGCGCTCGGCGCGTAGCCCGCGATGGGCTCGTCCGTGACGATCATGGTGAGCTGTACGCGCTCTTCCATGTCGAGCGCCCACATGCGACCGGTCACGAGCCCCACGGCCTCGGTCAGCCCGCGCTGGCCCGTCGTGGTGTCGGGAAGCCGCGGGAACGCCACGCGCCCCACCGAGCCGACGAGGGCGGTGGTCGCGAGCGTGTACGGCGCCTCGAAGACGATCCGCACGTAGGGCCGGCCGAAGATGCCGAGCACCTTCTGGCTGATCACGACCGCGTCGTCGTACGTCCAGTCGTAGCCGCCGCCTGCGCCGAAGCCGTGCGTGTCGAGGCTCATGGGCGCGATCTCGAGCTCGCGCGTGTTCTTGCGTGTGGAGAGCGCCGTCAGGTCACGGACCTGGAACGTCGGCCCGGTGTGCTCCTCCTCGGTCGGGTCCCACGCCGTGCGGATCGTGACGGTGTTGAACGAGCCCCAGGCGTTGCGCTCCCAGGTCGGCCAGTCGCCATCGACGATCCGGTTGCTGTCGTCGATCGTGAAGTCGACCGGCGTGGTCGCCGTCGGCAGCGTCAGCAGCGAGAAAGTCAGCTTCCCCGAGCTGCTGAGGTGCGGGAACATGCCGAGGAGCCGACACTCGTGCGTGATGAGCTCGCCCAGCTCGACCTCGGCGCTGCTCAGGTAGCGGCGAATCGAGAGCAGCGGGAGCCCGCGCTCGGCCTCGGCGAAGACGTCGGGGTCGATGTCGAGATCGCTGGCGACGAGGAAGGGCTGCGCGCCCTTGTTGGCGTCGGCCGGCGCGCTCGCCGAGAGCGTGGCCAGGAAGTTGTAGAGCGTGCCGGTGACGTAGTGCCGGCGCACGCGGTACTCGGGTAGCCCCAGCGACGGCGAGTAGCTGAACGCCTCGGGCATCGAGTCGAGCCGGATGCGGTTCAGCGTGGACGAGACCGACGCGATGCTGTTGAAGTAGGGCTCATCCCGCGTCGGGATCGTCATCTCCAACTCGTCGTTGGCGTCGGCCGTGACGGGGTTGTCCACGTAGACGTCGGCGCCGCTGTAGTCGGCGTCCATGTCCACCTCGCCCGTGAGGAAGCGGGAGCGGCCGTGGTTGCCGCGCGGGACCTG
>Ga0070728_10004309_pt1 | contig 14916 bp, 15 predicted proteins | sample tdDd471_FD_66723 | JGI IMG/M metagenome (GOLD analysis project Ga0070728, IMG submission 66723) | Marine sediment microbial communities from the Atlantic coast under amendment with organic carbon and nitrate - tdDd47.1 | ecosystem: Environmental > Aquatic > Marine > Coastal > Sediment | place...
AGGGGTATCTTCAAGTAGGCCTGTCCGTTTTCCTCAGGCTCAGGCAAAAAACCGGCCCTCATGTTGACCTGAATGGCAGGCAGGATCAGCCCCGGCATTCCCAGGGTCGCATCTTTCTCGGCGCGTTTTTTGGCAAAGCTCGCCTCGTCACTCCCCTCGCCCACCTGAATGTTGTTTCTCCGCTGCTCACCCACTGTGCTCTCCCAGGCCACCGGGCGACCGCCCGGCGCATAGTCATGTAGCGTAAAGAACCGGGTTTCATCGGGAAAGCGGAAGACCCGTTGGATGGAGCGATAAAGCATCAGGGCATCGCCCCCCGGAAAGTCGCAGCGCGCCGTGCCAAAATCGGGCATGAAACAAAGATCGCCGACAAACAAGGCGTCACCGATTTTGTAGCTGACGCAGGATGGCGTGTGGCCGGGAGTCAACACGACCTCACCTTCAATGCCGCCGACAGTAAAAGTTTCCCCATCCGCCATCAGTTTATCGAAAGGACTGCCATTTATGGGCTGATCCGGGAGGTTGTAGATCTCCTTAAACGTCGATTGAACCAGTCCCACCTGATCACCAATACAAATCGGCACACCATAGCGTTCGGCAAAGAATCGATCAGCCGCCAAATGGTCGGCATGGACGTGGGTTTCAAGCACTCGCTCAAGCTCAAAACCGCGCCCATCGATAAATTTGGCAATAGCTTCCGCAGATTCGGTGCTGACCCGTCCCGAGGGGGCGTCATAATCAAGCACCGGGTCGATCACGGCGCACCGTTGGCTCGTTGGATCGCTCACCACATAAGACACTGTCGAGGTCGGCTCATGGAAGAACCCGGTAACCTCGGGAATGCCTGAACTGGCTTTCATCATCATTGGCATTGCGAGAACCTATAAACGCCATCATCGCCCAACTTACGCTCAATCCGCCCCTGGCCTTTCAGGAAATGCAGATGGGCGAGGCTTTCCCCAATAGCGAAAAAAACCTGATGAGAGTCCAGTTCGCGGGTAAACAAGGATTTGAGCACCTGTGCCGCCGAAGCAGGCTCTTTACAGGCCTCGAACGTTTCCTCCAGACGGGCGTCATGATGGTGGGCCAATTGGTGAAGACGGCCATGCAGGTTACGAAACGGCGTGTCGTGACTTGGCAGGACAAGCGCATCCTCAGGCAAATTCTGATAACGCTCCAGGCTATCGAGGAATAACTGCAAGGGGTTGGATTCCGGCTCCTGCGGCCAAACGGAAACGTTGGGGCTGATTCGCGGCAAAATCTGGTCGCCCGAAATCAGCACGTTCAAGTCCGCGCAGTAAAGACAGGCATGCTCCGGCGAATGACCAGTCCCAACAATAACTTTCCACTCATGACCATTGACCTCGAAGCCTTCGCCATCCCGCAAGCGATGATAGGAGCCGGGAATCGGGACTACCCGTTTCGGATAGGGATTGCCACGATTGGAGACGAAGTCCATCAGGTCGTCATCGAAGCCCGCTTTGCCGTAGAAATCGGTGAATATCTTAAGCCTTGGCCCTAGACCGTCATCGAGGCTCAGCATCCGGCCAAAGGCGAACTCACCGAGGGTGATCAACAAGGGCGCATCAAAGCGTTCCTGAAGCCAACCGGCGAGCCCCAGATGATCGGGATGGAAGTGCGTCACAACGATTTTTTTAACCGGCTTGCCCTCGAATAGATTGTCGAACACCTGCTCCCAGCAGCCCATAACCTCATCGTTGGCGAACCCCGTATCGACGATGGTCCAGCCGTCATCATCCTCCAAAAGCCAGAGGTTGATATGATCGAGCTTGAAGGGCAGCGGCATCCTGATCCAGTGGACACCCGGCGCAACCTCAATTGAGCGCCCCCGTTCAGGCAGGCTGTCGAAAACATATTCGGCGACGGACTGATTCACGTCTCTTATCCCTTCCAATACCCCGGCAAGAAAAAGGCGGCCAATACTGCCGCCCTTCCCGATTTGGTTATGATTAGAGTGGTTTTAAAGCCCGTAAACAACCCTTTTTACGGGCTTAGGCCGCCTGAGAAGCTTCTCGGGCTTTTTTGGCCATCCGCTCCCGACGACCGGGACGCTTCTTCTTTTTCTTCGGTTTAGGGCCGTTCTGAACGGCCTTTTTCGGACCGTCTTTCTTGTTGCTGTTGGCCGACCGCTTCTTCTGACCACCCGGCTTTTTCTTAAAGCGTGGGGCATGAAAATCGTTGGCGATTTTGTCATCATGATGGTCGTGATCAACCACCCAGGGAATTTCCTGGCCGATGGTCCGCTCGATATCGCGCAGATAACCGCGCTCTTCGGCATCGCAGAAAGAAACGGCCATGCCCTCGGCCCCACCGCGCGCCGTCCGTCCAATTCGGTGGACGTAGCTCTCCGGTTCGTTAGGAATTTCAAAGTTGATGACGTGGGTCACGCCGTCCACATCAATACCGCGAGAAGCGATATCGGTGGCGACCAGAACCCGCAAGCGTCCCGCCTTAAACATTTCAAGAGCCTTTTGGCGGGCGTTCTGCGTCTTGTTGCCATGAATAGCGGCGGCGCGGATGTCGCTGCGGTCGAGAATACGGGCAACCTTGTCCGCCCCATACTTGGTCCGGGTAAAGATCAGCACCCGTTCGAGCTCTTCATTCGCCATCACGTCGAGCAGCAGATCGCGCTTGTTTTCCTTGCTGACGAAAAGCACCCGCTGCTCGATTTTTTCAGCCGTTGTCGCCGCGGGAGCAACCTCAACACGGGCCGGATTGGTCAGCAGACCGTTGGCAAGATTTTGGACCGAGCGCGGCATGGTGGCCGAAAACAACAGGGTCTGGTGCTCGCCAGAAAGGGACTCGCCGATTTTTTTCACGTCGTGAATGAAGCCCATGTCCAGCATCCGGTCGGCCTCATCGAGAACGAAGACCTCTACTTTATCGAGGCGAAGATGCTGCTGGTTCATCAGGTCCAACAAACGCCCCGGCGTGGCGACCAGAACATCGACACCCTGGGAAAGCTTTTTGATCTGCGGAAAGATCGGCGCACCGCCAAATACTACGGCGCTACGCAACGAGAGATATTTGCCATAGGTGCGGACATTCTCGGCGATCTGACCGGCCAATTCACGGGTTGGCGCAAGGATCAGAGCGCGAGCGGTTTTCTTCTGCGGTTTTTCTTTATGGGCCGCCAAGCGATGAAGAATCGGCAGCGTAAAGGCTGCCGTCTTGCCGGTGCCCGTCTGGGCCACGCCCAAAAGATCGCGTCCCTTCATCAGAAGGGGGATGGCTTGAGCCTGGATCGGCGTCGGCGTCGAATATCCCTCGGCGTCAAGCGCCTTGAGGATCGGGCGAATCAAGTTCAGCCCCGAAAAGTCGTTCATTCGGTTCTTTCTTTCATTTATGGATTTTTGCCGGAAAGGCTCGTTTTAAGGGGCCGCCCCGTGCAAGGCCAAAAGATGCAAACCGATGCATCCGGTCTTACAGGAGAGCCGACCGCCTCATCCGACTTTCATTCAGTCGGCGGGACTTTTCCGTGACGCCTTCTTCGTTAAATTTTTAAAGAAGGTTTTAGGAACGACGGCTCGTTCGCAATTCTATCAATGTTCCCTCTTGACAATAATAAAGGCGGCTTTTACTGCCGCCCCACTGAATTGTCGTTAAGAAACGTGCCTCTATATAGAGAGAGGGGCTTGTCCGGTCAAGACAAACCCCTCTCTTTAAAAAATCTAATGAGCTTTGCCGAAGAGATTTTCTTCCGTACTCATCCATTTCAACTCGTCACGAATCATGTCCATATGGGGACGATCCGGGGTCGCCATCAGTTCGCGAACGATCATGTCTCGCACCATGCGCGGAAACCGTTCGAAATTTTCCAGGAACAAAAATTTGATCGATGGGCGGATATTGGGAGAGGTCAACAATGAGGTGACCAGCTTCTTGCGAATTTCCTGACGCAGGTTACCAGCCTCGGTCAAAGCAAAAAACTCTTCGACGAAACGCCGAGGCTCCAACTCTCCGTCCATCAGGGCTTTGAGGTTGTTTTTCAGTGCGATGGAATAGCGTTCGCGAGCCTGCTTGACATAGAGCCCGGCATGGTTGGCCAGGGTGTTGATGGCCATCGGGTCGAAATCGTTTTCGGTAACCAGCTCGACGCATTTTTTAACCGCATCATGTTTGGTCGTTTCCTTAACGATATCGAAAACGCCGCGGATCAGTTTATTTTTCCCGGCCAGAGGGCTCAAGCGCACGGCCGCCGAGATCGCCATGGGCGATTCTGGATCGCGGGCGGAAACCAGCGCCAGCGGCAGCGGGTCTTCGAAGCCTTCCAGATGAATCTGCCGGTTGAGCAGATACTCAGGTATTAGGATACGTTTATCGTCGCCCGGCACGGTGATTGGATCGCCGGACTTGTAGTCCCGTTTTACTTTTCCGGCCAGTGAGAGGCCTTCTTGAGAAAATCCCAGGGTATTCGGCATTGTTATAATTTCCCGTTCGTCCAACGTCAGTTTTGACAGACGTTTGTTTCCAAGACCTTAAACAGTCTTCGTTTTCCAAAAGAGGGAAGAAAGATAAAGTGGGATACGGGTGTTGCCGCCGCGCCTATCGCATCTGCACCGGCGAGACCCCCGACAAAGCCGCAACGCGCTTTAAGCTCGCTGGTTTTGCCGAAGGCGCGGATACCGACAACACCCGATCCGCCCCCTTGCTCTGTCCGACGGAAGCCCAACTTCCGCTCCCCAAGGCCACATAGGCCCGAAAATTCCCCTTTTAAAAATCTGCTCCAACGGCCATCCGGATGCTTTTTTTCCTTTAAATCGGGCAAAACCCCAAAATTTTGCGCCGCAAGCCCCGGAAGGCACAATATGTAGAAAATTGTCAGTATTTCCTGTAACGATTCAAGTTAATGAAATCCGTTTATTTACGGATTCGCCCGATTCGTTTCCGATTCGGCCGCCCGCTAATGAGATTCACTATGCGAGTCCTTGCCACCTATCCGATTCACGGCAAATCATCAAAGGAAAAATTCGATTCAGAACCTCCTACAAAATATTGGGGCTGCCACTAGATAAAGTATATTTCAGATTGACAGACACCATTATTTATCATACAACTCATTTAAAGAGTGGTTAACGATGAGTCCTTTGATTCTTAATAGATTCAGTAACAGACTCAGTAACCGGAAAGATAAAAATAGCGCCGCAACAAACAGGCGGATAGTAAACGGCAAGCTTTGAGCCAATAGAGAACAGCTCATGTGCCGTTAAACAATCCAAGTTTGGTGGCGCTGTTTTGATTCATTAGGGGAGCGGACAGGTCTTTGTAAGGCCTTTGTGTAACGGTCAGGGGGATTTGACCAAGATGACTGATTCAAAAGGCTCCGCGCCACAGCAGACCTTTGCCATCCACTACTGCAGAGCCGACCGTTCGGGTGAAGTATTCATCGAACTGATCGGAGCGACCGGAGAAACGGAAGCGCGCGCCATATTTGGGCGGGTATTCACCAATGTCGATGTTGTCGCCGTTCGTCAAACAGGGGATGCCGGACGACGCAACGCCGCACCGGGCGCACGCTTCATCAATGGACGTTTCCATCCTGTCGACGGACAGGACGACTGGCCCGTTGAACCGGTTGGGTCCGTTTAAATCATTTACTCCAAAACGGGACACTTTGGGGAACTAGGGGTAACGAAGTCATGGACGTTTTTTGGTACTATTTGCCTGATGGCCTCGAGACTTATTCAAAAGCCAAATGCGGCAAACTAAAAGCTGCAACCGAAGAAGCGGCTATTTCCGACCTTTGCCGTCAGCTCGGCCGTCGGCAGCTTCCCGACGGCGTTCTCCTCGTGCGTTGGAGTGACGATATCTACAACGGCCCACTTTCCAAAGATCCTCTAGGATCGAACAATCGCTCTCTCGACTGGAAAGACGCTGCGGGCCGGGCACACGTTATGCCTGCCACGCAAAAATACGCCATGTAAAGGCTTAGGCCGCCTCCCCAATTCCCACTATACTGCCGCCATGAGAATCGGTGTCGATCTTGGCGGAACGAAAATAGAAGCAATCGCGCTCGACAAAACGGGCGCCGAACTCATGCGCATGCGCGTTGCAACGCCGCGCAATGACTACGAAGCAACAGTCAAAACCGTCACCTCCCTCATCGCCACCTTAGAAACCCGGACCCGGACTTCGGGAAAAAACAGCATCGGCATCGGCATCCCCGGCACCCCTTCCCCGACAACCGGCCTCATTAAGAACGCTAACTCAACCTGGCTGATCGGCAGGCCACTGCAACGGGATATTGAGGAAATTCTCGAACGACCGGTGCGACTGGCCAACGACGCCGACTGTTTCGCCATGTCCGAAGCAGTGGACGGTGCGGGTAAAGATGCAGCATCGGTATTTGGCGTTATCCTGGGCACAGGCGTCGGCGGAGGTTTCGTCTATCGGGGACGACTATTAAGCGGTCCCAATGCCATTGCCGGGGAGTGGGGCCATAACCCCCTTCCCTGGCCGGAACCGGGAGAGAACCCAGGTCCCCTTTGCTACTGCGGACTTTCCGGCTGCATTGAAACCTTCCTCTCAGGACCGGGCTTAAGCCAGGACTTCAATCGCACCACGGGGCTAAACGCCGCTCCGGAAGAGATCGCCGAAATGGCTCAGCGGGGGGACGGTGGCGCTTTGGGCGCTTTGGTTCGTTACCATAAACGTCTCGCCCGCGCCCTCGCCTCGGTGATCAACATTCTGGACCCGGAGGTCATTGTTTTGGGGGGCGGCCTGTCCAATCTCAAAAGCCTTTATGATTCGGTTCCCGCTTTCTGGGAGACCTGGGTCTTCTCCGATCAGGTGGTCACCAAGCTGGTCCGCAACAAACATGGCGATTCCAGCGGCGTCCGCGGAGCCGCCTGGCTTTGGAACAATGACTGACGCTCTGTCAGCTCTCTGTCGTGACTGCGCAACGGCTTTTACGGCGCAGAACGAGCGCAGCCGTTGCCCTCAATGTCACTCACCCCGGGTTATCCGCCATAAAGAGCTTTATACGCTCAGCCTCGCTCATATCGATTGCGACGCCTTTTTTGCTGCGGTGGAAAAATTGGACAACCCCAGCTTACAGGACAAGCCAGTGATCGTCGGCGGTGGACGCCGCGGGGTCGTCGCCGCCTGCTGTTACATCGCCCGCACCAGGGGCGTTCATTCGGCCATGCCCATGTGGCAGGCCAAGGAACGCTGCCCCGACGCCGTTGTCGTAAAGCCGAAGAAAGGACGTTATGCGGAAGTCGGGCGGACGGTCAAAGACCTGATGCGCCAGACCACGCCTCTCGTCGAATCCCTGTCCATCGACGAGGCGTTTCTCGACCTTGCGGGGACCGAGCGGCTCCATGGTGGATCGGCGGCGGCCGCACTGGTCAAGTTGGTAAAGCGCATTGAAAACGAAATCGGCATCACCGCTTCCATCGGGCTTAGTTACAACAAGTTCCTCGCAAAAGTGGCTTCAGACCTGGATAAGCCGCGCGGCTTCGCCATTATCGGCAAAGAAGAAGCGTCGGATTTCCTCACCGATCAGCCAGTCTCCATGCTTTGGGGAGTCGGCAAGTCTTTGGGCGAAAAGCTCAAACGAGACGGCATCGGGACAATCGGTCAGCTTAGAACCTTTGACGAGAAAACTCTCTTGCAGCGCTACGGCTCTATCGGCTCCAGGCTCTATCATTTTTCACGCGGTAAAGACAGCCGCCGGGTGGAGCCTGTCAGCCCAGTCAAAAGCGTTTCAGCGGAGACTACTTTCGAGCGGGATATCTACGCCCCGGAGCAACTAAAAGAAATTCTATGGCCACTCTGCGAGCGGGTTGCCGAAGACCTGCGAAAGAAAGGCTATGCGGGCACCACGGCCACGCTCAAACTGAAAACCGCAAGCTTTCGCCAACTCACCCGTTCACGCAAACTTTCCGACCCGTCACGGCTGGCGGAGACTTACTATCGTGTCGGGGTCTCCCTGCTTGAGAAAGAAGCCGACGGCACGGCCTTTAGACTCATCGGCATCGGCGCATCAAACCTGGTGGACGCCGCCGAAGCTGACCTCCCGGATTTGCTCGACGAAGAACGAAACAAGCGTATCGGCGTCGAGCAGGCACTGGAGATCGTAAGAGATAGATTCGGAAAGGCTGCGCTCATCAAAGGGCGCAGCCTTAAAAACCGAAACAATTAAGCGATGGACTGAGACGCCTCTTTCACCTGCGAGGTCAGGCTACGGATTTGTTCCGTTCCGCTGGCGATTTCGTTCATATTTTGCGTAATGCTATCGACCCCCTGGGAAGCCGTCTGCATATTCGAAGCAACCTCGTCGGTCACTGCGCTCTGCTCTTCCACAGCAGCTGAAATGGCCGACGATATTTCATTAATTTTGCCAATGGTTTCGCTGATGCTGTCAATGGCCGAAACCGCCTCTTTGGTCGCACCCTGAACACTACCGATTTGCTGGCTGATTTCCTCAGTCGCCCGACCGGTCTGGTTCGCAAGGTTTTTCACTTCCGAAGCCACCACGGCAAACCCTTTGCCCATCTCACCGGCGCGCGCCGCCTCAATGGTGGCGTTGAGCGCCAAGAGGTTGGTCTGGCTGGCGATGTCGTTGATCAACTCGACCACTTCACCGATTTTTTGGGCGGCTTCGACCAACCCGGTGACAATCTCGGAGGTGTGATTGGCCTGATCGACCGCTTCACCAGAAATTTCCGAAGCATGGGTCACCTGACGGCTGATTTCAGAAACGGAAGCCGACATTTCCTCCGCCCCCGAGGCGACCGCTTGAACGTTGGCAGAGGTCTGGGTCGCCGCACTGGCCGCACTAGCGGCCCGCTCAGCCGCATTGGCAACAACGGTGCTTACTTCTCCCAGATCATGATCTATCTGTTTTTGCACCTCGGTTCGGCGCTGACGCTCCTTCACCTGACCGGTGATGTCAGTCGCATATTTAACCACCTTAAAGGGCTTGCCATTCATGTCGAAAATCGGGTTGTAGCTGGCCTGAATCCAAACTTCTTTGCCGCCTTTGCCAATCCGTTTGTATTCTGCCGCCTGGAATTCCCCACGATTAAGTTTTTCCCAAAACTCACGATATTCGCTGCTCGCAGCAAAGTCGGGCTCGACAAACATACGGTGGTGTCGCCCTTTAACTTCATCCAAGGCATAACCCAAGGCACCAAGAAAATTATCGTTGGCGGTAATGATCGTGCCATCCAAATTGAACTCAATCACCGCCTGGGACTTGCTAATTGCCGCCAATTGCCCTTCATAATCGGCGTTCCGCAATTTAACATCGGTAATATCGGTCGCATATTTGACGACTTTAAAGGGGCGTCCGCCGCCGTCGAGGATCGGATTATAGCTGGCCTGAATCCAAATTTCTTTGCCGCCCTTACCAATTCGCTTGTATTCTGCCGCCATGAACTGACCGCGATTCAGGGCCTCCCAAAATTCTTTGTATTCCGCGCTTTCCTTGAAAGACGGCTCAACAAACATGCTGTGATGCCGCCCCTGAATCTCGCTTAGTTCATAGCCCATTGCATTACAAAAATTCTCGTTGGCCGTAACGATCGTTCCGTCTAGCTTAAATTCAATGACTGCTTGTGAGCGGCTAAGCGCATCAAGAACGGCATTGGCTTCTGACGAACTTTTCCCAAACATCGACATCTCCCCTTCGTTAAAGTCAGGCTGAACGCCCACTCATTTAATTTTTCATTTTAATGACGCTTCGGCGTTTTGTTTTCTTTGGCCTCAAGAGGCGGCTGGCGAAGGAACAATGAGAACCGTCATGGACCGACTCCCACGCCCCACCTTCAAATAGGACTGCAGTCTCTTTGCGATATCTGTTAAGGTAACCCCAGCGCCGATACAACTTTAACGAAAGCATTTTGTATTTTCGCTAAACATCTAAATTATCTTAGTTTTTTTGCGCTTATTTGGAAAGAGGCTTTTTTTACTTCACGTAACACCCGCTTCCTTCAGATAGGAAATAAACTCGAAATCCCCCTTGACGATATCATCAATCAAAAAGGTCGCCATCTCCTCAAAACATTCCATCAGATGGCCCTGATCGTCCATTTCCTTACAAAGGTCCTTCACCGCATTGGCGCGAAGGATTAACTCGCCGTGATATTCACAGTGACGTTTGTAATGGGGATAGTCGGCTTTCCGTAAGATTTCCTCTTCGTTGGCAAAATGGTTTTTCGCCACATCGACAAACGATTCCAAAAGCTGGCTGCATTGCTCTTGGTCATTGTCGTTAATTGCCTCGAAAACCAGGATAATGGCATCGATGATTTTCATATGATCATCATCGATTATTGGGTGACCCGTCTTGAAATCTTCAAGTTTCTTTATTTTCTCGACAATCATCACCCCCTACCCCCAGCAACACCTCCTGTTAGCAACCGAAATTCGGTAGCTTTTCGATACGGTGCAGATTGGCATTTAGCACGAAATCGCCAAAATCCTGAAGGATATGCTCAGCGACCCCATCCTCCCGGTAGATCAACTCCATCTCATACTCTGGAGCGGCGGCTTGCCCGGGAAGCGGAAAAAAGGCCAGCCGAATCGCCCAGGTCGGACTTTGCGCAAAATCCTCCCCTCCCTTGGCGTCAATCCCATGAGACGGATGAACGCCGCCAATCACAGCATTCACGTCAAAGGGATTGTCGAGACCGGCCCCATCGAACAGCACTTTACGCACAACGTTCTGTCCTGCTTTCGCCGCATTGAGCAAGGTCAGCATATGTTCGGTTGGAAACTGAGTTCCCTCAGGAAAAGGAATTTCACTTTCTTCCGGTCGCGTAATCCGGGCAACGCCGCCTTCACCCTTGGCGGCGCGACTAATCCGCCCTTCGATATTGTCAACAATCGTGCCGTTACGGGAATGCCGTACGGTAAACCGAAAGGTTTTGGCATCTTTGGATTCCCAAGCCGAAAAAGCCCACGACGTTTCGACCCTCGGCCCTTCGGCATAGTTAAAAACCATGTAGGATTTATTTTCCACAATCCAACCGTTACAGGCGTCGGCGAACTCATAAACAGTTCCACCACTTACGCCAACGACCCCTGAAGATGAACGGGCCGATTTGAGATCAATGGTGTAAATCGCCTTATGCCCGGACAAACCCGCCGCCGAAGAAGCACTCGCCATACCGAAACAAATGGCTGCCGCAGCGGTCACCCCTAGCCAGAAACGTCCAAACACTTTTTCACCTCCTTCAACAGGCCTTATTGAAGATAGGGTGCCTCCCCCCTCAAGTCCATGCTCGCCTTCACCAAACCACAACCTGTTGAAAAGACTCGGCAATTTCGACCAAGCGCGGCAATTATTGCCTAGCCGGACAAGTGTTAATGAACTGTTATCAAAGGGTTTTACCTTGGCACGCCCCTTGCTTCTTAAAGGTTAGCGCTTGTTGCGCACGGTAAAAATAACCACCAACCAAGGATGCAACCATGCGGACAAAAAAAGACGATCAATGGGGAGTGGAGGCTCCCTGCCGCTTGACAGAAGCCATCGACCGAATGGCCCAGTGCCTCAATGAAGGATTGATCCTCACGACGTTTGGCGAAGACGGATGTGGCCGGGTTATGGGCAAGGAATTTCTGCTGGAAGCGGAAATTGCCGCACGCATCGCTCGAGACGCCGCCGCCAAAAGCCGCCACCGCTTAGCCCGCCTAGAAGAGTTGGTTCACGATGACGAGCTAACCGGCCTGATGAACCGACGCGCCTTCGATCAAACGACCCAGCGCATTTTGGCCGAAGCCAGACGGTATGACGAACGGGGTGTGCTCCTCTATATCGACCCCGATGGCCTCAGCCCGGTCAAAAAGACCTATGGAGCGGCGGCCCGAGACAAAGCACTTAAACAGATTGCCCGACTGCTCAAAGACGCTATTCGTGAAACCGACTATGCCGCCCGACTGGAAGGAAACACCTTTGCCATTTTGCTAGTCCGTACGGAGCGCAAAGACGGCCTACGCCGCGCCGAAGCTTTGGACCGGTTGCTCAACGGCGCGATGTTCAGTTGGCAGGGTAAGATGATCGGGCTACGCGCCGATATCGGCATCCATTTTTACGACAGCGCAACCACAAGCGACGATCTCGTCTATGAGGCCAATGACGCCATGTACCGCATCAAGCAGGTCCGTGGAGACAGCGAAGCGGCCCGCATCGCTTTAATTTAGGGAGTGCCTGGGGATGCGGGTGGATTCCATAGGAACCTACGAAGCGGCAAGAGTTCTGACGGCTGAACCGTCGACAGAGACCAATCGAATACAACGTTCTATTGCTCAGGACGACGCCAATAAGGCGGCCACCAATTCAGGCTCCCATAGCCGGGACCTGATCCCTATTCACCTACCGGCGAAAGTGGAGGGGCCCAAGGCTCAGGAAAGTACAGAGTCCCCCCGACCGCGAGAGAATAGCGATGGCTCACAGGACCTGTTCCCTTATGACGTCCGCCGTATGAGCCCCCGCGAAGCCGTTGAATTGGGGCAGGAACTTTATATGGAAGGCGTTCTAGGCTTCGATGAATACTCCATGCTCGCCTTCCAACCCGAGCTACATCCCGACTATGATAAAACGGTCGGCGCACTGACCGGCGAGCCAGCCCGCCCAGACAAGCCTCGAGACTTCGTGCAGGAATGGGAGGAGAAAGTTTCCTTCCAACAAAAACACAATGCCGAGCAACCCCATCTGATCGCACGCACCGAACGGATTCTTTCGATCCTCAAAATGATCGATAATCCGACCGATCTCAGCGCTTAATCCACATATGCTTGACCTTCCAGCAGGTAGAAGGATTAAAGAAAATCTCGTTGTTTAACTTTCATTTACACGAGAATCATGTCAAATAGGCTCCCAGCATTCCTCATCGGCGCTTTTCTCATTGGTGGCGTCGCCCTCTTTGCATCCAAACTCATCACATCTGACGCCAGCACGCCCCTCATCGTTGAAGTCAAAGTTCCGCCACTTTCAGCAATGGCGAAAAGTGGAGAAAAGCATTTCAACAAGAATTGCACATCCTGCCATGGCGACAATGCTGCGGGGAGCGATAAGGGCCCACCTTTAATTCATGACATTTACAATCCTGGGCATCATGCCGACGGTTCTTTTTTCATGGCGGCGCAGCGAGGTGTTCGTCGGCATCATTGGTCGTTTGGCGACATGCCGCCGCAACCGCAAATGAAAAAAGTGCAAATTGCGGAGATCGTCGCTTATATTCGCGAACTGCAAAAAGCCAACGGCATTTTCTACAAGCCGCACAAAATGTAACAAGACGAAGCGGAGACTCTTTTGAATGTCCAAACGGTTGTTTTTAACGGCCAGCACCGCCGCTTTTCTTTTGCTCGCCTTATGCCTCCCGCACGTATCAGTTGCCCACGAGGGCGCAACGGGCGTCGTCAAGGAACGCATGGAGGCCATGAAAGAGATGGAGAGACGGATGAAAACAATGGCCGAAATGCTAAAGGGATCACAGAAATTGGAGTTCAGACACATTGAAACTTCGGCCCGTCAGATCGCCGGTCATGCGCAAAAAATCCAACGGCTTTTCCCCGTCGGCAGCGACAAACACCCAAGCACGGCTTTGCCATCCGTTTGGGCCAAAAATAAGCAATTCGCACAATCGGCGAATGAACTAACGGGGAAAGCGATGAAATTGTCGACAAAAGCACGAACAAAAAAACGAATCGTCGTTCTTCCGGCTTTTTCAGAGGTGGCGAAAGCCTGCAAGGCCTGCCACGACAATTTCCGCAAAAGGCCATAACGCGAAAAAAGGGAGCCCCAAACAGCTCCCTTTTCTCGCGTTTCAAGAAGAAGCTAGCCGACGATTTCGCACTGGCTGAAGAAGTAGGCGATTTCGATGGCGGCATTTTCCGGGCTGTCGGAGCCGTGCACCGAGTTGCACTGAACATCGACGCCGTGAGCCTTGCGGATCGTGCCTTCATCGGCGTTGGCCGGATTGGTTGCGCCCATGATTTCACGGTTAGCGACAACGGCGTTCTCGCCTTCGAGCACCTGAACGACCACCGGGCCGGACATCATGTACTCGACCAGTTCGCCGAAGAAGGAGCGTTCTTTATGAACGGCATAGAAGCCTTCGGCTTGTTCTTTGGTCAGGCGAATGCGCTTCTGAGCGACGATGCGCAGACCTTTTTCTTCGAAGAAGGTATTGATCTTACCGGTTAGATTGCGCTCGGTGGCATCCGGCTTAATGATAGAAAGCGTACGTTCTACGGCCATGGTCCTTGGACCCCCTTGGCTTTATTTAAAAAAATTACATCTCGTTCTCGGCCCCCCAGCCGGGGTGCGGCGCGTTATATACGCATCGGCCTCAAGACGCAACCGGCTTTGCGTGAAAGTTTCGCCATGCTAAAGAGCGTTCCATCATGCTGCACATCAATGACCTGACATATCGGATTGCCGGACGCACCCTGCTTGAAGGAGCGACGGCTGTTATTCCCAAAGGCCACCGAGTCGGCCTTGTCGGCCGTAACGGGTCGGGCAAAACCACTCTGTTCAACCTGATCGCCGGAGACATTTCGCTCGATGACGGCGAGATTCGCCTTCGGCCTCGCGCCAAGCTCGGAAGAGTCGCACAGGAAGCTCCCGCAGGCAGCCACAGTTTGATTGAAGAGGTTCTTGCAGCCGATAAAGAACGCATGGAGCTTATGAGTGAAGCCGAAACGGCCGACGATCCCCACCGAATTGCAGAAATACACACACGCCTGGCCGATATCGGCGCTCATTCGGCCGAGTCCCGTGCGGCAACGATCCTGAATGGCCTGGGCTTCGACAGCGAGGCTCAGAAACGCCCTTTGAACGACTTTTCCGGCGGTTGGCGGATGCGCGTCGCCCTGGCGGCCACCCTTTTCACCCAGCCCGATCTTTTACTGCTCGACGAACCGACCAACCACCTGGATCTGGAA
>Ga0070728_10004315_pt1 | contig 14897 bp, 8 predicted proteins | sample tdDd471_FD_66723 | JGI IMG/M metagenome (GOLD analysis project Ga0070728, IMG submission 66723) | Marine sediment microbial communities from the Atlantic coast under amendment with organic carbon and nitrate - tdDd47.1 | ecosystem: Environmental > Aquatic > Marine > Coastal > Sediment | place...
CCAGGTGTTTGCGTTGTGCTGGTTGCCGGTGATGGGCTTTTTGCTTGACCGTATTGATCGGGTCGCCGGATTGGCACTGGCGATGGTTCTGGCCGGTGGTGGTTATTTTTCATTGTTTCTCATCGAAGACCCGCTCGGCCCCAAGATGTATTTTTCGGCAGTGCTGGTGGGCATGGGTGAGATGTCAGCCAATCTGGCATCGCTCACGCTGATTGGCTCGGAAGCGCCCGAGAAAGGGCGTGGCGCAGTGATTGGCTTGTTTAGTCTGTGCGGCGCGATCGGGATATTGCTGATAGCCAAGTTCGGCGGCATTCTGTCCGGCATGTTCGGCTCAATCGCACCGTTTATGCTGGTGGCTGCGGCCAATATAGTTGTGCTTGTGCTCGCCCTTGGCGTGCTGGCGTTAACTCGAAAACAAAATGCCTGATATATCGCTTACGCCTGGTTACGCTTTAAAGATTGCGCCGGTCCAGCGTGGGAAGCCAAAGACCGGCACAACTGAATGCGTAGCGAATTAATGTTTTCCCTCTTGTCTTCCTGTCGCGGATCAACTGTAAGTAGTAGTGGGCAGATACGTGTGCAGCCCAGGTGAGTGCAGTAGCTGTACCGGCACTGCCAGAACGCCCGCCATAATTACGCAGAATGCGAGTGACTTTAGAAGTCCGATAACCATCTCGTCTAAATTTGTGCCCATGATTCTTTCTCCCCGGCCCGTGTATTTGGTTTGAGGGTATAAAGTACTCCGGATGTGGTAACAAACCGGTAACCCTGCGGCACATATATCAATTATTTCACGCGGTATTTCTTGCAGATCGGTCTGTGTAGCTGTGAAAAAATCACCCACTAAACCCTGAAGCCTTTGCCTGCCATGGGTTAGCGAGGTTTTCCTGTGGTAACAGCCTGGTAACACAACGCTTGTTTTGCGATGCCACAATTGTGCAAGGAACATAATTTTGCTTTTGCTTTTGCTTTTGCTTTTGCTTTTGCTCATTGCACTGCAAAGCATCTATTTGCTCTATGTTGCAGACTGGCAAGGTGCTTTGTTCTACAATCGCTAACGTCCTTATTTGGAAATTAGGGTAGCAAATTCTGGGCAGAAAATAGAAGGTCGATTTAAGGCCTCAATTGGGGAATCATGAATAAGTTTGACGAAGCGCTGGCGAAAATTGCCAGACCGCGCAACCGTCATATCTATCGCCGAACCAGTTTGTTTGGGAAGCTGGACGAAGCCGCGGTCATGCCGGGCATCTGGATCTGTGGGCCGCCGGGTTCAGGTAAAACCACGCTGATATCCAGCTATCTCGAGGAAAAAAATCGCACCTGTTTGTGGTATCAGATTGATGATGGCGATTCGGATGTTGCGACCTTCTTCTGGTATATGCGGCTGGCCGCAAAGAAGTTTTCAGCCCGATCGTACTCGGAATTACAACCTTATAGTTCGGCTTATCAGGGTTCGCTCGAAGCCTTCGCCGCGCGTTTTTTTGAAAAACTATACGCCTCGCTGCCGCCGAATTTCCTTATTGTGCTGGATGACTACCATCTGAATAGAGATGGTGCTGAACTTGACGCGGTTGTTGTGCAGGCTATCTCTACATTGCCGCGGCACGGGAATATTTCAGTCCTAAGCCGTGAACAACCGCCGCCCAGGTTTAGCAGATTGCTGGCGAATGAGATGCTGGGTCAGATCGGGTGGGATGATCTGCGATTAAGGAATGAGGAAATACATGGTATTAGTGAGTTGCGGCAGCCGGGTCACTCAGTTGGGTGTTTTGAGAATATTGCATCCAGGATAGATGGTTGGGCTGCGGGGCTGATTTTCCAGCTCCAGGACAGCCAAATGCATCGTTGTGGCAATCTGCCTGCTAATGCTAATGGTCATGAAGCCCTGTTTGGCTATTTTGCAAACGAAGTTCTAGAACAGCAGAAGCCAGAGTACCGCAATATGGTAATGCAGTTGGCATTGCTTCCGGTAATGACGCTGGAGATGGCGCGCAGGCTAACGGAGACTGAACGGGCAGTTCGGTTGCTAAAATGGCTTCATCGGAACAACAACTTCGTTGAGCTACAGGCGCTGGAAGTTCCGACTTATCGTTTCCATCCGCTATTTCGCGAGTTCCTGCTTGATCAATTGAAATTGTCCTCATCCGAGGCCGAATTGCATAAGTTGCAAAACAAGGCTGCAGAACTTCTTGAGGGGGCCGGCTTCCGCTCTGCGGCTCGCGAACTCTATGGCTCATCAGGCGAGTGGGGCAAGGTCGTTGAACTGATATGCGTTGATGCGCCGACCAAATTTCGTCAAGGGCGCATCAGGAGTCTGGAGAAAAGTATCGGCGAACTGCCTGAAGCGGTAATCGCAGAATACCCCTGGCTGTCATATTGGCTGGGCGCAACACGCATGTTTTTTGACCCTCGGGGCGCGCATCAATTCTTTTCTGCTGCATTTGAGCTTTTTCAGGAGGCTGACGATGTTGCGGGCTCACTGGCGGCATGGTCGGGCGCAGTCAATTCCCTGTTGGGTGAGTGGGGCGATATGAGGATGCTTGATCAATGGATTGGTCGAGGTGAAATACTGTTTCCGGAAGATGGGCCATTTCCTAAAGGTCCAATGGCGCCGCATGCAATTACAGCGATGTGTTCTGCGTTGTCTATTTGTCGTCCGCACAGCGCCAATCTTGATAAATACGTGCGCAAAACGCATGAGCTCATTACGACTAGTAGTGACAGAACTTTCAGCTTAATGGGCTGCAACCTGTTGTTGATCTTTTATGCCTGGATGGGCGAACTTTCCAAGATGCGAATGTTGGTAGAAGCAATTCGACCGGACATGGAAAGTGAAAATGCTTCCGATGCTCATCGCGTTATGTGGGCCGCCGCGGAAGCGTGGTTCGATCTCGTTTCTGGTAATCCGGAGAAGAGCATTGCAAGCTCAGTTAGTGCATTGGAGTTAGGCGAAAAATGCGGTGTGCACATGTTTGACTACAAGTTTCATGGCATGGCGACGCAGGCCAACTTGATACTTGGCAATATAGAAGAGGCCCGCTCGCATATAGACCTATATCTGCACGTGATTCCGAGCCAGGCTAGTTTGCTTCATTTTCATGCTAACTTCCTTTCAGCCTGGCAGGCTTGGCAAGCGGGCAGTATCAGTGGTGCCCGCGAAAAGCTTTCTATCGCTTCAAGTTTTCTGACTTCGGCCGGGTCGGCCCCGATTATTTCCACAAAAACGGATATTGCCGCAGCGATACTCCATTTGGAGTCTGGCGAAATATCCGAGGGGAAAGCGAGGCTGGCAAATGCAGAACGGGTTGCCAACGCAACTGGCAGTGCGTGGCTTCAGTATCATTGCTTATTGCTTGCTGCAAATGTTGAGCTCAAGTTGGGTAACAAAAAGAAGTGTCTGCTGCACCTAAGTAGCGGTTTGGAATTAGGGCGCACACATGGACTGGTTGTAACTGATTGGTGGGATGCCCCTTCAATGAGCCGCCTGTGTGAGGTCGCGCTCGCAAATAATATTGAACCCCAGCATGTGCATCGGATCATTGATGAAACGGGGCTGCGCCCAGGCTCTATAGATACTGCCCCCGAGGCTTGGCCATGGCCGGTAAAGGTTAAGGTGTTGGGGCAGTTTCGCCTAAAGGTTAACGGCGAAATCGTGAGCCAGCGAATCGGAAGTCAGAAAAAGGTTTTGGAGCTTGTCAAGGCTCTCGTCGCCCATGGCGGCGACAGGGTAGCGGCTGCTCGACTGGCAGATGCGGTCTGGCCGGATGCTGAAGGAGACAACGCACGCAATGCTCTGAAAACAACGGTTCATCGTTTACGTAAGCTCCTCGGTATACCCGAAGCCGTTGAGCTTAGAGATGGGTTTTTGAGTTTGAGTAAAGAACATTGTTGGGTTGATGCCTTCGTATTCAATGCGCTGTCCAGAACACCACGTTCCGATGCCAGTAGAATATCAAAGTTGAAAAAAGCTTTGGTCCTATACAAGGGGCAACTGTTAGATGGCGAGACGACGGCGCCCTGGATGATTGCGCCGCGCGAGCAATTACAGAAAAGGGCGCACCGGATTGTTATGGAATTGGGTGGGGAGCATGAGGGGCGGCGCAAGTGGGGGAAAGCGATTCGTGTTTACCGAAAGGGACTGGAGCTGGATAACCTTGACGAGCAGGTATGGCGCCATCTGATGCAATGCTATCGGCAGTCGGGGCGGAATGAAGATGCGCTGGCGAGTTACGAGCAGTGTTGCAGCGAGCTTAAGGTGCACCTTGCTCGCAAACCGTCTGCAAAGACAAAAATGCTCGCCGAATCGATAAGCCAATCTTTGTGAAAGGCTGATTCTGGTGTTCACTCCCAGAACTTATACCAGGGCTTTTTCTCTGTTTTGCCGTCGCCTTGTTTACTTTCCTGCCCTGGTTCCCGGTTAGCACGATAATCGTCCTGTATATCCTTGCGTTCATCACGCCGGTCGCGCATCTCCTGCGATTTCTCGTTACCTTTGTTGTTGGCAGACTTGTCTTTGTCTTTGTCTTTGTCCGGGCCGCTATCACTGTGTCCGTGATCGGCATCCACCTCGTGCCTGTTTCCTCCGTGCCGGCCGTTTTCGCTGTTCGTCCCGCCATCCCTTCCGGCGCCGGCCTGGCTCGAATTTTCTGCTGATTTTGATTTGTGCCCCGCCGCCAGTGAAGCTGAAATATTTGTAGCCAGCACTATGCTGGTGAGCAGAACCAATAGTTTTTTCATGATAATGCCTCGAATAGGTATCCTGAGAAGAGTGTTGCTTTCAACAAAGCATATAGAAGATGAAGTAGCGATTCTGGTCGCATCTTTACGACGGTCGACGTTTCCAAGATATATCTTCATCATTCCTCAGCGCAACCATTGTAATTGAGAAGATCAAGAAAGCGGGGTGACGTGGAAGCAGCAGCGTTCTGCCGTCACCCCGAAAAGTGCTATTAACGTCTGCGGCGCGAGTTAGCAGTGTGCTTCAATTGTGGCACTGAGCATCACAGTCGGTATTTATGTCCATCGAACCTGAGATTGGTTCTCCGACATAGGTTTCGCCGATCAGGGATGCGCTGGTATCAGTGCACGTAATCCCGGTGTCGCCGGTCAGGAATTCAAACCCGGCATCAGTATCACCATCGCTGTCGACGTCAGCTATAGATGCTGTCAGATCCGTGTCCTGTGCTCCGTCCGCGGCGAAGCGGACGCTGGCGGGGTTGACCTGCGTGGCATCAAAGTCTGCACTATCGCCGCTCGCCGCACTGGTAGTCAGTACCGCGACGGGTATGATGTCGTTAATGCCATCAATTCTGCCGTCATGGCGCGGGTGAATGGGCCTGTTGGAAGTAACTGCGATTGCGACATCAATCACCGGCAAAGGGGTGGTGCTGGCGGAACTCATTTCAACCGGAACAATGCCCGGTACGGGTGTGCCCTCGCCATCCAGACCATGGTTGTGCCGCCAAAGATCCCAGATAGCATCGCCCCATGCCCGTAACTGGTTAAAGAATGGATCGCTTTGAATAATATAGGCGACCGGTTCGCCGGATGGTGTCGGGCTGCTTAACGTGCCGCCGCCGGTGCCATTAATTTCCTCGCGCAGGAACTCAACAAATTCCCGGCTCGTACCCTGATAGTACAGAGTAGCCTCGACTCGCGCAGCACCCGGGATTAGCGAAACCGACTGGTCATCATAGCCTCCTGTATATTCCTCGGCAGTGAAAAAATCGATGTCGGGTAAATGTGTAGCAGGGTTTACCGGCAATGAATGGCGCTCGGCGGCGTTGGCGGCATCAAAGCCAACCGGTGGAATCCGATTGTCTTTAGCACGTCCGTCTGCCAGCACGAAATGGAAGGTGTGGTCTTCGCCGGTCAGGCTGCTGCTGGGATGAGACTCGTAGACCAGTTCATCCATGAATACCTCGGTGGCCGCCAGTGTCGGGCTGGCGGGCATCGACTTGAGCGTGCCGGCCTCTGCGTCGTAAGGGTTCACTTCATAAATAAGCGTATCGGTGTCGTCGTAGGCACGGATGTTGACGAACATGCGCCGGCCTTCCGGGAAACCAGAAATTAGCTTGTGGCCGGTGTTGTTTTGTACCCGGAATCTGAATTCACCACTCACGCCGTTGTAGGCGAGATTCTTTAAGGTGCCAGCCATGCCAAGTTGAGCAAGCGCCCGGTCGGAGGCGGCTTTGAGTGCCGCACCGTTTTCCTTTGGTGACTGCCCGGCATTCAGATCGAGCGTCAGCGCTGTCGGGCCCTGGTCCAGGATCTCCAGATTTCGTGGGTCGTAAACCGGCCCATTAGGATCCAGGCTTGCCAGTATCCACGTTATCCAGGCGTTACCACCCATCAGGTCGTGGTGGGGCATCCCGGATTGTGGATGCGCGGTGCTGCCATCGGGCCGCAAAACAGCGCTGCCCTTGTTCGCACCAACCGCGTAAGAGTCTTTCATGTGGCAGTCCTGACACTTATTCACAAAAGTGACATCTGCGCCTCCCTGTGCCTGAAAGTCAGCATTTGTCGGTGCGCCATCACCGCGGCCAAAATCTGACAGCATGAATTCGGAGAACGTGCGCTCAACATGGAAATAGGCGTAGGCCGGGTGCTGTTCGGTAATCAGTGCGCCGGGATTCAGGTCCGGCAGACCTGATAGGTCGAGGTTTGCGAGTACCGGGTTCGATACATCGTGGCAGGTCCCGCAAAAATAGCGCGATTTGTGGAAACGGCTGTACAGCATTTTGTGTTTCGCACCCGCGTCAGCAAAGCTGGCGCGTTTTTCAGCTCCGGTGCTGTTGAAGAACTGTCCCGATGCCGCTTCCTCGTAATTTTCGTTTGCGGGTTCGTCATCTGTGAACAGCGGGCGGCCATCCTTTTGTGTCAGGGCGCTGGCTTCGGTCGCGTCCTCGGCAAGGGTCGCGTCTGCTTCGTTTTGCGCGAGTGTGCCGCTGCCTGGACCGGTATTGCCAAATTCATCCCAGTAGCCTTCCCAGTCAGCACTCTCGCGTTCGCCTGAATGTGTGCCGGCATAGAAGGGGTCGTAGCCCGTATGGCAGAAATCGCAGTGGATGCCATCGAAATCGCTCCCGGTCATCAGGGATGCATTGGTCGGGTCTGAACGACCTTCCAGCCAGCCCTGCGGGAAGTGGCAGCGTTCACAGATATCGGTTGCGTTGGGATTGCCAAGCGCCCATATCGCATCCTGCATGGCCACGGTCATCGTGGCCCAGAAAATCGGATCGCGTGCTGATTGCGCCATCATCGACCCCGTCCACAGCGTGCCCGGGTCGTTTAGCGGATCATAGCCTTTATGACAGTTTAGGCAGCGATTGGGTGCCTCAAGTGTTACTCCGTCTGTTGGCTGGGTGCCGGGCATGCGCACCAGTTCATCATCCTCAACTGCTAGCGGTGTCCACGCACCAGCGGAAGTGACAATTGTCAGCGAAATTATTACGGTTGCCAAAAAGCGCATAAAAGACATGCGAGCCACCTCCACAGATAGCGACAAATACAATAAAAACGTCCCTAATGCTAAGTGTCCTATTAAATCGCTTTGTATAGAACTCGGGGATGTACTTATCCTAAGCTGCCGCTCCGCGGCGGCGGTTGCAGGAGACAGCGCGTATTGAACAACGCACGAATCTCCCCTGTGTGGAATCGCGAGGTTGCGACTCCGGGATCGGGCCGTCAGCCAGCCGTTGTCGTAGTGCCTGTCCACCGGAGTATTGGGGGCCGGTCAGGCTGCCCGGGTGGCCGCAACCAGCGCTCGCTCGGCGGTTTTCGAACGCAAGCGCAGTGCAAGAACAATTAGCATGGCGGTGATAGAGCCCATCACGGTATAGGTGGCCTGGTAACCTGTCGCGCCACCGCCCTGAGATGCGGTAATTCCGCCGACCAATGCGGCACCCAGCAATTGACCTATGTTGATGGAAACATTGAGCAGGCCCTGGGCCGCGCCGCGGTCTTCAGGTTTGGCTTCATTCAGCACGACGACGCGCATGGGGGCGCCCAATGCGGTCGCGAAACCAAGGCCCGCGATGCAACTGGCTGTGATGAATGTGGCTACCGATACTTCCAGTTGGCCATAGATAAGAAAGCCGGCCGCGATGCAGGTGAGGCCGAACATTACGAGTACCCGCGCCCCCAGCTTATTGACCAGCATTCCGGCTATGGGTGACGCGATGGTGGTGCACACGATTCCAGGTAACAACAACCAGGCCGCGTTGGCCTCGGTTATACCCATGGCCGCCACCGCCAGAGCCGGGTAGAACGCTGAGCCGGATTGCATGGCACCTAAGCCCATGGAGATGCTGGTAGCCATGGTTATCTGCCGGCTGGCAAAAAAGGCCGGTTTGATGATTGGGTCTGCAGCTTTTTTTTCAAACCGCCAGCACCAGGGTGTCAGTATTATGAAGGCCAGCAGGAATGGCCCCACTAGTGGCGAGGTCAGGCTGGCCGAGAGGTGTGCGCTGTCGAAATTTGAGATGGCTATCGCCAGCGCAGTTAGTCCGACCGATAGTGTTATGGCACCGCCGAAGTCGAAGGGTTTGTGATCTTCTCCGAGCGTCCCTTGCGGGAGCAATCGCCACGCGCCGAACATCAGCGCAATCGCAATGGGAATATTAATCAGGAATAACCATTGCCATGAATACTGCAGCAGGAGGCCGCCCAGAATGGGGCCGATTAAAAACGCGATTCCAAATACGGCGCCCAGCAAGCCCAGCGCCCCACCGCGTTTTTCCGGTGGAAAAACGTCGCCGATAACCTTTACCGCCACCGGGAAAATACCCGCACCGCCAAAACCCTGCACTGCGCGTCCGATGAACAGCCACGTCGGCTCGGGACCTATTACCAGTAGCAGCGAACCAATCGCGAACAGCAGAATGCTGGCGATATAAATTGGTCTGGGCCCCACGCGATCAGACAACTTCGCCAGTATGGGGGTGCCCACCAGTTGCGCCAGCACATAAAGGTTAAAAAGCCAGGCTAGTCCCCGGCTTTCCATACCGAACTCGGCCTGGATGGCGGGCAATGCGGGGCCAATAATGGCCAGATCGAGCGCACCCATGAGCACGCCTGCCAGCAGCAAAGCCATCAACGCCTTTAGATTAGTTCCTTCCATTTTGCAGGGCTTTTTTTATAAACGTCGGTAAGCAATATAGCCCGGCGACATCTCGGTTAAATTTAAGTCGCGAATTATGCCTGTTAACCTCTCACCCGCTGGGTGGCTCCGGCATTTGATCCGCGTGTCGGTTTAATAACTGGTAGTTCGCAGCGTCGGAGCAAACGGATTGTTAGGCGAGATCCAAAGGCCGACAACAGGGCAGGGGAATATCGAAAGCCAATGATAGCGATTATAGATGGCAGCCCCGGGATGTGCGTGGGCTATTATTGAAACATCAGGGTTTGTTGCCGTTGTGGCGAACCGAAATGTTGTGGGTTTGCAAAGCGTATGCGCAATTATTCCGGGCTCGTTGTCGTCGTCGGTATGCTGGCGGGTTTCCTATCGCCGTTTAGCAACTGCGTTGCCGAAGAGCGGCAGGTTGACGCGATTGCTGCGCCGACGCGTATTCTTGATATCCAGAGCATTATCAATTTTCGTGACATAGGCGGTTATACAACGGTTAATGGTCGCAGCACTAAATGGAGGAAAGTATTTCGCTCCGGTGATATGTCGCGCTTCGCCGCCAAAGAGCAGCCGGTGGTCAGTGCGCTGGGCATTAATATGGTGGTTGATCTGCGCTCCTCTGAAGAGCGCCTTCGCGGTCCTTCACGCTGGTATGACGAAGCCAGCCGGCCTGAGATTGTATTGTTGCCGATTGGTGGCAGCGCAGCCGATTGGTCCAGCAGCCTGAGCAGGCAACTGCAGACAGGCGGTTTCAGTCGCGCAGAACTTCATGCGACCTTTATCGAAATGTATGCAACAGTTCCTCTTGATAATACGCTGGAGTATCGCGCGTTGTTTAATGCGCTACTGGCCAATGGCGATGAGCCTGTGTTGATTCATTGCACGGGCGGTAAAGATCGCACGGGTATCGCGGCTGCTTTAATCCTGGCAGCGCTTGATGTGCCGCGCGTAACAATCATGCACGACTTCTTGTTAACAAATGAGGCTATCGATGTGGCGCGTACTGCAAAAATGCTGGCCATGATTTTTTCCCGAGACGCCGACAGTCAAATAGAGCCGGTTGCCATAGAGCCCATGTTGGTGGTTGATCCTGTTTATCTGGAAACAGCCTTTGCCGCGATCGAGGCAGAATATGGTTCGCTGGATAATTATTTTCGGGTGGCGCTGGGCCTTACGGCCGCCAGAAGAGCCGAGTTGCGGGCGGTGCTGCTTGATTAACAGGGCTTTCCCCTGAACCAATCTATATACAGTTCTCTTGGTCGGGCGCTTTGGTCTTCCTGGATAGGCCAGTGTGACTGGTGCCCTTGTAATCGAAGGACTGTGATCATATAGTCACACAAAGACTAGTCACTAGTGGAATATATGATCAAGAAGCTTCTCTTGCTGGGGCTGTTGCGCGGCCATGAACTGCATGGCTATGGGCTCGTGGACTATCTGAACACTCACTCGACCGGCGGTGCGGCGATCGGCAAATCCAATGCTTACCGGCTGTTGCGCGCTATGGAAGAAGAAGGCCTGATTTCGAGCCACACGGAGCGCGACGGCAAGCGTCCCGAGCGGCATGTTTATGAAATTACCGCGCTGGGCGAGGCATTTTTTCAGGAGCAGCTATTAAAGGAACTCGCGAGCGACGCCACGGCCGACCAGCCGGGCATCGCGGTGCTGAACTACCTTGACGTTGCGGAGCCCGCTGCTGCTGCCGAGCAATTGCAGGCACGCCGGGATAAGGTTGCCGAACGCCACGCAGCACTCGCGACGGTTCCGGATGACGTGCGGTATTTGCACCCGGCCCTGGATCTTGGCCTGCGCCAGGTCGAGGTGGAACTCGGCTGGCTGGATGCGAAGCTGGATGAATTACGCAAGCAAGCAACTGCTGCAGCCTGAAATCAATGTGCAACTTTTCGAAGCATGCTTGTTAATTCGCGCTGGCGACCAAGCGACCTCAGAATACCTAAGGTAACAAAGAAACATAAATGAAAAATTTCATTCACGGTCACAAAAAATGGCTGCTTCCTTTAACAGTAGTTGCCGCGGCATACGGCATTGCTACGATGATTCGCAATGCGGGCCCCGAAATCGAGGTCTTGACCCCGGAGCCTCAGGCGGTGGTGGTGCGCGTGGTTACGGCCAAGCCGGAACAGGTGCGGCTGACTATTGAGAGTCAGGGTGAGGTCAATGCCGAGCACATGATAGACCTGGTTAGTGAATTACCCGGCAAAATCAAAACGGTGTCTGATGCATTTGTTACCGGTGGCTATTTTAATGCGGGCGATGTGCTGCTCGAAATCGATGCGACAGATTATGAATTAGCCAAGGTGCGTGCTGCCGCCAGCGTGGCCGAGGCGGTTGAAGAACTGGAAATCGAGCGTTCCGAGGCCGAGCTCGCAGCCAAGGGCTTGTTTCCATTGCGTGAGGCGATGGTAGCCTCTGCCGAGGCGCGTGCCCAGTCGGCCCGGGCTGAACTGGCCCAGGCGGAGGCTGATCTGCAACGGACGCGAATCAGGGTGCCCTTCGCCGGCAGAGTGTTGTTTACCCAGGTCGACCTGGGGCAGTACGTGAGCACGGGTGAATTGCTCGGCCGCATTTTCTCCACCGGCATCGCCGAGATACGGTTACCGCTTACCGATCAACAGTTGCGCTTTCTTGATCTGCCATTTGGCACCGGAAGTAATGAGCAGTTAGTGAATACCGCTGTCCGTGTGCATGCAGAGGTAGGCGGTCGTGCCGTCGAATGGAAGGGCAGTTTGCATCGCATGGAGGGTGCCGTCGATCCTGACAACCGTGTCTGGTATGCGGTGGCGCGAGTTGATGATCCCTATGGCTTGCAGGACCCCACTCGCGAGACGCCTCTGGTGGTGGGCTTGTACGTTGAAGTTGTAATTGATGGTCGAGTGGTCGACGGCGTCTTCAGGCTGCCGCGCGCAGCGTTGCTCAATAAGGATGAGGTACTCGTCGTCGACTCTGGTAATCGCCTGCGCAAGCGTCGTGTCGAAGTGCTGCGCACCGATTTCGAGCAGGTTTTTGTTAGTTCGGGCCTTGAAACCGGCGACCGGATCTGCGTGTCGCCGATTGAAGCATTCGTTGATGGTCTTCTGGTCACGGTCGTGCAGGATTCTGCAGCCGACGATCAGCTCGCGGTGAACTGAGTCATGTTGCGCTGGTTCATAGAAAATAAGGTTGCGGCCAATCTACTGATGATTGCGATCATCGTCGGTGGTTTTTTGTCGCTGCCGTTGCTGGACCGCGAGGTGATGCCGGGTATCCCTCTGGACATGATTCAGGTCAATGTAGACTATCCGGGAGCCAGTCCGGCCGAGATCGAAGAGCGTATCTGCATTCGTATCGAAGAGGCCATCCACGACCTGGAGGGCATCAAGTCAATCACATCCGAAGCGGTCGCGGGCCGCGGCGGGGTGGCTATAGAAATTGCCAAGGGTTTCTCCACCGAGCGCCTGCTTGCCGATATCAAGGCGCGCGTCGATGCGCTTGATACGTTGCCCGAGCAGGCGGAAGAGCCGCAGATTCAGGAAGCTCCATGGAGTGAGGAAGTTATCGAACTGGTCGTCAGTGCTGATACCGATGAAGCGGCATTGCGGAAAGTAGCCTATAAGATTCGCGACGAAGTCGCCGGCTTACCTGGCGTGGACGAAGTAAATGTTGAGGGTCTGCGCGAGCCTGAGATGGCGATCGAGGTTTCCGAGCACACTCTGCGCAAATACCGCCTGACCTTTGATGACGTGATAGCCGCCATACGGGGTTCGTCTATCAATTTGTCCGCTGGTGCGATCCGTACCGCGGGTGGTGATGTTGCTGTTCGTACGTCAGAGCAGGCCTATGATGCGGGCGACTTTGCACGGATAGTACTGTTGCGCAACCCCGACGGCACGCGGGTGCTGCTTGGCGACGTCGCAGACATCCGTGATGGTTTCGAGGAGACGGATGAGCTTAGTCGCTTCAATGGCGAGCGAGCCGCAGCAATTATTGTCAGAGTGCGCAACAACCCGGATGTGGTCGCGGTTAATAGAGCGGTGCGCGAGTACGCTAAAGAGGCCCGCACTAATTTGCCTCCCGGGGTGCAGCTTGATTTCTGGTTGGACCGCTCGGAGATATTTAGCAGCCGTGCCAACATGCTCGTGACCAGCGGTCTGATGGGGTTGAGCCTGGTATTTTTGCTGCTGACGCTCTTCCTGCGTCCGGCAATAGCAATTTGGGTGTGTGTAGGTATTGCGGTTTCCTTTTTGGGCGCGATATTTATTATCCCGTCCACGCCCATATCCATCAACATGATGACTTTGTTCGCGTTTGTTCTGGTGCTCGGTATCGTCGTGGACGATGCGATTATTATTGGTGAAAGCATTCACGTGCAGTTGCAGCGAGGGCTGAGTGGTGCCGAAGCAGCTTACGAAGGCGCGCGCCGCGTTGCCAAGCCGGTTATTTTTGCCGCAGTCACAACCATGATCGCGTTCTCGCCCGCACTGTTTATTGAAGGTGCAGCCGCCAAAATGACGATGCCTCTTTCTATAGTCGTCATTCTCGCGCTCGCGTTCTCGCTGATAGATGCATTTCTTATTCTGCCGGCCCATCTGTCGCAGTTGCAGGCCATTGATGAACAGTCTTCGCCCGGTAAGCTGGCGCGCTTGCGTCGTGGGGTTGCGGATAGTTTGAGCGATTTCAGTGAGCAGCGTTACCGGCCCTTCATTATCAAGGCCGTGCGCTCGCGATATCTGACCTTGTCGGTATTCATTGGCGCATGGCTGATCGTTATGAGCTTCGTCCAGGGTGGCTGGATCAAGCAGACATTTTACCCCCTTATCCCGGGCGACAACATTATTGTTTCTGTAACACTATCCGACGGCGTTTCTTTTACAACCACCGAGCAGGTAGTCGCACAGGTTGAGGGTGCCGCCGCAACAGTACGTGCGCAGTTCCGTGCTGAGCGGGGTGACGATATCATTAAGAATGTTCGTACCTTTGCCCGTGAAAATAACATCCAGGTAACGCTGGAATTAATCCCGGGCGAAGAGCGTAACCAGCCGATCGAAGAGGTTACGGAGCGATGGCGGAATGCAATTGGTTTTATCCCCGACACCAAGGCTTATACCTTCGATTATCACCTGGTCGATCGTGAACCCTCGATCAAGCTGGGCCTGACGGCAGACGACCCTGCCGTACTGCGCGCAGCCACCGCAAAGGTTGAGGCGAAACTGGCTACATATGACGGCTTATATGGCATTAATAACAGTCAGCGTTCGGCACGCACCGAGATACTGGTTACCGCGAAAGATGCTGCTGAAAGTTACGGCGTGAGCACGGATCAGTTGGCTCAGCAGGTGCGACAGGGGTTTTTTGGCGAAGAGGTACAGCGTATTCCGCGCGGGCGGGATGAAGTAAAAGTCATGGTGCGCTACCCTGAAGCTGCACGCCGCTCACTGGAGCAGATTTACCAGATGCGTATCCGCGCGGGTGATGATGTTGAGGTGCCAATCGCTAATGTGGCTAACCTCGAATTTGCGCAGGGTGCCAGCGCGATTCGGCGTCTCGACCGGCGAAGGATAGTCGAGGTGACCGCCGAGGCCGATTACCAGGTAGCGGATCCGCACGGAATAGTCACGGATATTCGCGATAATTATGTACCGGGGTTGAAGCAGGAGTTCCGGGGGCTTGAGTTTCTGGTTAAAGGGGAGCAGGACGCTGCCAGTGAATTTCTGATTGAGCTCGTGCGACTGACCCTGATGGCGTTTCTCGCCATTTTCGGTTTGATCGCAATCGC